>Ga0214166_1000935_pt1 | contig 13479 bp, 15 predicted proteins | sample TroBogepilimnion_27_FD_153005 | JGI IMG/M metagenome (GOLD analysis project Ga0214166, IMG submission 153005) | Freshwater microbial communities from Trout Bog Lake, WI - Practice 18AUG2009 epilimnion v3 | ecosystem: Environmental > Aquatic > Freshwater > Lake > Epilimnion/Euphotic zone ...
CCTCTGGTCTCAGCGCCCTCCATATCGGGCTTAGAGCACGAAAAGATGCGCATGGGTACCAACACACCATTCTGCGTGAGATCGTGCATTGTGGTGGCGTTTACGATGTTTGTGAATATCTTTCCAAGCCCAGAAGTAAAGGGCGTGGCGGATAAACCAATCACAGTGGCATTTGTAGACTTTGCAAACTCAGTCCATGCCTTGTAAGTGGTGTGTGCTTCATCGACCACCAAAACGTCCATCTGTGGCCAGAATTCACGCTTGGCAATGGTCTGTACTGAAGCAATCTGGAACAACTCATCTGGGCGACGTCTCCAATGATTGGCTTGGATCACTCCATGCTGATTCATGCCGTATCGGTCGGCCACCGCAGATGTCTGATTGATCAGCGTTGTTCGGTCGCAAAGAAATACTGCTCGCTTACCTTTTTGAATCGCTTCATTACAGATTCGTAGTCCAAGGTAGGTTTTGCCCGCGCCCGTGGGGGCCATGATGATCTGGTTTTTGTGACCATCACGGAACCCTTGGCGCAAGGCGTTATGAGCATCGATTTGAAATTGTCGTGGTTCTGGGAATCCATTTTTTTCTTGTCCATCATCACGCTCACTTGGCGCTAGGTTTGTGTTCATTATTTTGCTTTCAGTTTGTCGTTTTCTTTTTGCAGTTTCTTCACCAACTTAATGGCTTCGTTTTTTTCATTCATCAGCCCATTGATGCGAACCTCCAATTGGCCATTCAAATGATTGAGTCGCTTAATCTCCTCATAAGCCGTAGCCAATGCATCGTCCGACTCCAACAACTGATACATGGCGTCTTGATCAGCCTGTAGAGCCAGTTCATTTGCCTTCAGTTCGGCTTCGTCAGGGCCACAATCTTCGTAGGTGTTTTCGCTAGGTGTTGTATTAAAACTACTAGTTAAACTAGTATTTTCTTTTGGTTCACCTTTGTTTTTAAAGTGTTTTTCTACGTTTTCGGCTTGCTTTTGTTTCTTGGCAGGATCACGCACAGCGGCCACAAAAGACTGAGAAACCATACAGATTTTGGCAATCTCGTAGTTGGATTTGTCTTGCAGTTGTGGGTGAGCAAGAGCCCTTTCCACAGCCTTTTGTTTGTCAGCCCTTGTACGGGGTTTGCCGTGCTTGCTGTTGGCGCTGAAGCTGTCGATTTGGGCGTCGAATTGAGTCCCTGGCAAGTACGCCACTTTAATCTCTTTTGCTCCAATTTGTTTGTTTGCCAAATAACGGTGGAAACCATCTGTCAGCCAATAATGGACACCATCAAATCGCGCTTCAATCGGGTCATAGTCAATGTCATTCTTGAGGTCATCAACAATGCCACTCACCCAATTGGCATCAATGTCAACGCGGGACTGCGTGTCTCCATCAATGCGGACGCTGTTAATCTTTACACTTTTAAGAACGCGGTTCATTTTTTCTCCAGTTAAATACACAACATTGTGTTCAGTCAAAAAGGTCAGGACGTAACTCTTTAGCAGTTACCAATCCTTGTGTCGCTTTTTCAATCTTTTTGGCCAGTTCGGGCGAGGGTTGACGTGCTTTGCGCAATAGAAGTCCCAACCATGTAGGTGTGATTCCTAAGTACTCAGCCATCTCTTTCTTCGCGCCATAAGGCTCTCCTTCAAAGTATTTTTTTAGGTTCATATTTTCTCCTTCCTTGAAGATAGTCTAACACAGAATTAGATTTTATGTTATAGTCTTGACACGATCACGTTGATCGGATTTGGTCGAATTGACCGTTTACAAGGAGAAATTATGAGTTTTTACGTTGAAGATAAAGGTGGTAATTTCGAGCGCACTCCCTCTGGAATGCATCTAGCAAGGTGCTATAGGATAGTCGATGTTGGAACGCAAAAGTCAGAATATTTAGGGCAAGTTAAGTTCTTACACAAAATTATGCTTGGTTGGGAGATCCACGGCACCGATGACAATGGCACAGTGTTGAAGATGAAGGATGGCCGTCCATTCGCAATATTCAAGAACTACACGCTCTCATGGAGTGAGAAAGCAAACCTTCGTTTGGATTTGCAATCATGGCGCGGTAAGCCCTTCACGCAAGAAGAGATGCGCAAATTTGACCTCAAGAATATCTTAGGCGTTTGGTGCATGATCAACGTGATTGAACGCGCAGGACAGAACGGACAAACCTATTCCAACGTGGATGGCGTGACCCCAGTTCCCTCCATCATCAAACAAAACGGTTTACCCCAAGCAATCAACAAGAACGAAATGTTCAACCTTCAAGAACCTGACATGGCCTTGTTTGAGACATTCAGCGACAACCTGAAGACAAAGATTATGGCTTCACCTGAGTGGCAAAAGATTAGCATCAAGTCGCCTGAAGTAGCCGCCGCATCTACATCAGTAGATATGGATGACGATATTCCATTTTGAGGTGATCTATGAGAATTGCTTCAATTACTTGGAAACCTGATTCTGATACAACAAAAATTACGTTTTCAGATGAATTTTTGAATTCAGATTGGGTGGTACATGCAGATGTCGTGCAAGACGCAAGCAATCTACTTCAAGATGCTTACGACCAAATCCTTGAACATAAAAAATTAGAAAAGAGTATAAAACTATGACAACAATCATTGCTAGATCGGCAGAGTCCGTTCATTGGTACAAGCAGGACGGTGGGCCCATGTACACCGTTAAAGCAAAAGACGGTTCAGATCGACCCACAACCCTTCGTGATGCGCGCAAGTTTAACTTGGTGCCGTCAGTCAGCACGTTGTTGAAAGTGGTGGCAAAGCCTGGGCTCGAAGTGTGGAAAAACGAGCAAATGCTCCTCGCCGCGCTTACCCTTCCAAGAGCTCAAAACGAGTCTGAGAAGGACTTTATTGCTCGGATAGTAGCTGACTCTAAGGAGACGGGAAAACAGGCCGCAGAGCGCGGTACACGCGTTCACGAGTCCATTGAGAAGTGGTATTCAGGCAACCGCGAAGTCCAGCACGTTGACATTGCCAAAGCTTTTGAAGAGAAAGTCTTCGATCACTTTGGCACCCACCCGTTCCAAGAGTGGAGAACAGAAATTAGCTTTGCTTCCAATTTAGGATACGGAGGCAAGGTCGATCTGCATTGCGACATCAGCGATACATCACCCGTAGGCATCGTCCTTGACGCCAAAACAAAGGAGTTTGGGCCTGATGATGATGTGGTCGCATATGAAGAGCATCTGATGCAATTAGCGGCCTACAGAAATGGCTTGGGACTGCCTCACGCGCGCTGTGCAAACGTGTTTGCTTCTGTCACGCACCTTGGTCTTATCAAGATCGTGGAATGGCCAGAAGCCGATCTGCGCAAAGGCTGGGAAATGTTCCAGTGCTTATTGCGTTTTTGGAAACTTAAAAATGATTTTGGAGTAGCAAATGCTGAGTAAAGAAGAAATCAACCGCGTGTTCCACGAAGTCCAACTTGAGGACAACTACAACTTTCTTGAGGACGATTTGGTAAAGCTTGCCAATGCCTTTATTGATAGAGCCAAAGTTGACATCATCATGAAGGAGCGCGAAGCATGCATCGAAGTCGCTAGAGCTTACAACTCTTTAGTGGCCGACAAGATTGAAGAAGTCATGAACAGAAAATGATCAGATTTTTTCTTTGGATCATCTTCTGTTTGATCCTCATGCATCTATTGGCTCACTGAGCTTGTCTTGGCTTATTGTGTGGGCCAAACTGCTTAACAAGATAAGGGGCGCCAATATTCAAAGCGGCTCCCCCTATCTCTGTCACAGGATGTGGAATAGCCATTGCGGCACCACCAGCACCTTGCAACATCTTAGTAATGGCTTCATCGGTCATGCCATTCTTTTTATACTCTTGATATGCATCCCAGAAGTCAGGCGCGGCCAAAGCACCACCCAAAGCGCCAGTAGCAACTTTAGCAACACCCTTTTCTAAACCTCTACGAGCGGCTTCTTTTTCAGCCTTCTGTTGAGCAACTTTTTCAGCTTCTTGTTCTGCTTTTTCTTCTGCGGCTTTTTTTTCTAAGGCTTGTTGTTTCAAAGCTTCTTGCTTTTGCTTCTCTAGAGCTTTTCTGTTCTCTTCAGCTTTCTCTCTCAAAACCTGTTGTTTAGCTCTTTCTCTAGCTTGAGCTTCAGCCATTCTTGCTTTTTCTTCTTCTATCTCTCGCGCAGTATGTTCGGTCGTGACAAGGCCACTTTCAAGTGGGAAAGCAGTTCCAAATTTAGTGATCTCTTGTTTTGCACCCGTTCCATGCAAGCCTAAATTTTCTTCAAGAGCCCATTTTTCACGTTGGGCTTCCATGTTATGACCTTGACGCATTTGCTTGCCTGTGGGCTCATTTTTACCACGTTGGCTTTGCAAAACTTCATCAACCCTAGACTGAAATTCAGGATCTAATTCAAAATTCTGTTTTGGTGGTTCAATATGATCAAGACCAGATACAGGGTCTTCCATGTGTGGTTCTACTCGAACATTAGAAGGAGCAGCAGAAGGCGCCGCAGGTGCAACTGGACTCACAGGCGCAGGCTTGAAGATGTCCTCACCAGGCTTGAACATCTTTGTCCCAAAACCTTTGTACGCAGAATATCCACCAGCCGCTCCACCAGCATACGGAAGAACGGATGTTGATTCAGGTTCTTGTTTTTTTTGTTCTGTATCTTGTTTGGATTCACCAATTGGCATATTGGCATAAAGATTTTGACCACTTGCTACAGCAGATGGATGATTTTCTTTAATATAAGCTTCAGCTTCTTTTTGAGCCTGCTCGTCTTCCAACTCTTCTTTTGTTTTTTCACCCATGATTTGTATCCTTATTGTTTAGCGTTCAATCGCTTTTGATATTCATCATCATAATATTTATGTATTCCTGCATATTTTTTATGTAGCTTTGATAAATCAGAAGAATTATTATGAATGTCTGCATATGGAGTAAGAGATTTAGGATCAACTTTGTTCTTATGTTCTTTTTGTACAGTATCGTAATATTCTTTGCTCTGATCAAAATCAGCGCGGCTGTGATGAAGAATATTTGATGCGGCATTCGCTGTTTGATCTGGGCTTACAAATCCAGACATGGCTTTCAAGTATTCTTGTTGTGGAACTTTACCCATAGCCACACCTTGCGCTTGCAAGCTTGCCATAGTGATATTCATCATGGAACTAAATAGCTTGTCAGCATAGTCTTTTTCTTTCTGACCTAAACCTGCGTCTAAGAATGCTTGAATAGGCAAGCTTACATTTGCATTAAATGTTCCAGCATGAACTCCAAAACCAGTTCCTAAAGCGGCCAATATGGGGTCTTGACGCATCATCGCAAACACTGTTTGAGCCAACTTAGGATTTTCATCAATCATATTGATTGCTGTATCGTAAGAGTTTTTGATGCGTGTGTAATTATTTCCAGTAACAATTGGTTGAATTTTAGCAAGTGACTCTTGATAAGGCGCTTCTTTTGCCGCCGCATTTTTCACATAAGAATCCATGATAACTGTACTATCTTTATCACCCATACCTGCGGTATCAGGTTTAGGTACAGAATGTGGATAAAACTCTTGCTTTGAAGCCGCCACAACAGGTGCCGTAGGCTTCTCAACAGGCGCAGTAGAAGTACGCTCCCAATGATTAGGATCGTTCTTGGGGTCAGTCTGATTCCAACCCTTGGACTTCAACATTCCAATCTGGTCTTTGTTCAATGGCTTGCTAGGATCAAGATCAATAGCATCACCAGTTAAGTGCTTGCTAGTCTCAGATACTGGCCTACCTTCTTTGGTGTACCACTTACCATTTGCATCTTGATGATCTTTAAGAGTTTCTTGCTCTTCTGGAGAACGAAGATTGCTGATAATTGGTATAAAAGCTTTACCGTTTTTATAGAAGTCTTTATATAAGTCTTCAGTAACACGAGCTCCATCAGGCGTGATATACACATTTTTAGGTTTTGTCTCAGCCTTTGGTTTTTCTTCAGCGGTTGGTTCAGTAGGAGCCGCAACATTTGGATTGTTGACAGTAGGAACCTTTTCCTTTTGCGTCATGCTCGGCGTAGGAGCGCTCAATACAGCTACATCTTCCGCACTCAAAGGAATGTTAGCGGCACGTTTAGCATTAGCCTTGGCAATTGCGGCTTGTTGTGAAGCAATTTGTGCTTGTTGAGCTTGAACGTCAACACCTTGTTGTTCTTGTTTAAATTTAAGTTCGTTCTTCAAGGAGGCGACGACAGAACTGCCTGGGGCCATAGCATCCCACTCACCCACTTTTTGGGCTGAAGGTGTTTCGTTAGGATGCTCATCACGCCATTTTTTAACTTCATCAGCAACCTTTTTATTGGCTCCTAACAACATATTGGATTGAGCCAAAGCTAATTTCATCTGAGAAATAGGCAATTGTTGAGCACGTTGGTTTTCTACGTTCTCACCCATTGCTTCTGCCGCACTGCCTGCAGAAGCCAAGAAACCGCCCAATTGAGGCTTGGCAAACCCTGCGGCCACCTTCCACCAATTAGGTTGGTCGTAACGCTTCTGAAGGGCATCTAAAGCTTCTTGTTGGGCTTTTTGAAGTTCTTGTAGGCGCTCATCATCTTGCCCATACAAGGGCAACTTAGCCATGTCTAGACCACTAGAAACGCCTTTATAGTCTTGCTTGTCTGCAGAATCTGCCATTATTTTCTCCTTGCAGGCAACGCGCCAAGATTACGAGTTGACGCACAACCTATTGCGCCACCTGATCGTGCTTTAACTAAACCACCTGATGCGCATCCACAGCAACAACTAAAAACACATTTTAATTTTTTACTGAGATAACATGTTAATCCAGATGCTTTGGCCGCCGCACCCGCCGCGCCAATTGCAGATAAAGGCGACATACACATGGTTGTCTTAACCGATGTAGGAATGGCTTGTCCTTGCATCAAACTGGCTTCTTTTGCCAGTTTAGTGAAGTCGTAGCACTGAGCATTCTGTTTGATCTGTTGGCATTGAGCGCCTAACGTGGCCAAAGCATTGATACATGCCAAGTTCTGTTGGGCCGCTTGTGCGCCCAATGTACCCATGCCAAGACCTGCCGCTTGCTCTGCCGCCGCTTGTCTTGATTGTGCGCATGCCGCAGTTTGAGCCGCTTGCAATTGAGCTTGATTCTGAGCCGCTTGAGCTTGCTCTGTAGTTCCTGCCAATTGACCCAATGCGCTCTCTTTTTGACCTGCCGCACTTAGTGCTTGGCCATATCCACAGGTCAACATCTTGCCAATGTTTGCACTAAGACATTGCTCTGCATTAGCCGCAATTTGACCCAAAGCTTGAGCACCGCGTTGTGAGCCAAATTGACCTGAACCTACAATGGCCGCTGTGGCTTGTGGAGACAAGTTCTGCTGAATATTTCTCTGAGCAATGTCAGACATATTCTGCACTTGGTTTTTAATGAATGGGTTCATGTAGCATTGAGCCACTTGTCCCAAATTCAAACCGCGTGATTGGCAAATTAATGGTTTAGCCGCGCAAAGAGGGCTTGCACTGGTTGCCGCGCCCAAATAAGGACTAACCTTGGCTCCAATCTGACTACCTGACTGAGCCGCACAACCAATATAGCCCATTCCAGTTTGGAACGTGGGCTGTTGTGCTCCTGCAGTTTGAGCAATACTGCAAAAAGCTTGTTGCTGTAAAGGCGTGGCACCTACAAACTGAGCGCATTTCTCAGCCGCTTGACCACACGTTGCTAACTGTTGAAGGTAGTTCGTGTAGTACGAAGGTGCGCACGTTGACTTCGTTTGGGATGATTGGAGTAAGTTAGCCATTTATTTCTTTCCCTTTTTGATGTAGTCAATTGGGGTCTTTGCCTTTGGTGGGATTGAATCCAAAGGTGCAGAACGCTTGTGATCTCGTAATTTCTTACGCAATCCATCAAGAATTTCTGAACCTTTCTTATTATCCCCTCCTCCTAGTGCCGTGACAAACGCGGAAGGAAAGACATACTCCCCGTCTGCAATTTTTGCAGGCACAGGATTAGACCCAACTGTTTCTTTGTGTGGTAGCTGTTTACGGAAGCCTTCTAAGACATGCATTCCCGCCTTGCTAGAACCGTCTCCAAGAGCCGATACGGTCTCAGCATCCATAACGTAGTCACCGTCATGGAGCATCGCAGGAATGTCGTCAGATTGGCCTGTACCGCCACCACAAGCGTAGTAGCCTGTCACACCAGTGATGAACTCAGGATTGTGCCCTTTAGGAGTAGCCGCCTTATAGGCATGCGCCAATCCACCGTCAGCACTACCCGTGATTCCACACTTCATCTGTCTCAAAGAGTGCAGAGTAATATTGCCCAAATTTGCATTGGTTTGGCTTCTCAGCATGGTGCATGCAGAACACTTGAAATCAGGTTCAGCACATTTCAAACCCTTATTCAATGTCTTAACCCAACATTTACAGTCAGTACAGCAATCTTTGCTTGAGCTTCCTTTGGCAAAGTGAGCAAGACCGCCTTCAGCAAGCATTTCTCCTTCACCCATACCCATATTAGGGTTTGCACCCAAGCCACCACCCATCTGGGTTAAGCCTTTTTCAGTGTCAATTCCGTAATTGCCACCATGTCCAACTAATGCTGAAGCTTGACCGCAAAGACCTCCTTGGCCACCACCGCCACCTCCACCGCCAGAGCCTGTTTTACAGCCTTTATTAGCGCATTTGTTGCCACCTTTATTGCTTTTTCCGCCTTTGTGGCCCTTACTTTTGCAAGAGCAACAGCAACAACATGCACAACAACATGTGTCACAGCAGTCGCAAGCGCAACAGCAAGAACAGCAGTCGCATGTACAGCAACAACATGTACAACATGTACAGCAATCGCATGTACAGCAAGTACAGCAAGTGCAACATGTACAGCAAGTACAACAGGTACAGCAAGTGCAACATGCGCAACAATCGCATGTGCAACAGGCACAACAACAAGAGCAGGCACAGCAATCACAGGCACAGCATGTACAACAAGCACAGCAGTCACATGCGCAACATCCACAGCAATTTGTACAGCAAGTGCATGCACAGCATGAGCAAGCACAACAACTTGTGCAACAAGTAGTGCAACAAGAGCAAGATGTGCAAGAACAGCAACTTGTGCAACAGGTAGAACAGCAGGCACAAGATGCACAGCAACTTACACAGCACAATCCGCTCTTGCAACATGCGCTACAACATTGAGTTGAACAGCACTTAGTATTGCAACATTGCGTTGTACAACATTGACTTGTGCAACATCCGCTTGTACAGCATTTAGCGCACGAAGTGCAATTTGCACAGGTTGCACAGGTTGCACAACTTGCACAAGAAAGAGAACATGCAACACATGATGCAGAACAAATGACGCATGCCGCACTGTCAATTGCACAAATTGCACAGATTGCACAAGATGCATCTGCAAGTACGCATAAAAAACTACTGGCACCGCCAGTAGCAACATCAAGAGCCGCGCTTAATAAACTACCACCACCACCATAGTGTGGCGTTGCTTGTCCGCAAGGCAAAATGTCGTTTGGCTCAATATTCGGTGAATGAAGTTGAGCGCCAGTGTTTTGTGTTTGTAAGCCGCCAAAGCCTGAATAATTGCTCATAATTTAATCATCCATGTAAAACCGTGACGGTCAGAATCCTTGATAGGAGCACCAACTTGTCTTGCTACTCGTCTGAGCAAGTTAAGCATTGGCCCAGTCGCATCACCATAAATGATGCGAATGTCGCTTTTCTCCATCTTTCTAAAAAACAAGGCCAAAGCTCTAGCCAATAAAACTGGAGAATCTTGGGTAAACAAATGAGTTGAAAAATCCCCATCACTCAGCTTTTCCAAAAGCAGTGACGTTTTACCGTGATGAAATAATTTGCCGCCCTTTTTGATTGCTACTTGGGCGGCTCCCATGACCTTTTTAGGGTCTAAGTTCCGATTCTGAGAATCGGCTGTAATGACGTCGGACGGTTTCAATATGTACTCCCCAAGTTAGGCGAAATCGACATGATGCCCGCCATAGCCATTGCCCAATCTTGCCAATGATCAAATGGACGGTGATCTGGTATTCCTGATTGGACAAAATAACCAATACCATTTATGCCGTCCACCCATGTTCTCCAATTCTCTTCAGGCACATGCCCTAACTGATTGGACGCAAACTGCTCTTCCATCAGCTTATTGTACTGATCCCATGTCATTCCGCGAGGATCGTACGAAATCATGGATTTCCTGTTCCGCGAACGTCGCCTGTCTCGACACTCAATACAACTCGACCCATGAAATAATTGCCGTTTTGAGTGTTACTTGTGAACCTCAAACGCATCTCACGGCGCTGTTCCTTCATGTCGATTTTAAGGGTTGTTGGGTCAAATGTATAAGGGCTCGAAGTTTGGTCTGTATCGTCCGCATAGCCCTTACCAGTGACCGTCAAGCTCATCTGTCCAGACTGAACAAAGTCAGGTTCAACGCGCTCTAAACGAGTCCAGAGGTTATCTCCACCAGAAGGTGCTCCAACCAATCCTGCACCAGTTCCCAAAACATTGGTTTCAAAATAAGAATTAATGGCATTGACGTTGTTCAAATAGACTTGATCGGTTCCAACTTCGTGGTTCCAAAGCGTATAAGTTCCTACTGAATTGGCCACATTACCCGCCCAAATTGGCTTTCTGTACACTTCAGAGAACACGCCCGCAGAACGATTGGCACCATCTGCCAATCCTGCGTCGTACCAACATTTTTCACGGACGTTATAAATAATGGCGTCGTTACATTCGGTTGATGTACCGCGTGGATAGAAAAACCAAATTTCTCCCCAACGAGGAATCTTTGTAGCCCATACTTTTTGTCTTTGATTGATATTGATGTTGTCAAAGAAATAGTTGGTATTTTGCGTATTGGGTACTTCAGATACAACACCGTTGTACATCAGAAATCTATCAACACCAACCCAATAGATGATGCCGTCATACTCAATCACGCACTGGCTTGACATGATTGAAGACTGTTGAGTAATCAAGTCATAGCGCCAATAAAGAGTCGATGTACCAACGGTTTGAGGAGAATAAGTCACCCTTACAACAGAATCAGTTGTCCAAAACAGTCCGCTAGGAGATGTTGTTCCTCCTCGAAGAGCCATGCCTTTAACGACCTTTGTAGAGGATACATTATTAGCGTTGGCGTCTGCTGACGTCCAATTGTTAAAGTCGCCCGCTGAACAGTTTTGGATCAACCCATAATTTCCATACACAAAAAGGTATGGATAAAGCATTACAACACCACCGCTTACAGCAATGTTGTTATCAAAGGTCAATGTCACTGTGCCAGAGGCAGTAGCGTTGTTGTTTAATGTAACCGTCCAAACTCCACCCGTTGTGGTGGCTGAAACAATCTTAGTGTTAGCAGGAATACCCGTTCCATAAACCGATACACCCGCGCCCATTGCAATGTTTGTAGTTGCAAAAGTAACGGTAGGGCTTCCGTTTGTTGTTGTTCCCGATGCTGTAAATACGCCTACAGGTGTCAAACTTGTACCTGTAAAAGTACCAATCAATGGCCTAACATTGGTTTGGCTGTCGATGTACTGCAGGTTGTCGCCAGGGTGCGCAATCAAATTATTATTGCCCGTCCCAAACGGATCGAAACCCGTATCAAATTGCCACAGCGCATTTGTATCGGCCACATAATAATTGCTTGACGGCGCTAGATTTAAACCATCGTATGTGACCGATGTAATCGTTCCAACAAATAAAGTTGTTGGAGATCCACCACCTAGACTTGACGTTGCAAAGGTAAATGTATCTCCATATCCATAACCAGAACCACTTGCAGTGATAGATAAAGAGCTGACTGCTCCACCAGATATGGTGACAGAAATTGTTGCACCAGTTCCATTTCCGCTACCTGTAATTGGGGTTAAATTTGTATATGTGCCGTTTGTATAACCTGCTCCTGCAGTTGTATTTCCTACAGTTGTAATACTTCCAATTACAAATACTTGTTGTGGGCCAGATCCAATAGCATCACTGTTACCAATAGTCCATTGTTGGATGCTATTGTTAAATCCAGAAACTACCCATGTTTGTCCGCTTTGGGACTGCATGATCATGCCACGGCTGATACTAGGAGCATTTAAAAAAGCGCCTTCATAACCACCCATTTTTCTGGGCCGACCATACTGAAATCGGCACCATTGACCATCTACATAAGAGGGTGCAGAAAAAACAGTTCCATCCCTTTGGATGCCTGAACCCGCCTGAAGAACAGCAACTTTTACAGTCATTAGAATGTCCCGCCTTGAATACCAACAGGTAACAACAATCCGCTAGAGGTTAATGTTCCTGCGCTTGATCCACCAATTGCAAATCCAAGTTGGCCTGATGCGGCAAGATACAAACCAGTGGTTGTATCTCCAGTAAAGTTCAAAGATGGGGCCGCCGCAGAACCATTACCCAAAGTCAAATTACTGGTAAAGCTTGTAGTAGCTGAAGTGGTTGTGAATACGTTTGTTCCATCACATACCAAAAGAACAGCTTGGCTTTGACCTAAAACAAATGTTGTTCCACCCGAAACGCCAGTAGAGAATGTCAATGTATATGAGCCAGTAGTTGTATTTCTAATTGAATACAGTTGTACTGTTTGAGGCAAAATAACCGTGGTATTTTGAGAAAGAATACCCGCATACTGTTGAATGACGTTTTTTCCTTGAGCGGCCGTCAGAGTAACAGTTGCGTTAGTATTTCCAGTAAGACTTAAATATAGTTGTGTGTAATTAAATACATTTTGTTGAGCTAGAGCATAGGTGTACCAATTGGTTCCGTTAGATACAAAAACACTTGAGTTAGCTATCTGAATTTGAACAGTTGAACTTGTAGTATCAATTGTGCTTGAACCTTGAGCTGTTACATTCAATATCCCAGCACCATCATTTTTGATGATTACATACCAACCAGAAGGCACAGAAGTAACAGCAGGCAATGTCATTGTTCCTGCACCACCCGTCCATACAAACAACTGCGATCCATCGGTTGAGTTGAAAGTGTAAGTAGAAGAAACCAATGCAACTTGCGTATTGGTGTTCAAAGTAGTATTTAGAGGCAACAAACCAAGTCCCGCCAACGCTGCGGCACTAGCGGCTGAAGTACCAATACCCAAAGCAACAGTTGACCATGTACCTTGAACAGTTGAATTGTCAGTAAGGTAGATGTAATAGGTATTGACTGTTGCAGTTGTTGGCGCGGTAGGAACCGTTTGAATGGTGTTGTACGTTAGATTGGCATTCTGAGAAACAACCGTAAATGCATTGGTTGAACCAATGTTTCTGATGATGAATGCTTGACCTACTGATACTTGCGTTGCAGGAGGTAAAACAACATACGCAGGGCTTACGTTAGCTGTGGCTTCAATGATGTTGGCAACAACAGAAGTCGTATTTCCATTGACAGGCCATTGAAGCGCTGTGTATGTGGTTGTGAGCGTTAGATTTTCATAACCCACTTGTGATGGGTTAATC
>Ga0214166_1000936_pt1 | contig 13477 bp, 7 predicted proteins | sample TroBogepilimnion_27_FD_153005 | JGI IMG/M metagenome (GOLD analysis project Ga0214166, IMG submission 153005) | Freshwater microbial communities from Trout Bog Lake, WI - Practice 18AUG2009 epilimnion v3 | ecosystem: Environmental > Aquatic > Freshwater > Lake > Epilimnion/Euphotic zone ...
CGAGCCGTCCAAGCCGGTTGCACCGACCGAAAAGCCGGAAGGTGACGAACCCGCCGAAAAGCCCGCAGAGAAGCCGGTCGAAAAACCGGCTGAAAAGGCCAAGCCGGAGAAGGCGGCAACCCTGCGCCAAGCCTACGAGGCGAGCAAGGCCAAGCTGGCGGAATACGAGAAAAAACTCGCGGAACTCGAAAAGGCCAAACCGACCAGCCTGACCCCGGAGGAGAAAAAAGACTACGAGGACAAAGTAGCCGCCGCCGAAAAACGCCGCAACGAACTTGAGGAGCACATTAAGTTCGTTGACTACACCAAGTCTGAGGAGTACAAAAAACAGTACGAGCAACCGTTTTTCGACACCTACAAGGAGTCCCGCGAGACTGTCGCGCTGTTAAAAGTCACCGACCCGACGACCGGCGAAATCCGGCAGGCTAAACCGGAGGACTTTGACGCCATCGTCGCCATCACGGACATCAACGAACGCGCTGACAAGATTGAGGAACTATTTGGCACCGGCATCAAGGCCCAGCAAGTCCTCGCCGCCTCGGAAAAGACGCTGGCCGCATGGAAGGCCAAGGAAAACGCTTTGGCGACCTACAAGACCAAGGCGGGCGAGATGGAAAAAGCCCGCATGGAGGCCAGGACAAAGGAATCCGGCGAAATTCTCAAAGCGTTCAAGGAAACCGCCGCCGAAGGGGTGACGAAATATCCCCACCTGTTCGCGCCAGCCGAAGGCGACGACAAGGGCAACGCCGCGCTGGAATCAGGCTTTGCACTCGCCAAACTCGCGTTCGGAACCATTGAAGCCACCGACGTCGCCAAGCTCCCCCAATGGATTCAGGAGCGCATGGTAAACGGCAAGCTGCCTCCGGTCGAGATGGCGAAACTCCACGCCGCGATTGTGAACAAGGCGGGCGCGTTTGACCGGCAAGTCCTCAAAACCCGGTCGCTCGAATCAAAAATTTCCGAACTTGAAAAACAACTCGCCGCGTTCAAAAGGTCAACCCCTGACAACGGCGGTAGCGGCTCCAAGCCGACTGCCCCGATGAGTAGCATGGCGTCCCTCGACGCCGCGATTGAACGGCTGGCTTCCGGTCGTCGTTAAGTCCGTTTCAAGGCGTAGCGGGTTCTATCCTGCTGCGCCTTTTTTTGGCCCTGCAAGTACCATTCCAAAAGCTGATTCGGCTTTGAGTCTTGGGAATCTTCATTGAGTCGGCGGATTTTAAATCCACGCTGGCGGCAACCTTCACAAGCAATCGCGGCAACGTCCATCAAGTCGGGGGAGCGGCCAATCCGTTCCTTCATGTCCTTTTTGGACTCGACTTCAAACTTTCCGTTTTCAACAACCATGTATTCGCGCAGGCAACCTTCGTCAATCGTTTCTTGGGTCATGCCTCGCATCTGCCCGCACTCGATAATGTACCGAACGGAAAACCAAAGCTCGGAAATCTTCTTTTTATAGTGCTCGTCGCATCGCTTCAATCGCGTTGTGCCGTTCTTGTCTGTTACAAACAGGTCGTGGCGAACCGGGCGAGCGGAAGGGCTTCCGCCTGACTCAACCGGAACTGGCGGATTTAGGCCGAACACTTTTGCGAACGAAAACCCTACCGTACCTTTTCCGAAAGCGTCATAGAATATATTCTCGCTCGGAATCCCAAGCTCAACGGTGTCCGCGTAAACAAACCTTGCAATCTGCTCCTCCGGCGACTCGGCCAAATTGACATTTATCGGAATAATTTTCGGCTCGTGCATCAAGATGGTTTGAACCCCCTCTGTGGAAACGCCAAATTCAACATGCAGGGCGGAACACCTATCACCGCCGCCATAAGCGGGGTCAATAGCGTAAACTTGGGTTCGTTCGCCGCCGTCCCAAATAACCTGCTCTGACGCACGGTTAGCCCGGCAAAGCTCGCGAGTAATTACCCGTTTGCCGTCGAAACCGGGTTTCATTACCCCAATACACTGCGAGTAATACTGAATTGAATCCTTGCCCCAAGTCTTTGCGACGGCTTCGATTTTGAGCCAAGAAATTAATTCAGGAAACTTCGGCGGCTGGTTTCTGTCGTAATCAAAATTTGGGGAATCGGAGCCGACTAGATTCACCACGCAAGCATTGTAAAACCGGCTGCGCCAAGTTGTTGTTTTCTTTGGCTCTGGAAAATTATCCCAACCGTCCAAAGGCTCGGCGGCTTTTCCTAATGGGTCTAGGGTGTCCGTCGGGTTTCCAGACATGACGCCTTTAAAGTCAGGCTTACCCATCCAGTTGGAATAGGCGTCGAGGAAAGTCGGTTTCATCGCTTGGCAATTGTGAACTGCCAGACCGTTTACGGAATAGCTGGGGTGGCCGGAGACGGACAAATTATAGACCTCACAACTCGCACAACTTCCGTCGGGTTTTGAAGCATCTCCTTGTTTGTAAATCTCAACACTGTCCACCCCGACGCTTTCAGAAAAGCATCCCTCGCCAAGTCTTTTGCTTTTTGCTTGGGCGTCCAGTGATGACTTCCATCCAATTCGACGCAAAGCATTTTGTCCAAAAATGCGAAGTCCAGCCTGTAAAGTTGAGGGTTTCCAAGTTTTGAACTCAGTCCAGTTGGAACGACGTAATTGTACTTCGCTTCTGGAAACAGGGACGAAAATACGTCCTCCGCTTTGGTCATTTTGTGACCGGCCCCACAACATCCGTAAGGCGGCTCCCCATTTGCCTTTTTTCTGGCCCAAACTTTTTTCGCCATCTCGCGGCACGTTATTTTGCGGCGTGCCATATCCGATTCGTTTTTCCTGATTCCCGCGCTGATTTTCTTCCCTATGGCTTGCAGGTCTTTCGACTGAATCATTTTCAGAACAATTTCCGGCTGCTTCATTTTCCAAGCCGCATTGCAGCTTTTGGAATGAAACTGAACCCTCTTTTCCGATGGATAAAAAATTATGCCGCACCCCTTGCACGGTTTTTCCCAAGATTTCTTTTGACACTTCGGACTGCAAAATTTCTTGTAGCCCGTATTCGCTAGACTCACCCCACATGATAGACATTGCTTCATGGGTTGACACTATCACGTCTTTGGAATGTATGTCAATAGCATTTGCCCATCCCGTTTTTGTAAGGATTGGGTGATTCGGCGTACAGACAATTTGCCGCCCGTCGCGTAGCTTGATTTTAACAAGCTCGCTCGACGTTCTTTTCATGGTTGCCGTAACTTTGCACTCGCCAAGGCAGTTCAATACCGAATCGCCAACTTTGAGTTTTTCGATGGCGACCGGGCCGGATGGCGTATCAACCAAAGTCCCGGCTGGAAAGCACTCATCCCCATAATGCCGCAACCGCCCGTCATGTTTGCCGGGTGAGTTTGGGGGCTTAATCCCGATGTAGCGACCGAGGCCGGAATTGTCGCCAGTCGCAACGCACGGCACGCAAATGATTCCCTTGTTAATCGTCCGCGCCCGCTGGCCGGATTCGTCAATTTCGTCTGGTGTGATACATTTCAGGTAGTCCACAACCACGCCGGGGAGGTCGTCCCTAAATTCCTTGGCGCGATTAAACAGGTCTTTCATCTTGCCCCAAATTCTCAATTCAAGGCCGCGAGAGTCCGTTGAGGACACGATTGAGAGCGTGTTATTCGGAAACGCAAAAAAGTCCACGAGCGCAAAACGCACCATGCTATACGTTTTGTTGCTATCGCCCGGCCCCATTAGAACCGTCACTTGGTTGTCGAGGATGCTTTTGAGTGTCAAATCCGACCATCGGTGGTGATGGTCGTCCGGCCACAAAATCATCTGCGCGGCCTTGTAGTGGTCAAACAAACTCGTGCCATTTTTGGCGCACCACGCGGCCCCTTTACGGATACAGTGAAATTCGATGTCTAAAGGCTCGTACTCGTTGGCCCAAGTCAGGCCATACTTGTGTATTGACATAATTCGATTAGAGCCTACCGTAAAAGCAAGACTTTGTAAAATTATGTCTCAATTTTCAACATGGCCGTGTACGGATAACGCCTGCTGCTCAACCCCCGGCAGTCCGGCAGCGCAACCCCCGTCTAATCCGCAGCTATCCTACAACAGCGCGACCCAGACGAATCCAACCACCGCGAACATCGTCCCGCCATATCTCAACCTCCCGGCCACCTGCTACGACATCCTCGGCATTGGCTCAACCTACACTTGGAATTACGTTTCCCAAAAATGGGTCTGACATGAAAAAACTCATCCTCATCCTCGTCCTCGCGCTTTTTATTCCCGCCCTGACCCGTGCGGCGAATCCGTCATTTTACGACCTCACGAACGTTATTTCCTCGTTTGGTTTTGGCACCAACTACCCGAAAGTCGTCGCCTCGACCAACATCCTTTTTAATGTCACCAACTACTACACGACCAACATCGTCGGCTCGGTGACAAATATCTCGACCAACTCGGTGATGTTCATTTCCTCCACCGCATCCGGCGGCGGGGGTTACTACCCGACCAATATTGTCGCCAACTCGCTTACGAACACGGCGGGCGGGAACTACTCGTACAATCCGACCAATGTCCCCAGCCTGACAAACAGCCAGATTTTCGGTGGCCCAGGACAACTCGACACGTTTATTTCGGAGGTCAGCCTCCAAAACCAAGGTTCGCTCGCGGGTGCCGACAGTGGCGGCAGCGGTGTCACCGCAAACAACACCCACCGCTACCTATTCCAAGCGTTCCCTTACGCCTCCTCCGGCCCGTCTTTGAACTACGCTATTTGGGGCTACCTTACAACCGGCTCGCAGCAACTATTCCTCGACCTCGGCGGTTACGCTGGCAATACCGGCGGCGCGTCTGACGTGTATATCGCTGGCGCAACCAATAGCTCCGGTACGGCAACTCGCTGGTGGCATTTTGACCAGTTTGGCAGCATGTCCCCCGCGCAGACAAACGGCTATCAGTCAATCGGTCTGGCGACTGACCGGGTGCCAACGGTGTACACGCTGACGAACAATGATTCCGTTTCAATCTCCACGAATCTCTCAACCGTTACCGCAACCGCGACAACCGTCGTGACGACCAATCTGAACACGCTTTCTATCACCAACGGCAACATGATTATTTGGAGCACGACGAACACCCTACCACCGGTTAATACGAACTATACCTACATTGCCACGGCGACCAACTCGCCGGGTTTTTTGTTCGTGAGCAGCAACGGCGTTTGGGTACGAAAATGATATGGCGATAGGGAAACCATTATATTCAATGCTTCGAGCCTTTCCGAAAGGGATAAACTCGAATACCGACCCGCTGCTTCTGTCGATTGACCAGCTTTCCTACGCAGTCAATGTTTCCGTTCGTGGCGATTTTGCGTTGCAGCGACCCTGTTTTAACAATGTGAGCATTTCTCCGATTGACGGGGACGGCTACACTGCCGCCAATGTTGCAGCCAATTTTCAAACGGGTATTTTTCAGGGATGCTGCTATTACCGGAAGGGGAGCGATGGCTATATTATGGCCGCGATTGGCGGAAATTTGTTTAAAATTTATCCGAATAACGATGCCGCCGACGGAAGCGGCAACAGTGCGACGGCCTCTGTTTCACAAATTGCCCCGCCGAGCGTTTTGCTGATTGGCAACTATTCCGCGACCGGGATATACACTTTAAATTTAGCCTCCGGGGTTGCTTACAAAATCACTTCCGGCGCAAATGATTCACAGTGGGCGGTGACAGCCTTCAACGCCGACGCGCCGGGTATTTACAATAATTTTCCGGCGGTCATACCGGCATCGGCCAGCGGTCAGGTGCTGTATCTGAAAGGGGCTGCCAACGCGGTTGTGACGGTTTCAATTGTTGAGACTACCGGAAATTCTCAAACTGAGCCGCAGAACTGGCTTTGGCAGGCGGAGCAGTTTGTGATATGGAACGATGGGGTTAATCTCCCCGTGTTTTGGGATGGGTCTAATTCTCGTCGCTCGCTTGGGCCTAATCCGATATACCTTGGCACCACGAACACAAATTTCGTTGCTCCGGCAGTGGGTCAGTTTGTAAGTACGAACTCCACCACCGGAAGCCCCACCCAAGTCTCCTTGCTGGCGGCATGGCCCACCGCATTTGGTCGAGGAACGGTTCTCGTCGGATCGGCGCAGTACAACGTGGCGAGCTACACGTCTGGAACGGCTGGCGGGCTGGCAACATTGGTTTTGTTGCAGTTGACCGGCAACAGCAGCGACACCATAGGTGACTCGGTAATTGCGCCCACCCCCGCGCTGAAAACCAGCACCCAATACTGTGGCGCGATTCTGTCGGCGGCGAATGTGAGCGTGGCGTCGGCGAACTGGACAGGAACCACTTGGCCACCGACTCCCAGCGGCGGAACTTCCGGCCTTACTCAAATCGCCATCAAAATCTTGCAGCCCGCCTCGGTGCAGGCCTCGACCATCACCCCCGACGAAACTTTCCTGACCGGATTTTTCCAATACTGCGGCGTGATTCAATCAGCCACGGCAAACGGGACGGCAACAACGGTCGTTCCACCGCTGCCGGTTGCGGCATCCTACGCCTCCGGGGTTTCGCTTACAATCCCGCCGCACACCGCAACAAATGTACATGGGCAATACTACGGCTCGACATCTCTGGCCTATATTAACGTCGGAAGCCTGCTTTCTTGCGGCGGGGCGGTTCTCACCGTCACAAGCGTAACATTCACCGCGTACCAAGGCGTAACTGCGTGTGTTTGTAACGTCACATCGGCATCGGGAAGCTCCAACATCTATTGCGGCACTGTGACCATACCATCAACCGGAGGTGATTCGTCCGCCACATTTTCGGGAAACAACCAGCTTCTTTATTCTCCGTCGGTTGCCAACCAGATTGTGCTGACGCTTTCCGACACGTCTCCGGTAATTTCCGATGGAAATCAACTCGTCCTTTTAAATTCGTCAAACACGACGATTGCGACTTTGTCGGTGGTTGCGGGCGGGGTTGGTTCTGGCGGGGTAATCACCTGTCAAACCGTTTCCGGCGTTGGCGCGACCATCCCGACGAACTGCCTTGTTCAAAACAGCCAAGGCACCGGCAGCACAACCTACGGCACCGTAACCGCACAAACGCCTAACGTAAACGTATCCGACGGGATGGCCATAGTGCTGACCAGCGACGTTAGTTTGCCGGTCGGTAAAATAGTTCAATTTTTCTCAACTCCGACCGGCGGCGGGACTCAAAACATCATCGCCGTTGTCACCAGTTCCACCAACGGAACGTACGGGGCGCAGGCCAATCAATTCACCCTGACGCTTTCGCAGGCCAACAGCTTTGTGGCTGGTGATACGCTGCAAGTCGGCCAGAACGATTCGACGCACATCCCGGCACAGCTTTACGTCGTCAACGCAGTCAGCGCGTACGTCGTGAAGTGTTACATGCTAAACACGCCGACGGTTTCATCCATACCAATTACAACAAATCCGACGCTGAACAGCATCGTTCAAAAAACTTCGGGAACGGCGTCAACGGCATCGGTCGGGAATTATCCTCCGGCGTCGTATCAGGGCCAAACTTTCACCGCGATTCCGGTAAGCACCGCCACCAGCGCGACCGGCGGGACTCCGGTTCAAAACAACACGGCGGCGGTTGGCGACGTGATTCAGATTCAGGTTAAAAGCTCGGTTACAAGCCTGATTGCCACCGACCTGTTTTACGTTGTGTCCGTGTCGGGCGGCTCCGGTTCAACCGGGACATCCCCCTCTATCACTCTCCAAAACATCAACGACACCGCCGGGAACGACGTGGCGGCAGGAACTCCTATTTACGCATTGCCGGAGCTTCCGCAGGGTCGCATGGGCTGCTACGGAATGGGTCGTAACTGGATGGCGGTTACGGATGGGACGAACTGCAATTCATTTGTTGCCAGCGATATTGTCGGCTCATCCGGCGGGTCGGATGAATACGGTTTTTCGGACGCGGTTTTAAAAGTGTCTCAAAATTACGCCTTAGCCAACGGCACCACTTTCAAAATCAGCGGGGCGGGCGAGCAAATCCGGGCGATGCAATTCTGCGCCCAGTTGTCCGTCTCGCTCGGTCAGGGGCCGTTGCAAATTTTCACCGATGACACCGTGTTTTCGTGTCAGGCACCATCCGACGCGACGACTTGGGCGACCCTTTCCAGCCCGATTGTGACGGACGGCCTGATTGGCTCCGGCGGCATCAGTCAGGACGCGGTGCTCCAATCGAACAGCGACTTGATTTTCCGCCTGTCCGACGGCGGCGTCCAGTCCATGCTTATGGCCACGCTGGATTTCAACCGCTGGGGCAACACTCCGATCAGCAACGAAATCAACCGGCTTATCCAAAACGATGACCCGACCCTGCTCCCCTATTGCAGCTTGGTGAATTATCAAAACCGGGCTTTGATGACCTGCAACCCAACCCAGCAGCCTCGCGGGGTGGTTCACGCATCCATTGCCTCGCTGAATTACGACCCAATCAGTTCAATGGCCGGTAAAACCCCCTCAGTCTGGGAAGGCCAGTGGTCGGGGCCAGCGGTCACCAATTTGGCCGACGGAACCGAATCCATCCAGAACCTTTCATGGCAGGGGTTGAACATTTTGAAGCTCATAACCGGTTGGTTCAACGGCTCCCGCAAATGCTTTGCCTTGTGCCTGTCACCGGGCGGACAAATTCAGATTTCTCAAATCCTGCCCGATAAATACGAGCGGAACGACAACACGAACATCCCGGTTTCATGGGCGATGACCTCGGCGTTTATTTTCAATGCGGAGCAGCACCATATTTACAAGCGATTGGATGATGGTGAAATTTATCTCAAAAACATCGGCTCCGGCGGGGTCGCTTACTGGGTTTTTTACAAGGCCGACCAAAACACCACATGGACTTTGTGGTACAACAGCACGATAGCCTACCAGCCGAACGATTCCGGTTTCCGCCCTCGTGTAGGATTGGGCCAGCCAGACGGCAACGCTTTTGACATAACCAACAATCAGCCGTTGCGAGAAGGGTACAATTTCCAGCTTTTGATTGTATTTACCGGGAAGTGTACTTTTTTGGGTGGAAGGTTTTCCGCCGTTGAAATTCCGCAACCTCAATTCGCCACTCCTCAATGAGCGCACGACGTTACATATTCCTTCCGGCTGGGGCAACCAATCCCGGCGCTATTTCCAGCGGCTCACGACCGATTCAGGTGTTTCTCGATTCGATTGACTCGCTGTTTTGGGACGGGGTTGCCGACGGCACCGGCAAAGTGAACGTCGGGCTTGGCGGAACGCCCGATGCGATTCAGATTGCGGTTACGGACGCCACTGATGCCACCGTCATGCTGGCGCAAATAAATTCCGCGATTGCCTCCACCGGAAACGGCGTCATCATAACCGGCGACCCTTCCGCGCCGACTGCCACTGCAAACCTGGAGGAGGCCGCAGGCGCGGGGCAAGTCGCATTGACGTGGACGAACACCGACACGCGCAATCAAGTCCAAGTTTGGCGTTCAACTACGACCGGCGCGGAAACGCTCTACCAAACCCTTGCGGTTGGCTCGGTGTCCTATACCGACATTAACGTCACCGTCGGCACCGAGTATTTTTACACGGTTTACACCGTCAACGCTCGCGGCTCGACCGAAAACACGACCGGAGAAGTGAGCGCGACACCGACCCAGACACCCCCGCCGGATACGCTGGTTGCCACTGCCACGGGTTACTACCAAATCAGCCTGACATGGAATCCAGTTGCGAGCGCGATGTCCTACAAAATCTATCGCGGCCCTGTGGGCGGGCCTTACGTTGCGGTGGGTGTTTCCAGCACGGCAAGCTACCTCGACCCCAGCGTTCCGGCGACGTTGACCGAATACGTCGTCACGGCGGTCATCAACAACTCGGAAAGCGTTTACTCTGCTCCGGCAGACGCCACCCCGACCGCCCTCGCGCAGCCTGCCTTGACCGTGGGCTCCGCGCCTTACGCCCTCAACCTGACTTGGCCTGCCGTGTCTGGTGCGACTTCGTACAACATCTATCGCGGCACGTCCTCCGGCGGCGAGACGCTCATCAATCAGGCTTTCACGAACAGCTACAACGATACCCCGTTGCCGTACACGCAAGGGTATTTCTATTACGTCACGGCGGTAGCCAACGGCATCGAAGGGCCGCAATCCGCCGAACAATCCGGCACGGCTACGACAGCGACATTTACCGGCGTTTCGCCCCAACCTGCCGCCGTGACTGGCGGTGTCTTGACCTTCACCGGCTCCGGCTTTGACCCCTCGCAGGCTGGAAACATGGTCTATGGAGTCGCAGAGCAGACGGCTTTGCCCGTAACCTATGTGGATTCCGGCACGATGCAACTTTACTATCCGGGCGGTCTGACTCCGGGTGACGTTCAATTTTTCTACCAAGTCGCCGGAAGCCTTTACGCCTTGCCGTTTCTGGTTGCTTTCGCGTGAAAAAGAACGATTATTGAAATATGCTGACGCTGGCCTATTTACAAAACTCGACCACGATTCCAAACGTGGCCGGGGTTGCCCCTACGTCGTCGCAGTTCATCGCCTACGTCAACGACGCCTGCCGCATCCTGCTTGACCTTGGCGGACAAAACGATTGGGGCTGGTGGGGTACGGTGCAAGCTATTGACGGCATGGCCTACGATAATTGTTTCGTCTGGCCCTCGAACGTGTCCGCCGTCCTCGGGATGCACGATTGCCGTGGTGGGATGCCTGTCCGCAACGGCTGGTTTGAATACACCGAGCCGCGTCACGAGCATTACGATTACGCGCAAAGCTGGTGGCATTGCAATGGGCGCGACTCCGTGATGGAGTTCAAGGGAACGACATGCCTGTTTTATTCCATCCAGTCCAACCCGACGCAAATAATGGTCGCGGGTAGCTCGGTGGATACCGGAACCCAAATCACGATTTACGGCAAAGACTACTCCGGCCAAGAAGTGACCTCGGCTCAAAACGGCGTGAACCAGCGCGGCGTCGTCCTGACTATCAATCCGACCGCAGACCAAATCAACGTCACGCCCGTGCCGATGTCCTCGGTGGAAGCGGTGAGCAAGCCGGTTACGAACGGCACCGTCCGGCTTTTCACCTACGCCAACAGCACCCCCGGAGCGTTGCTGGCACTCTACAATCCCGGCGACGTGAACCCAGCGTTCCTGTATTCCAAGCTCGCCCGGATGGACGGCAGCACGAACGCGAACAACCTCGGCAAAGTCCCGCGCAAGATTTCCGCTCTCGTCCGCCTTGCCTTTACGCCGGTTGCCAATCCCGCTGACATCATCATCATAGACAACCCTGATGCCATCAAGAGCATGATTCAAAGCCTCCGCGCCCGTGAAGGCGGCGACGAAGTTGCGGGCGACAAGTACGAAAAGACCGCCCTCCGCCGACTCATTGCGCAGGTGAACAGCCGCTTTCCGATTCAGCAATTCTCGGTTAAATACGCCCCGTCCGGGATGGCCGGAGCGCGTCGGGTAAACCTTGGAATGACTTGAATTATGGCAGACCTATCATATTTGGGCTACAATGTTTCCCCTGCCCCCACGGGCGGGCAGGGTGCCTATGGCGCAGTTCCGGGCCAGACCGCCGTGCCTCCGAGCACCTACCAGCAAGCCTCCTCGGTGTATTCCGGCCTGCCCGGATTGACCAGCGCGGCCGGGGATGTCATCGGCAGCGAACTCGCCGGGACAATCTCGCCCTCGACCCAGAGCAACATCTGGAACCAAGCCGCAGCGCGGGGTGTCAATCTTGGCCAGCCAAACAGCCCGATGTCCAACGAGATTGGCCTAAGCCTGACCGGAACGACCACCCAAGGCTTGCAGGCGACTGGCGAATCCAACTACCTCAACTTCCTTTCCGGCCTATCCAACACCCAGCTTTCGCCCTCCCTGCTCACGGACATCTCGCAGTCCAACGCGACCCTTGCCGCCGCGCCCGACCCGGCAGCCGCCGCCGCCGCGCAACAGGCGCAGTTTGATAAGTACTACAACCAATCACGCTCTCCCGCCGGTTACGGGGCTGGCCAAGGCTACAACACGAGTCCGAGTTATTCCGATTTCCCCGGAGCGCAACCCGCGTTCACCGCCGGGAACTACGAGCAGCTTGTGAGCGGCAACACTGGGGGCGGTTATTCCAGCCCGTACACCACATACAGTTCGGAAGGAAGTCAGCCCATTATTCCTTGGGATATGTCAGCATTTAATTGATTTATGCAAATTCCTCCTTGGCTTGACGTAACACCCGGTTCGTACACCGCCGCCGCAGAGTCAGGCGTGTCCGCCGGTCAACGCGCCCGTTCGCTCGACATGGAGGCGCAGGCCCATCAGCAGGCGTTACAAGAAGCGCAGGCCCAACGCGCCCAGATTCAGGCCGCGCAAGTCCAAGCCGTCCGCGAGCACGCCCAGCAGCAAGCTTCCGCCCGTGCTGCCGCCGCCGCGCAGGTTCAGCTTCAAAAGCAGCAAATCATGCGCGACATGCAGCAGCAGAATATCGCGCAGGCTTACAAGCAGATGCAGTTAAGCCAAAAGCAGCAAGAAATTGACCAGAAAGCCCAGCAAGCCGCCGCCGCGCTCGACCTCCGCGCCAAGGCGAATCAGGGCTTGCAAGATTATCGTGGGGCTAAAAACGAAATCGCGCAAAAGACTTTGGAGCTAAGGCAGTATCAGGCCCAAAACGGCGGCAAGTCGGACAGCAACACGCAGCGAATGATTGCGGACATCACGAATCTCCGCGCCAAAGACGTGCTGGCCGACGCTTCGATTGCCGACGCGGACAAGGTTACGGCCATCAATAAATTCCGCCAAGACCTCGCCGCCGCCGTGGGAGCCGCTACGCCTCCGCCTGCCGCCGGTATCCCGACACCCATGCCTGCCCCCGCCGGTGCGCCTATGGGCCAGCCAGCCCCAGTTGTGAGCACTCCAGGCAACGCGGTTGGCATTCAGGGGCCACCTTCCCCAGCCGACCAGTCAATGAACGAAACTTGGCAGAAAATGAAAGACGCAAAGCTGATGCCATCAGACGAGCCAAGCCCGTCTTTGTTTGCTATGTCTCGGTCAACCCCCGCCGCCGCGTTCAACGCCGCCAATCCGGCACCGACCGCGCCAGCCAAGAAATTCATTCCGCCTCGCGCCATTAAATACTTGCAGGACAACCCGGATACCGCCGATTACTTTAATAAGACCTATGGTGACGGAGCCGCCGACGAGTATTTGCCTTAAATGCGACTTGACAAAATCAGTAAAATCATTCACTGTCTGACGCATGGCAAAGAACCCCTACCAACAATTTAGCGATGAGGCGGAGACGGCGAATCCATACGACCAGTTTAAAGGTGACTCAGCCAACCCGTATGACCAGTTTGCACCGACCGGCACGGTAACGAGTGCAGCGATTAGGCCCGGCGGCGTGATGGTGAATCCCGTTTCGACGAAGCCCCTCCAAGTCCCAAAACTCTCCGACTTCACGGAAAGCGTTGCGCCGATTCCCAAGCTGGAAATCAAGCCCGACGATTCCAAAACCGTCGCCGT
>Ga0214166_1000945_pt1 | contig 13387 bp, 11 predicted proteins | sample TroBogepilimnion_27_FD_153005 | JGI IMG/M metagenome (GOLD analysis project Ga0214166, IMG submission 153005) | Freshwater microbial communities from Trout Bog Lake, WI - Practice 18AUG2009 epilimnion v3 | ecosystem: Environmental > Aquatic > Freshwater > Lake > Epilimnion/Euphotic zone ...
GATGCAACGATTTCATTCCTAAGGCAGTAACAAGAAGTAGTTGCTACCCAAGTTGCTGCGGCATAATTAACATGTGCGTAAAGGGTTGTTCCAGGAGTTACTGAATGATTATTAGTATAAGCTAAACCACCTCCCCATCCTGCATTTCCTGAAATAGAATACATCCTGCCACAACAACAAACTATATAGCCAGGACATCCAGAATTACCTCCGTTAATAGTAAACATAGAAACTTTAGTTACACCAGAAGGAACAACCCAAGAATAACTTCCACAACTTGTATAAGATTGAGAACCTACAACTGCACTTGTTGTTGCTGTACCTGTACTTGAGCTATAAGAACCATAACCTAACGAGTTGTGAGCACGAACTTTAAAAGTATATGATGTTGAACTACACAAGCCTGTAACAGATATAGGACTAGAACCGGTGGCACTATGTGTTCCCGTAGCAGTACATACAGCTTGATAATAATCTATCGAAAGACCACCATTACAAGCAGGCGCCGTAAATGATACTGATATTGAACTAGAACTTGTGGCTGACGCAGACACCGATGTAGGCATACCTGGTACTGTTGGTGAAAAACCAGCAAAACCAAATCCTTTGACTGAGGCTGCTCCTCTTGTATTAATTAAAGGCATTCGCCTTCTCCTTAAGCAAGACTTGTTGCTGTATTACCTGTTGCAGGATCTATGACTGTTGGTCTTTCTGGTTCGTATGCATCAATTGGTACCATGTTATATGTACGATGTAGAATTCTCAAATTTGGTTGCAATGTAAGATGCTCAATTGCTCTCCATCTTGTCAGGTCCCATGACTCATGTGGTTCGTCATGATCCATCAATTTAAAGATGCCATGTTCTCTTAGATATTCATCATCTTCACTCTCAGGTGTGACAAGAACCCAATTTAAATCTGCTTGGTGTTTAACGTATCTCATGTTTAAGTACCTGTATTTGCTGTGTTAGAAGAAGGTGGTTGCAAAGCACTTGCTGGTGTCAATGGTGAAGGCCATTTTGCAGGTGTTGGGAAATCTGTAAGTGTTTTCGTATCAGTAGTACACTCAATCCATGCCTTAGTTTCTTCATCCCAACGATACTTACCTGTTGGCCTTGCAACTGGTGGCAACCAGAAATATGTATCTGTCTCCAATGTCCATGATTTGATTTGTGAAGGAGGATTATCTTTTAGATTTTGAATCAATGCATCAATTTCTTCTTGTGTCAAATCAACAATTGTAAACGTGTCTTCATAGTTGATACCATCTGTTGTTTTTTCATAAGATGCAACAACTTTTTGACGAGCAGTTGGATAAGTTCCATTGAGAACAGAGTTCTGTTCTTTTCTGGTAAACCATGCATAGCCTGCAGGAGCAGTATCACCAGAAATGTCTATGTCTGGAAAAGCTTGCACGAAATTACTAAGAGTGATTGGATGATTGACTGTGTTACCAGTTTCATCTACTTGAATAATACACTTCATTTTTTTATTTCCTTTAAAACTAATATTTATGGTGAACCTGCTGATGTTGATGGGAATGTTCTGGTATTTCCTGGCCACATGATACGAACTGCACCACTTCCTCCTACTGCTTTGTGACTGCTATCGCTACCAACACCACTGCCACCAGCGCCACCATAAGAACCACCATTACCACCATAATAATGTCCTGATAATACTCCGGATCCACCGCTTGTGCAACCACCAGATGATCCACCTGATCCACCGGCACCGCCGCCACCTCCACCGCTACCACTTGATCCTTGGCCAAATATTCCTACACCTCCGCCACCGTATCCTGCCCATTGAGACCAAACATATCTGGCACCACAACAACAATATGTATATCCTGTATAACCAGCTCCACCTGCTCCACCGCCGCCATTTCCAGATGATCCATTGTTAGGTCCGGTATAAGCTCCAGAACAGCGATAAGGTCCTCCGGCACCACCATTTCCTGAATATCCTGCTGCGCCGCCACCACCTTGAATTGGGTTATATGTACCGCTGGTAGGATATTTACCATTCACATAACAATAAAATCCTGCTCCGCCGCATCCTCCTCCATCACCAACGTGACCTCCTCTACCACGAGAAGTTCCACCATAACAATACCAACCACCACCCGAACCACCTCCGGCACCACCGCCACCTCTTACTGTTGAACAATTTATAAAATAACTCCACATACCACCATCGAGTCCGCTATAACTATAAGGTAATGTACCACCACAACCAACAACTACGGTGTAACCACTTCCCGGTGAAGTTGAAATATTATTTTTATAACCTAAAGAACCACCAGTTCCGCCACTTGATCCTCCACCACCTACAGCAACCACTGATACACTAGTAACATTTGTTGGCGCAGTAAATGTATATGAACCGGGAGATGTATAAGATGATGAGCTTGCAGTTACATAAGTTGTTGCTGTGCCAGTAGAACTGCTATAACAACCATAACCAATAGAATTGTGTGCTCTTACTTTAAAAGTATAAGACGTTGATGCACATAAACCAGTTATCGAAATGGGACTAGAACCAGTAGCAGAATGAGTACCGGAACCAGTACATACCGCTTGATAATAATCAATACTTAAACCACCGTTACAAGCAGGAGCTGTAAATGATACTACTATTGCTGAAGAACTAGTAGCTGACGCAGACACCGATGTGGGCATACCTGGTACTGTTGGACTAAATCCAGCAAAACCAAATCCTTTTATCGAAGCAGCGCCTCTAGTATTAATGAGTGGCATTCATCACCTCTTAGAACTGAGTCTGTGAAGCTAGAACCGTATATGTTGGTGTTGATGCTGTCTTCACAATTGTATATGTATAAACGTCAATGCCTGATGCATAACCTTTAGTAGGTGCAGAACCACCTTGCCAGTATGTTGTAACACCAGATGTACTTCCATCCACATTAACCGCAGTTGGATAATAAGATGCACCAGAAGAACCTTGTGTGACCATAATTGCAATCGTTGCTGATTGGCCAACTGATAGTGCAGAAGCCATTGTTGTACCAGAACTATAAGTTAAGTTCTGTGTCCATGTTGCACCTGCATTGGTTGTGTAATACTGAACTGCACCAGTATTAAAGTATGCAGTAGCCGCAGAGTTGACCGCAGAACCAATAAGGTTTGCAGTTTCTACCGCATTTTGCAATGTTACAGCAAACGCAGAAGAAGATGCGGAGAAAGAAGGCACAACATTGGATGCAGAAGTAATTTGACCTTCTGAATTAATGGCAATTACAGGAATTGCTGATGCGCCACCATATGTACCTGATGATACAGATGTGTTCGTTAGTAGTGAGCTTAGGACTCTTGTAAGTGCCATTTTATTTTATCCTTTTTAGTAAATCTTCAATCTGTTCTTGCTGTTCTTTGATAGCTTCTATGAGTAAGGGAATCAATTTTTCATATCTGACCGTTAGGTATTTATCACTAATTGGTGCTGGTACGACAATCTCCGGTAGTATCGATTGAACTTCTTGTGCAGACACACCGACCTCTCGAATTGGTTGGTATCCCAACTCTTGTGCAGTTTCGTTGGCCTCATAATAGAAACCATTAAGACTTTTTACTTTGTTTAACGCATTTGTAATAGGACCTAATTTAGTTTTTAGTCTGTCATCCGAATAGTATGCCGTGATATTATTTGTTGCACGGATTTCACCAGATGTTCCTGATGCGGCGGTACCAACACCAAAGGAACCAAACTGTACACTAGAAGAAGTAGCAACTGCTTGGCCAATACTAAACGTAACTGCGCCTGTAGCGCTACTAACAGAAACACCTGTGCCTGCAACAGCAGAAGTAACTGCACCACTAGATGTTAAGTATCCTGATGGATTGCTTGAGTTGTATGGAGTGTATCCTAATCCTGTTGTAATTTGACTTGATGTTAATGAACCTGTATAGGTACCAGTTAAATATGTTGCTGAGTTAGCTGAACCAGTAGTATTTTGATTTAATGTACCAATAGAAGTATTGGCTACAGATATAACACGACCATATGCATCTGTTACAAATACTGGAATAGATGTTGAAGAACCATATGTTGCTGCTGTTCCTGTAGTTGCTAAACCAAGTAAAACATTACCTGTACTGGAATTGGCAGTCAATTGTCCTGAGTTGGCAAAAACAGCAGTACTTGCTGGAAAAGTAATTGCATAGTTAGTTGCTGAAGTAATTTGGCCTTGAGCATTAACTGTAATAACTGGAATATTAGTATAATTACCATACGTACCGGCAGTAACAGCAGTATTTGCTAATTGACTGGAATTAATTGTTCCTGTAATCTGTGTGTTAGCTACGTTAGCAATTTGTGACGATGTTATTAATCCAGTAATTTGTGTGTTGGATATATTAGAGACAAGATTACTAAAACCTATTGCACCATTTGCATACAACGTTGAACCTGAATAAGAACTATAACCGGAACCATTGTAATAAAGAACTGTATTGGCTATAATATTTGTTCCAGTTAGGCCGACAAATCCACCAGCACCTGCAACAATGGAAACTACTTCAATAGGAACACCATTTGGTGGTGCTGTGTTGAATGTCAATACATTACCTGACAATGAATAATTTGATTTTTGTTGTGCAATGCCGCTAACATATACTGTCACAAAGTTTGTATTTGGTGGAGATACTGACAATGTAAATGATGTAGTTGAACCATTGCCAGTAAAATTATCATCATAAGGAACTAAAGCAGGTACAGTATTACTTGTATTGGCTGAATTGTATAAAGAAGAAACTTCAATGACTGTACCATTTGGTAAAATTTGAGACAGTGTAATTGTACTGCCTGTAAGTGTGTATGAAGATTTTTGTTGTGTTACACCACTAATGTTTACAATAGTTGAATTGATATTATAAGGAGCTGCAGATAATACAAATGTTTGTCCTGTGCCGTTGGCTGTAAACGTATCAACATTTGTTGTGATAGCTGCAACACCACTTGAAGTAATTGATGTATTAGAAATGGCCGTTACACGACCATCTGCACCAACTGTTATAATGGGTATTAAAGTGGTGTTACCATAGACACCTGGTTGTACTCCGGTGTTTGCAATGGCACTAATGTATGTACCATTTGATGCAATTACCGGAGTATTACCGACCGTTATGCCGTTCTTAACGACAAAGTTAAATGTATTAGCCAAGATTCACTATCCTCTTGTCGACCAAATTGTTAAAAATACTATACTGTGATAGCGGTTCTCATTAGTTTAACAGTTGTAACTGCGTTTGCTGGTGTGAACAACAAGTACAAATTACCGCCTGTAATTGAAACATCAAATGTTCCTAATGAAGCACTTGTATAGATTTCACCATACTGTGCAAGATAAGGAGTTGTACCATCAGAAATAACGTTCAATTCAATCATGTGGTATGCTGAACCTGATGTCATCTGTGCTTGATATTTAGCACTTCTATAAGTTGATACTGAGAATTGGTCGATTGTATTTTGTGATACGTTACCAGTTGTATAAATTGTAGAAGTTACATATGTAAATGTGTTTACTGTTAGAGCAGTAAATGATGGTGAAGCTGTTGGTCTCAAATCTTGATTTGAACTGATGGTAATTGTATTACCTGAACCAGTAATTGTGACACCATTGTTACTAGCAAAAGTCAATGAACTATTTGTTGGTGCGGCTGTTGTTCCGTTTGTACCAACAAAAGTATTTGATGTTGTATTTGAGTGAGCATATGCAGAATTAGCCTGTAAGAAGGCCGCATTTGCATAAGAACCTGCTGAGTTGGCAGTACTAAACGCTGAGTTAGCATAAGATGCTGCGGAGTTTGCTTCACCAAACGAAGCGTTTGCGGCCGCATATGCACCGTTAGCATATACGCCTGCACTATTAGCAGTTGCAAATGCTGAGTTAGCATAAGATGCTGCGGAGTTAGCAGTACCGAATGCAGAATTTGCTTCTATGAAAGCACCGTTAGCGTATATACCAGCACTATTAGCAGTTGAGAAAGCAGCATTAGAAGATGCATAAGCACCATTCGCATAGACACCTGCCGAATTGGCCGTTGCAAATATTACATTTGAATATCCAAAAGATGCAGCTGCCGTATTTTGTGTTGTACCATCAGCAAATGTGATTGGTAATGATTTTAGTACTAAACCAGTATTGTATTTGAAACGAGCAATTTCATTGCCTGTTGCAGCACCGTTTGCTGAAAAAATAATATCTTTTGGTGTTGCAGTATATAATATTAAATTACCACCACCAGTTGTTGTATTACCTGCAGCATACAAGTAACCATCATTTGGTCCAAATAAAGAATACAAAGGATTTGAGTATGCAGAACTCGTAATACCCATATCAATGTAACCGTCATTTGCAGTACCATTATCTGATGTTGCAGTATAGTCGGCCGTTGCATTTGCACCGTTATTAAGGTTTTGTAAGTTTATTTGTACATAATCACCATAATTACCTGTTGATTGGATAATTGTTTGTGGTTCAAAAGTGAATCCTGTTGGAACACCAGCATACAAAGCACCAAAACCATTTGCACTTGTACCAAAGAATTCACCAGTATTACCAGTAATTGTTTGGTTAATAACGTTACCAGTATATGTAATGTTACCTGTAACACTCAATGAACCGGAGATAGTAACGTTACCAGAAATTGTACCACCAGAAGATGAGAATTTACTATTAGCAGCGGTGAATGCTGAATTGGCATATGAACCTGCACTATTTGCAGCACCAAAAGCCGCATTAGCTGCACCATATGCACCGTTTGCATAAACACCTGCTGAGTTAGCAGTTGTGAAGGCCGCATTGGCCTGTACAAACGCACCGTTTGCATAAATGCTTGCAGAGTTGGCAACACCAAATGCTGAGTTGGCATAAGAACCTGCTGAATTCGCAGCGGTAAATGCAGAGTTAGCATAAGAACCAGCAGCGTTTGCGGTACTAAATGCTGAGTTGGCATACGATGCGGCAGAATTTGCCTGTCCAAATGATGCATTAGCAGCTGCATATGCACCGTTAGCGTACACACCTGCCGAGTTTGCAGTAGTGAAAGCACTATTAGCGTATGAACTTGCAGCAGAAATGTTATTGTTTTGTGCAGTCTGTATACCTGCTAAACCAGTTACTTGTGAAACTGCAATTTGGATTGCAGTATTTGTTGCACCAACAATACGACCATATGTGTCTACTTGGAATGTAGCAACATCGGCTGCATCACCGTAGTAACCTGCTGTCACACCAGTAGTTGCAAGGCCTAGTAATACGTTACCTGTACCTGATGCAGAGTTAGATGTTAACTGGCCAGAGTTTGCATAAACGTTTGTACCAGAAGGAATATTGATTGATGAGTTAGCTGCAGAAGTAACTTGACCGTATTGATTAACTACTAGAACAGGAATACTTGAAGAACCACCGTATGTACCAGGAGTTACTGTTGTATTTGCAACCAACAACATATTGTTGGAGTTATAACTATAGGCAACTTCAACTGTTGCACCATTGACTGGTGCTTCTGTTAGTATAAGTGTTGTACCAGATAAACTAAATGTTGGTTTTTGTTGCGTAACACCGTTGATGTTAATTAAAACGTTATTTGCATTGAATGGTGTTGCACTTAATACAAAAGTAGTACCTGAACCATTAGCAGTAAATTCATCTACGTTAGTGAAGATTGCAGTATTACTTGAAGAAGCTGCATAAGTTGTAGCAGAAGTAACACGGCCGTATTGGTCAACAGTAATAGAAGGGTAAAAACTAGAACTACCGTAGGTTCCAGGTGTTACTGCCGTATTGGCCAAACCTAATAATACGTTGCCTGTTCCTGTTGTTGAGTTTGAAGACAACTGTCCTGAGTTGGCGTATACTAATGTACCTGATGGTATATTAATAGAAACGTTTGCTGCGGTTGATAAACGACCATCAGCACCAACAGTAATAACAGGAATCTGTGAAGAACCACCGTATGTACCTGATGCGACACCGGTACTTGTTAGGTTACTAATGAACGTACCGTTTGCAGCTAATACGACTGTATTGCCAACCGTTAGGCCGTTCTTAACGACAAAATTTGCTTGGACTGATGCGGTCATTTGATATCCCTTTTATTATTATTTTATATTTAGTTAAGAAGCAGTCAATGCGGTACGAACAAGTCTAACATTTGTTACTGAATTGGTTGGAGTCATCAATAAATTCAAACTACCTGAAGTTATATTTACGTCAAAGGTACCCAAAGTATAGCCAATAATGACTTCGCCATATTGTGCTATATCACCAGTTGTTCCATCATGTATGACATTTAATTCAATCATGTGATAAACTGTTCCTGAAATTAGTTCCACCATATACTTTGCACACCTGAAAGCCGATGTTGGAAAAGAATCTATGATGGTTTGTGATGTTGATCCAGTTGTTAATACGTTTGAAGTCATATTAACAATACTTCCGGCACCAATATTTATAGAATTACTACTTACAGCGGAAAAAGAAGGAGAAGCCGTTGGCCTTAAATCTTGATTTGAACTGATGGTAATTGTATTACCTGTTCCAGTAATTGTGACACCATTATTACTAGCAAAAGTAATAGAACTATTAGCAGGTGTAGCTGTTGTTCCGTTGGTGCCAATGTAAGAAGTGGCACTAGCTGTTTGTAAATCCCATGCGTAACCATTCCAAGCCCATGTCTTAGACCCTACGGAATAGGTTTGTCCTGTGGATGGTGATGATGGAAAACTTAATGCCATTTATTATCCTATGTACGCCAAAGACCAGTTGTCATTGCTGTCAAATATGATTGTACCAGTACTTGCAATTAATTGTAGTGTATCGCCTACCGCTAGTTTCACAATGTTGGCGCCACCGGCATGGTTCATTGAAGTGTTTGGACCAAATTCAACCATAATAGAAGTTGTTGTCCCACCACCAATTGCAGCAGTTTTTCTAACTAAGGCTTGAGCAATACCACTTGAACTATTATTATATGTTCTAATCACTAAATTAACTTGATATAAACCTGCAACGGGTGCTGTAAATATGCCTGTTGAACCGTTTAAATAACTTCCTTGATTATATTCAATAGTCCAATTGCTGTTGGTTAGTGTGGTTGTAGCGGCAATTGAGCCACCATTACCTCTTACGCAAAATGCTGGACGGTTTGGTGCATAACCAGCAGCAATACCATTTGTTGTTGTATTACCTGCAAGTGTCATATCACCTGCATCACTCAAAGACATTGATGTTATTAGATATGCACTATTTACAATCTGCAAGTTACCAACACTATCTAAACGGATTGTTTTGTTTGCGTTTGTTGCACCAACAGAACTATTTGTGAATTTCAATACATCTGCGTAACCAGTACCACCAATCGTATTAGCTGCAGTAATATTAACTGCTGTGCCTATTGTACTAACAGGTTGATAAGTAACATTTAAACGACCTGTGATGGAACCACCAGAAGTTGTTATTGCAGTATTAGCATAATTGTATGCTGCATTTGCCTGTACAAAAATACTATTGGCGTATGTTAATACTTCTACACCTTTATCATAGATTGTATTTGAACTTACACTATTGAATGTGGATAAAGTGGCGTTATTAGATACTAATGTTGTTGGTCCAAATTCTGCCCATATAGGATTAGATGTATTACCATAGTTCTCATACATCACACCTGTATCAGAGTGCAACCATAAATCATTTGAATTTGGTGATGATGGTGCAGTATTCTGATAGTATGTTTGAGTCTTTGAATTAGCTACTGCAAATGTAATACTATCGTCTAATATAATAGTTTTACTTGTGGTATTAGCAGATATACTAATACCATTTTTTGCCGTAAAACTTAATGTATCTGTAGCTGATGTTGCAAGTATCAATGAACCTGCAATGTTCATTGTGGCAAACGAATTGGCTGAAGAACCGCCACTTGCTATGTAAGTGATTGTACCAGATGCGTTTTTATAATACAGCTTTCCATCGTAATAGTTAAGCGCCAACTCACCATAGTTTAGTGTCGATGGTACATTACCTGATACGCCAGATTTTTTAAGTTGAATTACTGTGTTTGCAATTGCCATTTATTAAAATGTTCCGCCATCGTCTGTTGAAGTTACTATCATAGTGGTTTTATCCAACTTCATGTTTTTCTTTTTCTTTGGAGGAGTTTGCAAATCTTCAAGTTGTTTAGTCAACTCTTGTATTTTAATTTCATATTCAGCACGAGTCTTTTGATGTTCATCTCGTTCTCTAACCAACTCATTCCTAAATGTGTCCAAGTGTTGTACTTGGTGTTTAACATTTTCATACTGACTTCGCATAGCTTTCAATTCTTCAAGTTCATCCTGCAAATCACCAATGGTTTCAGACTTCAAATTTTCTACAATCGATTCCAATTCTTGTATCTTTTCATTCTGTTCTTTGATAACTTCTTCATTGATTCTCAAATTGGTTTGTAACGAAACGTTTCTTAACACAGCATCATGCATCGTGTTAGTCATCAATTCGATATAGTAGTTTACATACTTCTCACTCATTTCAAACTCCTTTTATAACATAATATAGTATTTAGAATGAGCCTCCATCCATTGTTGATGACCATACTGGAACACCAGCGTTAGTTACTGTTAGTATTTGGTTAGACCATGTTTGATCCGAAGAACCTGCTGCAGCGGTCACACCCAATCCACCAGAACCATTTCCGTAAATGATACCATCTGAAGTGAATGATGTCTGTCCTGTACCACCTTGGCCAACTGCTAATGCATTAGTTAATGATAGTGTACCAATTGTTGCATTAGTAATATTGGCTGTAGCACCAGTTACTTGATACGAATTGATATTTGTATACAACGTGGCAGTATTTGCCTGCGTAAAGTAGTTGTTACTTAATGTGTTTGCTGTAGTTGCAGCGGTCGAAATGATGTTTGCAAACAAATAATAGTTCTTAGAACCTGCATCACGGACCAAACCAGTGATATTATTTGTTGAACCATTGTTATACAAACCATAAAAACCAATATCAATTACGTCACCAACACTATTGTTGGCAGCCAATTCAATCAATGAATCGTTGGTCTGTGAAATAGATGTGTTAACATATGTTGCAGTACCTGTAACAATCAAGTTACCAGAAATCTGAACATCTGTTCCAATTGTTTGTAGACCAATACTAGAAGTATTAGAACGTAGAACTGTATTGTCTGTACCAATTAAAACTGTTTCTGAACCACCAGAACCTGTCACAGTAGTATTGATACCAGTACCATTGCCTTCGATTGTTAATGTACCGCCACCAGATTGTGAACCAGAACCTGTATTACCTGATACAGTAAACGATGTTGCAATTGTGTTATTTGAAATGGCTGTGATACGACCTTTTGCATCAACTGTAATTGATGGAATGGTTGTTGTGTTGCCGTATGTGCCAATGTTTGAGTTAACTGTTGCTAAAACAACATTCAATTCAACGTTGGCAGTACCGTTAAATGATACATTGGCCGCAGTAGCATCACCATATGCACCAAAATATGTTGTTTGTGATAATGAATTTGCAGAGTTTGCAATCAAACTGCCTACAGTAATACCTGCAGCAGTAATATATCCAACCGAAATATTACCAGATGCATCACGTTTAACGATTGTGCCTGGTGTATTTGCACTGGTTGCATTGTCGATTTGAGTGGTATAGTATTGGCCACCTACGTTTACAACACCTGTACCAGTTGAATTACCAATAAAAATGGTATTTGATAAGTATGAGTATGCTAACTCACCTGCCTTAAGCGTACTTGGCGTTCCTGTAGCCGTTGAACGCTTAATTAGAATACTTGTATTGGAAATGGCCATTTTTTGGTCCTCTTATTATAATTGTTATGTTCTATTTATTGAAAGCCATAATTAAAATGTTCCTGCATCGACTGTGATTGCGTTTGCTGTTACATTATTTGAAGTAATGTTAATACTGTCGATATAAACATTACCTGTAACTCCTAATCCACCTGAAATGGTCAATGCGCCAGTTGTGTTGGATGTAGATGGAGTTGTGTTTGATATGGCTACATTACCTGAAAGTGTTTGTGGACCTGTATTGGCAATCAAATAGTTTGTTCCAATTTGGCCAATATATCTGTAACCTGATATGTATATGACACTACTGCCTGTCATACCAGATGGTATCGTACCACCAATGAAGTTTAATGTGCCTGCCTTATAGTCAAAGTACCATTCTCCAGTACCTCCACTACCATCGGCATATATTTGAGTACCATTTGCCACAGGATTAATACCAGAGGCACCATAATAAACCTGAACACGATAAGTATTTGATAGGTTTACTGAGTCAAACTCTGGAGGAATCCAGTTTGTTAGGCCAGTCTTCCACGTAGGATAAACACCACCGATAGCAGTAGTAGTGTTATCTGCTGTTGTCTGTATGGATAAAGATCCTGTGTTAGCCTGTACGATACCTGTGACTGCTGCAGCTGTAGATGGAATTTGGTCTGATTGTTTCCAAACAATGTCACCACGCAACATCAATGGACTAGGAATAGTTTCACCTGCCGCACTCTTGTTGGTTGGCAAGTCTGTCTTATCAACTCCTAGGAGTTTCTTATATAACAGGTCAATGTATTGGGATGTGGAAATTGCCATTTATGTCTCTTTATACCGTAGAAGCTGCAAATGATAAAGCAGTAATCGATTGTCCAGCATTCAAACGAATTCTCACCAATATCTCATTATTAGTTGCATTTGAACTATTCAAACCAGCAAACTGACAGTTATAAGTTTTAGAACCTGTAGAAGAAGGAACAAGGTTACCACCCAAAGCACAACCTCCTGCTATACTATTATCTACTGTCATACTGTACCAATTATTCAATGGACCGTATGATGTTTGTCCAGGCATAGCACACCAGATGCCTCCAATGCCTGTTGATGTTGTATAGTTGATACTGAATTTACTTACAGAAGTTCTGGTCATTCTAAGTGTTATATATTGCACACTTCCTTGACTACTTAAATTTGGACCTGGTGGTAAATAATTTACACTATAATTTGTCGTATCATTTTTAAGAACTGCCGCAACAACTGTAGCATCTGTTGTGTAGAATGTACCTGTTTGTGAGTTAAATGCAGTTTGACCAGCAGTAAATGCTGGTGTATCATTTGCAGTACCACCATCATAGTTGACAATACGTACAGCATTACCAGAACCTACAGCAGTACCAAAACCAGATGCAATAAATCCTGTTTCTTCCATTGAACTTGAAGTACCAGTCTTGTACAATATGGTATTGGCCAATGTTGTTGTAAACGATTGTGTACCTGTTGCATAACTATTGTCAATTGTTATAGAAGGACCAGTTG
>Ga0214166_1000953_pt1 | contig 13335 bp, 14 predicted proteins | sample TroBogepilimnion_27_FD_153005 | JGI IMG/M metagenome (GOLD analysis project Ga0214166, IMG submission 153005) | Freshwater microbial communities from Trout Bog Lake, WI - Practice 18AUG2009 epilimnion v3 | ecosystem: Environmental > Aquatic > Freshwater > Lake > Epilimnion/Euphotic zone ...
TGCGCCCAGTTAGTGTTCAGTAATTATAACTGCCGTCCTTGTGTAATGATGTCGTTCAGTTCTGCACCGATAAGGCGGAGATCTTCATCAAGAAAATGGGAGGAGTTCAGTCGGGCTCGTTTGACCTCGGCAAAATCGAGGACTGCATCCATTGTTAGCGGTTGAAACAGAGGCGCAGCGCAAAGAAGGAGGCCGTCAGGACCGGTAAGAGATGAGTTACCCCAATAGGTAAAACTGTCTTCATTACCAACACGATTTACACAGGCCACATAGGTGCTGAATAAAAATGCATAGGTGGTGGCAATGGTCTGCCACTGTGTTACGATTGGCGGATTACCGCTTCCAGGGGACATGCGCAGAGGGCTTGACATGAGCACGAAGAGCAGTTTCGCTCCCTGGTGAGCAAGCAGATAAGGAAGTGATACATGCCAGAAATCTTCACAGATTGCCACACCGATACGGCCAAGCTTTTTCGAATTGACTGCCTTGATCTGCTGGCCGGCTGAAAAATATCGCAACTCTTCAAACATACCGTAAGTCGGCAGGTAGATTTTACGGTGGATACTTCGACCTGCACCCTCTTCAAACATAAATGCTGCGTTATAGACGCCGTAATCATCGCTTAATTCTATCCCTCCGCAGATAATACAGATTTTGCGGCTGAATTCACGAAGTGGATCAAGTCGTGGGTCTTCGATATGCATGGCAATATCCTGTGCAGCATCCTGAACATTATATCCTGTCAGTGAAAGCTCAGGGAAAGCGATAGCGTCAGCACCCTCCTTGATAGCCTGTTCGATAAGGACGCAGTGCTGTGCAAGATTTTCATCGAAATTGGCTAGTGTGCAATCGATTTGGGCTATTCGCAGTTTAGCGGTCAGCATCCTTTTTCGGGGTTTAATGGTAGGGATAAAAAAGATAGAAGGTAAATGATAGTAAAGCAAGTATCCACATGCCGGCACGAACCTCCCTTGCTTTTCCTGTGAAGATTTTCAGAATAACATAGGCAATAAAACCCCCGGTGATTCCGACGCCGATATTGAAGGTGAATATCATGAGAACAATCGTAAGAAATGCCGGCAAGAGCTCGCTATAGTCCATGAAATTGACTTTTGTGACCGACTGCATCATGAACATGCCGACAACGATTAGTGCTGGGCCGTAGGCATAGGCAGGAACAATGGTAAGGATTGGAGAAAAAAATAGGGCAAAGGCAAAAAGTACTGCAACAACAAGCGCAGTAAACCCTGTTTTTCCACCCTGTTCGATACCGGCTGCGGATTCAATATAGACCCCTGCAGTTGTGGTTCCGAAAATTGAGGCTGCTATGGTTGATAGTGCATCCACAAGCATTGGCTTTTCAATTTCAGGCAGATTGTCCTCTTCATCGAGCAGGTTTGCCCTTGACGACAATCCAAAAAGGGTGCCCATGGTATCAACAAAATCCATCACCAGTACGCTGGTAATGACTCCTGCAAATCCCCAGGTCAAGGCTCCCTGCAGGTTGATTTTCATAAAGATTGGTCCAATCGATGGGGGCATACTGAAAACCGTTGCTGGAAGCGGAACGAGGCCTGTAAGAATAAAAGCTGCAGTAGTAGTGGCTATACCGGCCAGAATAGCGCCGGTAACTCGCTGGATCAGAAGAACGGCAGTTATGAGCAACCCTCCGAGGCTCAGCAGTACTGGAAGCTTTGCAATATTGGCCAGTTGGACAGGTGCGCCTGGAACGCCAAGAGTGATTAGCCCCATGTCGTTCAGCCCCAAAAAAGCGAGGAATAGGCCGATACCAACTGAAAAACTGTGTTTAAGCGTCCCTGGTATGGCTTTGGCCAGCCATTGGCGAAGGCCGCCGAGAGTGATCAAGGTGAAAAGAACGCCACTGATAAAAATGGCCGCCATGGCTGTCTGCCATGAATAGCCGAGCGTGTGAACAACAGTATAGGCAATAAAGGCATTTTCGCCCATATAGGGAGCAACAGCAAAAGGACGTTTGGCATAAACCCCCATCAACAGTGTTCCGAAGATCGACGTGAGAATGGTAGCTGTCATTGAGGCATCTTTGGGAATGCCTGCAGCAGCAAGAATAGCCGGATTGACAATAATAATATATGAGAGGGTGAAGAACGTTGTGATACCAGCAAGTGTTTCCTGCCGAAAACTGGTACCATGCTTTTTAAAGTCAAAGTAGGATTGCATGATTTATGTCATGTAGTGGTAACAGACCCAATGAGATAAGGTAATCATTATGAGTCAAAACGGGCATTTGTAAATGCTGAAATGCTCAGGATGGAGAAAGAGCTGCCACCAGAGTATTTGGGTCTCTTTTTATTCGCAGAAAGTTATTTGTTATTTTGTTTAAAAAGAAAAAAAGAGTTTAACGTCGTTCATCAACTGTGTTATACTATGCAGGTAATTGATATCAAGAAGGAGTTGAAACCACTTTATCAAGCTTCCCCAAAATCAGTTGTTGTGGTTGATGTTCCGCCTATGAATTTTCTTATGGTCGATGGTGAGGGTGATCCCAATACTTCGCGGGCATTCTCCGATGCAATTGCGGCCTTGTTTGCACTCTCCTATACCCTGAAGTTCCTGATCAAGAGAGTACCTATGGAAATTGACTATAAAGTAATGCCTCTGGAAGGGCTCTGGTGGGCTGACGATATGACGAAGTTTACACATGAAGATAAGTCCAACTGGAAATGGACAGTGATGATCATGCAGCCTTTTTTTGTTACTCCGAAAATTATTGAGGTTGCTCTCATTGAGGTGAAAAAAAAGAAAAAATTGCCAGCTATCTCTATTGTGCGATTTGAATCACTGTCGGAAGGGAAGTGCGCACAAATTTTGCACGTTGGTCCATTTTCTGAAGAGGGGCCAACTATCGAAAAGGTTCATAACTTCATTGACGCTATGAGTCACCGGAGAGGAAAGCATCATGAAATTTATTTGAGCGATATTCGAAAAGCTGCTCCATCGAAATGGAAAACCATTATCCGTCAGCCTATACAGTAATAGTGAACGAAAGAAGTATTGCTCAATTGCCAAAAGTGTCTTGATATAAAGGCTTTGTATTAGGGTATATTTTGAAAGGAAGAAAATTGTCTTATATTGGATTAATTAAGTCTTATATTTTTTTTAACCTGATTTCATTGTAAGGAGAATACCATGAGTGTTTTAGTAGGCCGGAAGGCGCCGGATTTTGATGTAGCTGCGGTTGTGAATGGGTTGCAGTTTGTTGACTCTGTAAAGCTTTCAGATTTCAAGGGGAAGTATGTTGTGCTGTTTTTTTATCCGCTTGATTTTACCTTTGTCTGTCCTACAGAACTGCACGCTTTTCAGGAAAAGCTTCAGGAATTCCGTAAAAGGAATGTCGAGTTGCTGGGCTGTTCGGTGGATTCAAAATTTTCCCATTTTGCATGGCTTACCACTCCAAGAAACCGTGGAGGTATAGAGGGTGTCACCTATACGCTTCTTTCTGATATCAACAAGACAGTTTCAGCTGATTATGATGTTATTCTTGATGGTGAGGGAATTGCTTTGAGGGGTTTATTCCTTATTGATAAAGAGGGAGTTGTCCGTCATCAGGTTGTCAATGATCTTCCGCTGGGTCGGAATGTGGACGAAGTACTCCGACTTGTTGATGCCCTTCAGTTTACGGAGCAGTACGGTGAAGTCTGCCCTGCAAACTGGAACAAGGGTGATAAGACCATGAAGCCGACTGATGAAGGGTTGAAGGAGTTTTTCAAGGAGAACTGAGTTTTATTGATGACCGATTTCCCCGTTTCTTTTATGAAGAGCGGGGTATATGGTCTCAGTATGCTTTTGCAAAAACAACTTTTCGTGAGGCTGGCTTACCTGAATAGATACATGTTCCTGGTTCATCAATTCTGTATCGGGTTATATAATCCGCTTCTTCTGGCAGTACCCTTATGGTTGCTTTAGTCTCTTTCTTGATTTTTTCCTCCGTCTCTGCAGTTCCATCCCAGTGGGCGATAACAAATCCTTTTTCAACTGCCGTCTTGAACTCTTCATAACTTTGGACTTCAAAGGTGTTATCATTACGGAACTGTAGTGCCTTGTCGAACATGCTCTGTTGAATGGAGTTCAGGATTTCCTGTATGGTTACGGGCAGGGTTTCGTCTAGTGTAACTTCGGTTTTCTCAAGTGTATCTCGTCGTGCAGCAACACAGATGTTGTTTTCGATATCCCTTGGCCCCAGTTCGATACGGATCGGAATGCCCTGCAACTCATATTCGGCAAACTTCCAGCCCGGTGAATTCTGTTCGCTGCTGTCAACGAAGGCAGGTATTCCGCTTTTCTTCAGAGAATCGGCAATCGCATCTGCCCGAGCAATGACGGCGGTTTTATCCCCCCTGAGAATAGGGATAATAACGACCTGACGTGAGGCAAGTTTGGGAGGAAGAACAAGACCGCGATCGTCCGAATGTGCCATGATCAAGGCTCCGATCAGTCTTGTCGAAACGCCCCAGCTTGTTGCCCAGACATAGTCAAGTTTTCCCTCTTTTGTCTGGAACTGACAGTCAAATGCTTTGGCGAAGTTCTGACCGAGATTATGGGAAGTTCCTGACTGAAGTGCTTTGGTATCCTGCATCATTGCTTCAATGCAGTAGGTTTCAATCGCACCGGCAAATTTTTCGCTGTCGGTTTTTCTGCCCATAATGACCGGCATTGCCATATACTCTTCGGCAAATATCTTGTAGACGTTGATCATACGAAGCACTTCTTCCTGCGACTCTTCAGGAGTTTCATGAGCGGTATGGCCTTCCTGCCAGAGAAATTCGGTGGTTCTTAAAAAGAGGCGGGTTCTCATTTCCCAGCGCACAACATTTGCCCACTGGTTGATCAGAATCGGCAGGTCTCGGTATGACTGGATCCACTTTTTATATGAAGACCAGATGATAGTTTCTGAAGTAGGGCGGACATAGAGCTTTTCGGCAAGTTCCTCGCCTCCTCCATGGGTGACAACTGCGCATTCAGGGGCAAATCCCTCAATATGTTCAGCCTCTTTTGCTATAAAGCTTTCGGGAATGAAGAGCGGGAAGTAGGCATTGACGTGGCCTGTCTCCTTGAACATTCGGTCAAGAGCGGCCTGCATTTTTTCCCATATTGCATAACCGTTAGGCCGAATAACCATACAGCCTCGCACATCGGCATAATCTGCAAGTTTTGCAGAACGTACAAGGTCAATATACCATTGAGAATAATCTTCTTTCCGTGAAGTGATTTTATCTGCCACGTTAACTGTAAATGACTGTTATAGAATGCAATTAGATAGGCAAAATATACAACCTACTTTTCAAACTTTTTCATTTTTTCCATTAACAGTTTCAGGTGTTCTTTTTCCTGATTGCCAAGAGGTTTTTGATTGTTGGTTACTTTTTGATATCCAGACGGAATATTGAATTCTGATGGAGGAAGTGCTTTCTGCCAGATTTGCATGATTTCCATAACGTACTGGCCATTATCATTATGTTGCACCATCTTGACAGGGAATCCTTCAATGCCTGCATCGCTGAGTGTTTTTGAGAGCGATGTATTTGAGAGGCGGGGATTTTGTGTCTGAAGGATTCTGAACGTCGAGAAATCGCCTATATCGCGGGTAACCCAGAGCTCAAGTTTTTCGGTGCTGCTGGTCAGGCTGATGTGTTCACATGTGTAGCCTTTGATAGTTTGTTTGCCAAGTTTTGCAAGCTTGTAGTTGCTGTCGAAATTAAGAAGCATGGCATTTTCTGCAGCGGTTTTGAGATTGAGAATGCTGTAATTTTTTCCCTGATGATTAATGACATAAACCTGGTCTGGCTGCGAGGCTTTTGTGATGACGGTTGTTTTTAACGGTTCAGGTATTTTATCCATCTGCATGGTCATATCCATGCGTTGTACGTCGTTTCCGAAGTAGTAGGTGATTTCAGCCGAACCGTTCGGCATTTTCATTATCATCGCCATAATGCCGGTAAATTTCGAAGCTGCTGAAACAGGGTGTATTACAGTTGCAATTAGGAAGATAAAGAGTGTAAGCAGAATTTTTTTCATAGTGACATTGCTTTTGGCATATTGTAATAATTGGTGGTTTGGCCACAAATCGGTTATCACGATCGATTTTTTAATGTACTATTTGTAACGTTTCGTGACTGAATTTTTTAAAAAAGAACTCACTATGGTACATTTCGAATGCAAGAACTGAAAGATTGGCGGGTTGTTGAACTGCTTAAGACAGCTACGGGGTATTTTGAGGAAAAGAAGGTTGATGAACCGCGAATCAGCTCAGAACTTCTTCTGGGACATGTTCTTGGGCAGAGCAGGCTTCAGCTCTATCTGCATCACAACAGGCCGGTATATCCGGATGAGCTTGATCGTTTCAGGGTGCTTTGCCGCCAGAGGCTCGATGGTCGTCCAGTTCAGTACATTATTGGAGAACAGTACTTTTACGGATTGAAGTTTACAGTAGATGAACGGGTTCTTATTCCACGTCCGGAAACCGAACTTCTTGTCGAGCATGTTCTTGAATGTCTGGGCATGACTGGTCGAGGTGGTTCCAGTGAAGCAAAGATTTTAGATATCGGCACTGGAAGCGGGTGCATTGCAGTTTCCATTGCAAAGATTTGTCCTTTGCTTAGGGTGACTGCTGTCGATTGCTCTCTTGATGCTCTTGAAGTAGCACGTATGAATGCAGCTGGCAATGATGTGGAATCCCGGATAGCATTTATTGCTGCCGATATGTTTTCTGAGTCGTTTGCAGCATCGCTGCCGGAGTATACGTATGATCTGATTGTCTCGAATCCTCCTTATATCCCTGAAGCGGAGTGGTTGGGTCTTCAGCGAGAGGTTCGGAAGTATGAGCCAAGGATTGCGCTGACGACTCCTCAGGGGATTGAGTGTTATGAGGCGGTTATAACAAAGGCAGCAAAGCTTCTTGTTCCGGGCGGAAAGATATGTTTTGAACTGCATGCTGATGCTGCCGCAACTGTCTCTGAACTCATGACCGTTCAGGGTTTTACGGGTATAACCGTATCAAGAGATTATTCCGGTCTTGACAGGGTTATTTCAGGAATTATACCTATTGGAAATTAACTTGCTTTCGGTTTTGTTTATATAAAGGATGTAGCGAAGTTTTTTTAAATTCACCTGTTTGTTTTCTCCTGTTATGTATTTGTATTGTAATCGCTATGATGTACGTTGATGGATTCTCGTGAACTTACCTTGAGAGAACGGCAGATACTTGGTATCATTATCCAGTCCTATGTAGTTACTGCTGCTCCGGTTGGCTCCAAGTATATAGCAAGAAATTATTATCTTGGTCTTTCTGATGCCACGATAAGGAATGTCATGGCTGTACTGGAAGATGAAGGCTATATAAGTCAACCGCATACCTCGGCGGGAAGAATTCCGACCGATAAGGGTTACCGTTATTATGTTGATCTCATTATGACCTTCAAGTCTCTCGATGATAAAGAAAAAAAACGGATAGAGGCGAATATTGGTCAAATCACTATTGATCGTAAGGGAACCTCATCAGATGTTCTGCTTTCAGCGGCAAAAGTTCTTGGTACTATTTCACGGCAGTTGAGCGTTGTTTTGTCTCCGACCTTATCGAACGCTATTTTTGAAAAACTTGACATGGTTCTGTTGAGTTCGACCAGGATGATGGTTATTCTTTCCATACAGTCTTTGTTCGTCAAAACTATTGTTATGGAGCTGGATATCGAGGTTTCCCGTCAGACAGTCGATGAGGTTGTTGATGTTCTCAATCAGCGGCTTTCCGGATTGACGCTTTCTGAAATTCGACGGACTATCAGCAGACGTATTTCTGACAGTGTTTGTGACAATGCCCTCAAAAATCTCATTGTACGTTCTGCAGGAAATCTTTTTGACGAATCCCCTATTTTTGAACGGCTCTATATTTCCGGTACTGAGTACATTGTTGATCAGCCTGAATTCAAACACCCCGAAAAGGTTCGTGAACTTATCACCATGATTGATGATAAGTTCAGCATGGCGAAGCTTGTAGGACATAGCAGGTCGTCATCTGTCGAGTCTACTAGGTCGGCAGGAAGGGATATAACCATCAATATCGGCAAGGAGAACAGTGAACGACAGGCGGAGGACTTGACCATTGTTTCTACACCGTATTATGTTGGAAACATGGTTGGAAAAATCGGTATTTTTGGACCGAAAAGAATGGATTACGAGTACGCTGTCCGCGTTCTCAACTATATGGCCGATAGTCTTTCTTCAACGCTGTCGGATGTTAACTAAACAGATAATGTATTTATGACAAAGAAAGCATCGGATGGAAAGGAGAATTGTACAGAACATTTTGAGGTTAAAGAGAAAAATGATCTCACGGAAACCTCACCGCTTCAGGAAGATTCCTCACAAGGGAATGAGTCGATTATTACAAGAATAGCTGAACTTGAATCCGAATTGAACAATCAGAAAGAGCAGTCCGATAAGTATCGTGATGAGCTGTTGAGAAAAGCTGCGGATTTTGAGAATTTCCGTAAACAAAAGGAACGCGAGGCAATGATGGCCTCTTCCAGGGCGCTTGAAAATATTATAAGGGAGCTGCTCCCTGTTGTTGATGATGTCAAAAGAGTTCTTCAGCATGCACCTCTTGATTCTGAAGTATCTGCGGAAGCAAGGGTATATATTGAGGGAGTGGAGATGGTGAAAAAAAATCTTGAAAAGTGGCTCGATCACAAAGGGGTGCAAGCGATAGAATCAAAAGGAAAGAAGCTCGATGTGAATTTTCATGAAGCTATTTCCCAGATTGATCATCCCGAAGTGGAGCCAGACACGATCATCGAAGAGTACCAGACAGGGTATATGCTTGGTGAAAAGGTTATCAGGCATGCAAAGGTCATCGTGGCGAGATAGTCTTTTTCGTTACGTTTAAATACAGTGAACAATAGATAAGCAAATTTGCTGGTGGTATTATGAAGAGAGAATATTACGAGGTTCTTGGTGTCAGCCGTACGGCTTCCAAGGATGAGATCAAAAAGGCATACAGGAAGCTCGCGCTGCAGTTTCATCCTGATAAAAATCCTGATAACAAGGATGCTGAGGAGCATTTCAAAGAGGTGAATGAAGCATACGAAGTGCTCAGCAATGATGACAAACGACGTCGGTATGATCAGTTCGGACATGCTGGTGTCGGTTCATCGGCCGCCTCAGGTGGTGGCGGGCAGTATGGAGGAGGTGCTACTGATTTAAATGATATTTTCAGTGCTTTCAACGATATGTTTAGTGGTGGTAAAACAAGGGCTGGCGGTGCTCCCTTCGGCTTTGAAGAGGTTTTCGGTGGAGGTGGAGGCAGAAGAGGTAGAGCGTCCAGCGGTATTCCCGGAACTGATCTGAAAATACGTCTCAAACTGACCCTTGAAGAGATTGCCAAAGGTGTTGAAAAAACATTGAAGATCAAAAAACAGGTTATCTGTCAGGAGTGTAAAGGCAGTGGTTCCAAATCGGGGGCAACAGAAAACTGTCAGACTTGCCATGGTACGGGAGAGGTTCGGCAGGCCTCAAAAACAATGTTCGGTCAGTTTGTTAATATTGCTGCATGTCCTACATGCGGAGGTGAAGGCAGAATAATCAAGGATCGTTGTACTTCCTGTTACGGCGAAGGTATCAAACTTGGAGAAGTGACCGTCAAGGTCACCGTTCCATCTGGTGTTGAGGACGGCAATTATCTGACCCTCCGTGGGCAGGGCAATGCAGGTCCGAGAGGTGGTGATGCTGGAGATTTGATCGTGGTCATTGAGGAAACAGCTCACGAACTCTTTTCGCGCCATGGAGACGATGTGGTGTATTCCCTTGCAGTCAGTTTTCCTGACCTTGTGCTTGGTACGAAAGTCGAAGTGCCTACACTGGATGGAGCAGTCAAGCTAACCATCCCGCCCTCGACACAGCCAGAAACCATGCTCCGCATCGCAGGTCACGGCATAGGTCATCTGCGTGGATCATCGAGAGGCGACCAGTATGTGAAAGTTAATGTTTTTGTCCCCAAAGATCTTTCGCATCAGGATAAGGAACTTCTGAAGGAACTGAAGAAATCTTCAGGGATTTCACCGACGGCGCATAATGATAAAAATTCCAAGGGCTTTTTTGAAAAAGCACGTGATATATTTACATAAGACATAAGGTTTATCCATACAAGAAAAAAGCCGGGTTTATTACCGGCTTTTTTCTTGTATAGGTGCAAACGCAAAAGGGGTTACCAATTCACTGCCAACTTGATCTCTTCTTCTTCGTTGTCACTGTCAGTGGGGTTTGAACTTTCCTGGATTTTGGAAATAACATCAACGATATTCGGGACAACGTCTTTGTTGAATGCTGTTGGCATTAAATGATCGTGTGTAGGTACAATGGAGTGGGCTATTGAAGCAGCTACAGCCAATTTGATTTCTGGTGTAACTTTTCTGACACCAGCTGTAAACAAGCCCTTGAATAATCCGGGAAACACAAGGGCATTATTAACCTGATTTGGCAGATCTGATCGTCCAGTACCGACAATACTGGCCCCGGCTTCATAGGCAAGGTCAGGCATAATTTCAGGATTCGGATTAGCCATGGCAAAGATAAACGGAGCATTGTTCATGCATTTAATCATCTCTTGAGTGACTATATTTCCTATAGAGACCCCAACAAATACATCTGCCCCTGCCATTGTGCTCTGTAAATCTCCAGTATGCTTTGCTTTGTTACTGATTTCAGCGATCTTTTGTTTAATAGAATTCATGCCCGGGCGGCCATCATAAATAGCTCCCTGAGTATCAACCAGAACTACTTCTTTAACTTGAGCCTGAATTAATAGTCTGGCAATAGCAATACCTGCCGCACCAGCACCATTAATGACAACATGCAGTTTTGTGATATTGCGACCCGTTACACGACAGGCATTGATGATGGCAGCCAGTGTTACAATTGCTGTTCCATCCTGATCATCATGAAAAACCGGTATTGATAACTCTTGTTCAAGGCGCTCAAAAATTTCAAAACATCTTGGTGCTGAAATATCTTCGAGGTTTATACCTGCAAAACTTGGTTCAATAAGCTTGCAAAATTTAATGATATCTTCCACACCGGTCGAATTTATGCAGAGCGGTATGGCGTCAATGTCAGCAAACTCCTTAAAAATTATTGACTTGCCTTCCATTACCGGCATTGCCGCCTCAGGGCCAAGGTCACCAAGACCAAGAATTGCTGTTCCATCGGTAACAATAGCTACCTGATTGGCTCGATTGGTAAGGGTAAAAGATTTTTGTTTATTCATGCCGATTTCTGTGCAGACGGCCGCAACGCCAGGGGTGTAGGCCAAAGACAAGTCATTTTTCGTTTTTATGCTGACTTTAGACCGGATTTCGATTTTACCACGCGTTTGGAGATGTAATGCTATTGATTTTTTTGAATAACCCATCTAATTGAATAGCTCCCTTGTTATTATTTGATAGTTAAAGAGTATAATTAGCTTGTCGTACTGAATATGCTGCTTAGTGTATACATCATATACGAAAAAAGTGTACAGGAAGACAAGGTGATGATAAGGCAGTGGAGTATAACCTTTTTTCAGGGGAATGGCTATTACTCCATGCCGATAAAGCAGATAATGTATGGTCTTATTTTTGTCTGAAGGATTCGTTCAGTTCACGGACAAATTTTTCTATGATCGTCCGGTCTGAAAGCTGATCAGGCGCAAAAATCTTTTCAGCAAGTATTGTATTGTCAACCAGGTTTAATTTCAGCTGTGGAAGGTAGAGCAGATTTGCCATCAGTTCAGGACTGCCGCAGGTAAGAAAAAGTGCAACTTTTTTGCCCGTCAGGTACTTTTTAAGGTTGCTTTGCAACAAAGCTCCTAGCAGGTTTGATGATACAAGAAGATAGTAAATAGGAGCACCCATGATCACAACATCAAAATCCTTAATGAAGCTGTAATCCCCAGTAGTCTTGCATCTTGCTTTTTCGACATAAGCCCCTGTTTTTGCCAGTTCCAGACCAATAGAATCAATGAGATGTTCAGTCGATCCACCAGCTGTTTTGCTGTCGAACAGGATAATGGCCTTCATAGGATTAGCTGCGGTATGTGTCATAAAAAAAGAATAGTAGCTGTGAAAAGACCAAATTGAATTGTATGAAGTCCTAAGTGTAAAATAAGGTAAAAAACGAAAAAACGAAAAAAGCGCTCTGGTTAGAGCGCCTTTCTACTGTCATAGCCTCTTTTTCAAGAGCGTTTTATACAAACTTCGAGTAAATGTCAAGAAGGTCGGTAACTCTGGTTGAATATCCAAGTTCGTTGTCATACCAGCCAACTACCTTGACCATATTGCCTGAGCTCATAGTAAGCAGTGAATCGAAAACACATGAGTGAGGGTTGCCGACGATGTCCTGTGATACGATAGGATCTTCACAGTATTCGAGGAATCCCTTCATTGGTCCTTCTGCTGCGGTTTTAATTGCTGCATTGATTTCAGCCTTGGTTGCAGGGCGGTTAAGAATTGCTGTAACGTCAGTAACAGAACCATCTGGTACTGGTACTCTCATGGCAAACCCGTCAAGACGGCCAATCAGCTCAGGAATAACCTCACCGATTGCTTTTGCTGCACCGGTGCTGGTTGGAATGATTGATAATGCAGCTGAACGGGCACGACGGAGGTCAGAGTGAGGAAGATCCAGGATGTTCTGATCATTTGTGTAGGCATGAACGGTGGTCATGAATCCTTTTTCGATGCCGAAGCTGTCCTGCAGAACCTTGACCATAGGAGCAAGGCAGTTGGTCGTGCAGCTTGCGTTTGAAATGATCTCTTCTTTGCCGGTGATTGAGTCACCATTGACACCGAGAACAATAGTGGCATCAATTTTGTCTTTTGCCGGAGCGGAAATAATAACTTTTTTTGCACCTGCAGTAATATGCTTGGTTGCGGCTTCTCTTGAAGTGAACAACCCGGTAGACTCAACGACAAGATCACATCCAAGTTCTCTCCATGGAAGTAATGCAGGGTCACGCTGTGCTATAATGGTAATAACCTTGCCATTGACCACAAGATTACTGCCATCGACACTCACTTCACCATTGAACTTTTTGTGGGTAGAATCGTACTTGAGAAGGTGTGCGAGAGTTTTTGGGTCACAGAGATCGTTGATTGCAACAATTTCATAATTCGGGTTATTCAATGCCTGGCGAAAAACCAGACGCCCGATGCGGCCAAATCCGTTAATGCCGACTTTCACTTTTGCCATAATGTCGTCCTGGTGTAGTATTGAAATTACTGTTTGTGTTTATTGTGTAAGAAATGTCTTTTTCAAAACGAAAAATGTTTC
>Ga0214166_1000955_pt1 | contig 13330 bp, 31 predicted proteins | sample TroBogepilimnion_27_FD_153005 | JGI IMG/M metagenome (GOLD analysis project Ga0214166, IMG submission 153005) | Freshwater microbial communities from Trout Bog Lake, WI - Practice 18AUG2009 epilimnion v3 | ecosystem: Environmental > Aquatic > Freshwater > Lake > Epilimnion/Euphotic zone ...
CAACCTGTAGTAGTTTATGCAACGCAACCTGTAGTAGTTTATGCAACGCAACCTGTAGTAGTTTATGCAACGCAACCTGTAGTAGTTTATGCAACGCAAGCGGATGCAGAGCGTGCTAAACGATGTCTGCCTGTGGGGGGATCTGCACAGGGCGGCATTATACGTGAGTTTCGTGTACGAGAACTGGTTGACTAATTGGTAAAACCTGCTATACTATATGCATAGTTAGAACGTGGAGTAGACCTAGTGAGTAACTATCCTAACATGAGTTATTGTATGTGCCAAAACACTCAGCTGGCACTAGATCAGCTGTTGAATGCAATGTCTGAAGTAGAAAGCACTGGCAATAACTTTGCAGCGCAGTTGAGCGCCGAAGAGCGTCAGGCATTCTACAACTTACTGCACTCTTGCAAGACGTTTGCGGAGGCTGCAGAGTTTAGCCTAGTAGATATGGCGCAACAGGACAGTTGAAGTATACTTGACCTTTTAGTAACGCCTGCTATACTAGACGCATAGCAAGAGGAGACTGTGTATGCAGTTTGTTGTAATGTTCGGTGATCTTTCCAGTGGATTCGAGTTTATCGGGCCCTTTGAGCAAGAGGAAGCAGCCTACGACTATGGCGGGGAGTACTGCACAGCCGCTGCATGGTTTGTGGTTATGATGTGGGCGCCCAATGTTGACGGACAGGATGATAATGAGGATCTTGTTGTAATGCATGGTGATCCTGTCAAGGGCTTTAACTTTGCGGGTCCGTTTCCTAGTGTAGAGTCTGCAGAAGACTATGCGCAAGAGCATACTCGGGGCACGGGCGGCACTTGGTTCGTAGAAACGTTAGCGGCGCCCAATGCAGAATTTGTCTCAGATTGTGGTTGACTAGTTGGTAAAACCTGTTATAATATGATCATGACCAAGCAAGACTATATTCGAGAGCTGCGTCTTGCACAGCAGCATGCAGCTGATCTCGATGAATGGCAACGTATTGAAGATCAAATTGCAGAGTTGGAGAGTGCGCAGTGAATGATCACAACTATTTGGACAAGAACCGTCGCCGCAAGAGCAATCCTGTAGCACGCAATCTCAACCAGTTTAATCGTCCTAAGACGCACAAGAGTGCCAAGGATCATGAGCGGGAATTGCGCTATAACTGGCGTGCTGATCGCGAGGTTGCAGAAGCGTTTTAAGTAGTATACACTAGTTTAAATGGGATCGTAGCTCAGTGGTAGAGCAATCGGCTTTTAACCGATTGGTCGACGGTTCGAACCCGTCCGGTCCTACCAAAATTTGTTGGTAAAAAGTAGTTGACAATGTTTAGTAGAGCATGTAAACTACTTGTGTTGAGTAAGTAAGTGTCATCACAAACAGGAGCAAATGACATGAGTAAGGCTATCAAGATTGATGTTACTTTTCCTTCGGGCCAGGTTCGTACGTTCAAGAGCATTCGCGCTGTAGCGCGTATGTTGAGTGGCACGGGTCAGACCAGCGGTGGTTTCCGCAAGACTATTAGCCAGCGTGCTACTTACGCGGGCATTGTACGCAACAACCGTGTTGAAGACTCGTTTGTTCAGCTGATCATGGGCTTGGCGGCTTAAGGCATGCTCCGGTGCTGGGCAACACTTAAAACTGCCCTACTATATATGAAAACTCGTATTACGTCAATAGATTGGTTTGATCTAGCATATAAGCTAGTGCTTATGCTAGTATTGGGTTTAACCGTACTAGGCATTTGGGGCGCTGTGCTTATAGTACTTTTTTTGTATAAAATGGTTGCGCTGTTGGCTGTTTAGTGTATAATTAGAACTGTAGACAGTTAGTGCAAAGGAGCACTTGCAATGAGCCGTTATATACTTGATGATGTCTTAGATGCAGACGAACGCATGGACATTGAACTGCCCGATGAGCAGGATGCACTCTTTGATAGCGAAGAGCTCACGGATCTTGAAGAAGATGCTGCAGACATTGAATTGCAGGATCGTGAGCGTGAGCGCATCACAGGGCTCAACTTCCGTAGCAATCTGATGTGGACGTTTGATACCACATCGGAAATTGACCACGGCTGGGAAGAGTAGTATAATACACACGGGCGGCAGCAATGGTGCTGTCGCCCATATGCTAGGAGCATAGTTTATGGCCTATATGAACCAGCAGAAGAAAGCAATCATCGCAGCAGCAGTCAAGCCTGTGTTGAAGCGTTATGGACTCAAGGGTTCGCTCAGTGTTGGCAATCACAGCACGATCAAGTTGAAGTTGACTTCGGGACCTATTGACTTTCTTGGCAACAGCAATGAAGTCTGTGGGCATAATCAGCGTTATCAGCTGCATGGCTTTCGTCCTAACACTAGTGGCTATGAAGATGTTAACGTCTATTGGATTCATGAACACTATGATGGTGTTGCTCGTCTAGCATTAGAAGAGCTGCATCAAGCTCTTAAGAGTGCGGGATGGTATGACAATACTCGCAGCGAGATCGATTACTTTGACACCGCTTACTACTGCAGCATTCAAGTAGGCAACTGGAAGAAGCCTTACCAGCTAACTGCTTAATGTATTAGTGCGTATACTGATCACACAGTATACGCACTATCCGCAAATACCCCGCTATAGGTTTTATACATTAGATTGATGTTGTACCCGGGGCCTAGTATCCGTCAAATGCCCCGCTGCAGGTTTAGAGGCATATGACTTTGTAAACCTCTAGATAGGTCATGTGGGCAATCTAAGTGGTTGCATTTGGAAAATCTAGGTAGTACTATATACACGTTGGTTAGCAATAAGGAGCAACTGTTATGGCAATCCGCACAAACGACATTAAGAAGGGCTGGCGCATTCAACAGCACAATGGTTGGTATGGCACTATGATGGACAACCGTAAAGGCAATCTCCGCATGGCAGAAGTAGAGGGCGCCTACACCGAAACGGGCGACATCTACGCACACGAGATCCGTCGTGCTTGCGATCCTGCTACGGGCATTTGGCATGATATCGAGTATACGCCCTCACAGCTTGAACTACGTGCGCGTGTACACGCTTTCTTCTATTAGTCTATGACTTGAGGTCATAAGGACTTCAAAGCATCGACACAGGGTCTGCAGCGGTTAGAGAATACGGTTGCAGACCTTGAATCACCTCAAAAAAAAACAAGTTAGATTGAGTCCCAGACAGTCAGAACAACTTCGGGTTAAGCCCCCCTCCCTCAGAGCGGCTGTCGCCTTTTGATCTTACATAAAGTCTACAATAAAACTAACAGATGCGCAAGAAATATTTTAAAGTCCCTGTCCACCCGTACGATCATCGTAGATACCATTCAGAAACCATAAAGAGGTTATACTCAGGGTACAGTGGGACCAAAGAGTTTCACTGCTCAAAGTCCCACTGTAGGGTACGAGAGTTCTTTAGACTAAACGTATTTTTTTGGAAAGGAAATGCAGAACTTTTGGATAGCCATACTCAGTAAGCATTAGATCAAGTGCAGCGTTAGCATGACTGTCTCGTGCTTCACAAGCCAAGCGTTCACCATCAATGCAGCATTCAACAGCGGATTCGTTATCGATGCGCTCGCCTATCGTTTCGGCATCTCGCAGCACATCGTAGCCGATCATGTCCCACACTCGCCGAATGGGCTTCTTTAAGCGTTCTGCAAATTCATCGTTGAGATCTGCAGTTGCTAAGTTATATCCTACGCGCGGCATAAATCACCTTGTGTTATGTTATCAACAATTTAGTTATAGCAAACAGACCGGTGCGTGTCAACTACTTTTTGGAACTATTTTTAAAAATTCCTTCCTGATACATCTTACGGATACGCTCATCACGCGCTAGTTCGTTGCTTGCATACAACAACGCCACAACCCATACACTAACTGCTATTGCAGTTATAGCCAACAAACAGTTCATCAACAAACTCCTGTTCAGTAGTCTTATGTTTAATACTAACAGTCTTATGTTAAGCAGTCAACGATACCCCGCTGCAGATCCGGGACTATATGGCTAAAAGAGTTTGAAACAGTGAAGAGAGTCTGGAAAGATCTGGAATACTGCAGATAACCTCTGCAGTATTGCGGGACGCAGCCCCGCAAAAATTAAGTGAACCTCAACTAATCATTACTTAGATCGTTTTGCTCGATCCAAGCGATCTACATAGTCCATACGATGCATATCGCAGTCACTGAACCAAATGCTGTAACACCAAAAGAAGAATGATGCCCACAGGCCTTCAAACAAGACGTCGTTGGCTTTGTTGTAGTGTAAGAAGCCAGTCACAATCCAACCTGCCCAGATTGTGATAGCAATCACGCCTGAGATCTTGTATAGACGTGAGGCACGCCGATAGCGTGCAATGTCAGCTTCAGTCAGTTCCTTTTTGAGGATAGCGTCAATAGTTGCTTGACTTGGACGATACATCATGATACCCCGCTATAGGTGTTCGAAGCTGGAGCAGCGTTATACGAATTTCGTCTAATTGCTGCAACAATGAGAGATAGTCTGCGTAACGGACCCAATCGCCTGTACGATCTGGATTCATTCCGTCGATGCCCAAGCAATGATAACGCATTGTGCGTCCTGTGCAAGTATGCATTTGTTAGTGTCCTATATGTGCATAAAAGCGCACAGTAGTCCCTCTACTGTGCGCTGCGTGCTAGTTACGCTTCCATACTTGCAAAGTTGTCTTCCTGCATACCCTGCTCTGTAAAGTCTACAGCGTAGCCTAATGCTTTGCTAATAGCAGCAACAAAGCCCTTGTCAGTATAAATGTGCCAGTTGCTGTCGTGTGTTACATAAATGCTTTTGTAGCCATTGCATTCGTGTACACTAATAGCAGTAACATGTACTTTGCGCCCTGTTGTGTCAGCCCAAATGCTGCTACCGTCGCATTCTACAGTAAAGTTGCACGCATACTGCGTAGTAGTTTCATTGTCATCGCTTTCAACATTAATAACAGCAAGCATAGTTGTTAACTTTTAAGTTGTGCGTAGCGTTATTGCTACGTTGTTAATAGTAGCATACAGCGCAAGTAGTGCAAGTGTTTTTTTGTTAAGTTAAGTAAAGTTTTAAAATGCAAAAAACTGCTAACAGTTTACAGTAGAGGGGCCGCGTCCCGCTAAACAATTTCTGCCTCAGTGCTCAAGTAAGCGTTTGTTGTATTCCAAGGCTTTAATTTCAGCAGTACGCGCTATGTTTGCTGTTCGTGCCTGTGCTGTGCGTTTTAGTTTGCCGTGTGCTACTTGCTGCTCAAGTGCTGCTAGTGTCAGCCTAGCATTAGTAGCACGCTGTTCCCACTTGCGCATCAGTTTCGCTGTGCGCAATATCTTTTTGCATTTAGCAGCAGTTGTCATACTAGCAGCCAATGTGTTCATGTTGTGCTTCCTTATTGTGCAATGCAACGTGCGTAGATAACACTACGCACGCTGCGTGTAATTGTTAGTTTAGTGTGTGCTCAGCTTCTGCACGCGCAAACGTAAGCAGCGCGTCGCCTAGTGCTGCTGCTTTTGCGTAAATTTCTTCGTCGTTTGCAAAGTTTGCAAGCGTAAACAGTTCCTTGCTGCTATAAATGTAATACACAGTATCAAAGTCACCTGCTGCAAACGCTAATGCAAAAATAACTGCAACAAGCCCGTTGTTTTGCGTTGCTGCGCTTGCTATAAGCTCTTTTTGCACATCTGTAATATTGTTAAACATTGTTGTGTCCTATGCTGTGTTATGTAGCAACTGCTACGTTGCTAATAATAGCATACAGCACACTTAACACAAGTATAGTTTTGTTAAGTTACGCAAAGTTTATCTAGCGAATGCAAGCGTTTACATCCGGGGCCGCAACTTAGGAAAAAGTAGCACAGCGTCCCGCTGCGCTACTTGCGGCTATGCAATCAGTACACCGTTAACGTCGAACGCGACGGTGCAGTCGTGCAGCACGCTTTGCACGCTCGCGTGCGGTAGTGCCTGCTTTCATACGTGGACGTGACATAACACTTGACTCCTTAGATTAAGTTAATTACTGTATACGCACACAGCGATAACGCGGGCGATAACACAACACAACTATGCATAACACAACTTGACCACACGCTATCGCTGCTGCGTACTCGTCTAATATATGTACAGCGATAGATAAACACAACCTGTTTTAACGAAACTTAACAAAATTGTTTGGTTGACATTAAACTTTGTTGAGCGTATAAGTATATTATGTTTAACAACACAGCAGGAGCAACCGATGTATGACGAATGTGAAACTGAAGACTACTATGAACAGCGTACGGAAAAAGCGGACCAGGCGTTCGACGTCTATTTGGACTTGGCTTGTACAGCAGCGATTGCTTTAGTCCTGTACAAACTGTTCCAACATCTGTTCTAAACTAACTACACACTAATACTACCTCAGCGGGTGCCTTAGGGACGCCCGCTTCCTTACCTATTCAAATACCCCGCTAGAGGTCACTAAGATCTCGATCTTAGATCTTATACCCCATAGCATGTTTGGGTATAAAGCCCCAGTCTGCTAGCTATAACCCAGGAACTCTTATACCCATCTAGTTGAACTTAGCTCTATGATACTGTTGAATTTTCCATTGAGCTTATGTTTAAGCCTATGATTCCTAAGAGGTTTCTTTTGAGGGGTTGGGGCCTTAACTTTTGGAAAATCTTGTGAATCATAGATTGGATCAAGTTTGGATTGATCTGAGGTTTAAAGTCCCAGTTTCGCTGCAGCGATCTCTCTAACTCTTATGAAGAAGAGTTTTCCAGAAGTTCCGGTCAAAAAAAAGGGTGGCTAAAGTCCAGGACCTTGCCACCCAAAGCGGACACTAAGTCCGCAAGCACAACACAAAGCACTCAACGAAAACTGTTTAACTGCAAATCACAATCAACGCTGCGATAACAATAGCAGCGGTAAAATGCCCTGTCAACAACAGCGTAAACACAAACGCCCAAGGCAGGATGTATCTAAAATTCATAGCATACTTTAACATACCGCAGCGGCAATGTCAAGCCTTATCAGGGCCTATTTTGAAAATGCCCCACTGCAGAGATTGCTGCTCTGCAGCGTGCATTTTAAGTTTTAGCCAATAAAGTAAACGCCCTGCGCAGTAACAACTACGTTAACGCCGTGTACTTCGCGCAAGTGCCGCAAGTGCTCCTGCCAGCTAGTGCGCTCCTGCTCCAACACAGCGCCTGTAGCGCCGTCTATAAGCAGCGCGTCAATGCGTGCTGCTCCGCTAGTATGCTTGTGCCCGTACACGTTGCGCGTAGCGTCGTCTGTGTAATCTGCGTGCATGCTCATGTTACAAGTCCTTAGTGTTAAAGTGCGTGCGTAGCATAACACTACGCACGCATATGTGCAAGTTAAACTATTAAATTATTAGCGTCGTCGTATACGTGTACTTTAACTATTTGCACTTTGCTGTTAACAGCGTCAGTATGCTGCTCTACAAGCATATTAGCATACTGCTCTAGTTTTTTAAATAGCATAAGTTGCTGCATTGCAACTTTTTTGCTGTTTTTGTTGTTAAGCGCAATTGTAAGTTGTATTTGCATTGTGTAACTACTTTGTAGTAATGCGTAGCGTGTTGCTACGTTGCTAATAATAGCACAATGCACAACTAACGCAAGCACATTTTTGTTAAGTTATGCAAAGTTAAACTACACAGCAAAAAAATGCAAAGTATTTTAGAGGGACGCGGCCCCTCTATACGTGCGTAGCATAAACAACTACGCACGCACGTTAATGCCCCGCTGTGTAACAGCAGCTAGCTTGCACTTGCAAACTAGCTGCTAGCGTTTAAGCGTAGCTGTTAGCGTACACGCTGCACGTTATGCTGTTATGCACAGTTTTAGCACGCGCAGCAGCAGCATTAGCAGCAGCAGCAGTGTTAAACGTAAACGTAATGTCGCGTATGCCAAAACCCGCGCCACTGCCGTTGCTAGCTACAGCTACAGCAGCAATAATGTCGCTATCAATGTCTGCGTTGTTAATATACAACGCAAGCGGATAATTTACTTCCAGTGTATGCATAATATTACTACTTTTTGTTAAGTGCGTGCACAGTATACGCTACTGTGCACGCTGTTACAAGTTAATACAACGCTACGTTAGCGTCGTCGCAAATGTACGCGCTTACAGCGTCGTCGCTAATAATATTAGCGTACTGTGCTACAAGTGCGTTAACTTGCTGTTGCAGCGCGTTAAACAACGCAATTTGTTGTTGCGTTACTTGCGCTGTATTTTTTAAGTAAATATTAGTTGCAATATGCATTTTAAGTTACTTTGTGTTTGTAGCGTTATTGCTACGTTGCTAATAATAGCACAATGCACAACTAACGCAAGCACATTTTTGTTAAGTTTTGCAAAGTTTAAACACACGCTGCAACAGCACGCACGCGCACAATAGAGGGGGGCGTTAACATTATACATACACGCTGCGTCCCTCTGTACAGCGCACGCTGCTGCTACTTGTAAAACTACAACGCGCATAGTTTAAACGTCCCTCTATACAACTGCTATTGTGTTTGTGTTTGTTACGCGCAAAAAAAACACACGCTATTTGCATAGCGTGTGCTGCGTGTTGCTGTGCGCTTAGTTACGCTGCAAACTGTAACTGTTTACGCTTTGCTTTAATGCGCTGTATGTTGTGCAAAGCAATTGTACGCACTACAACGCTATGCGTTACGTTGTGCGTTTTGTTGTGCGTTACGTTGCTAGCGTTAAGTAACTGCTGTGCTGCGCTTGCTGTTAAGTATTGTGCAACTTGCTGCTTAGTAGCACGCACGTTGTTAATTGTGTAGTAACTACGCGCATTGTTGTAAATGCAATACAAGTACAAATTACTGTTGTTTTTATGCTGCACAATGCTGTAGCAGTTAGTGTGCATAAAGTAATTTTGCTGTGCTGTAAAGTTTGCAACTGCTGCTGCGCAGTTAGCATGTTGCTGTGCATTACGCTTTACAGCGTTAGCAAATACGCTTGTAGCAGCGTTAATGTTTGCAAACAATTGCACGTTAGCAACTGTGTGCTTTTGTATGTTTACGTGCTTATGCGCTGCTGCTGTTGCTACTTGCGTAGTGTACTGTACACAAGCAAAAGTTACGCTTGTGTTTGCTAATAGCGCTGCTACTTGCTGCGCTACTTGTTGTTGCTGTTGTTGCATATGCTGTGCTTTTTGTGTTGCGTAGCGTACTGCTACGTTTTTTAGTTTAGCATAACGCGCAAGTAATACAAGCGTTTTTTTGTTAAGTTATGCAAAGTTTTTTATACGCGCTGCACACGTTAGCACAGGGACGTTATACATACACATTTTTTTATACATACAAAAACTATACACGTTTTATAGCGCACAAAACTGGGACGCTGCGTCCCTGTGCAGCGCGTGCGCTGCGTGCGCTGCTGTGTGTAACTTGCTACTTAAAACTACAACGCATATAGTTTAAACGTCCCTCTATACTGTGTGCGCTGCGTGCGCTGCTGTGTTTGTTATGCGCAAAAAAAAAGCACACGCTACTTGCATAGCGTGTGCAACTGTATAGTGTTGTAGTTACTGTGTGCGCTTTATTTTAATACTGTAATACTACTGCTACTTTAAGCAAGTGCGCTGTAATTTGCGCTTGCAACTGCTGCATTGCTGTGTTATGTGCAATACATGCTTGCAAATAACGCACTTTGCTAGTATACAATGCTTTGTTAATTTGCGTTGCGTTTTGCGCTGTTGCAAAGTTAAGCATACGCTGCGTGTGCAATGCGCTGTTGCGCTTTGCTGTAGCATTGTTAGTAGCGTTTGCTGCTGCTTGCGCTGCTGCTGTAGTAGCAGCACTAGTAACTAAACGCAACTGCTGTTTGCGCTTAGTGTACTTGCGCTTTGTTTGCGTTTGTGCTTGCGTTGCTGCTTGTTGTTGCGTTTGCATACTGTTACTGCTGTGTGTTATGTAGCGTTATTGCTACGTTGCTAATGCTAGCATATAGCACACTTAATGCAAGCATAGTTTTGTTAAGTTATGCAAAGTTATATTACTTAAATTTAATTGTACAATGTGCATACAATATGCTAGTGCGCTGCATGCGCTAGCACAGTGTACTGCAATATGCAAGCAGTGCGTGTGTGTAGCGTGCATGCAATAGGGGGGCTGCGTCCCCCTATTTTATTTTGCTTGCTATGCGTAACAGCATGTGTTACAGCGCGTGTAAAAAATAAGCATGCTTAAGCATGCTTTTAAAACTTTTGCAAGCAATATAGTGGGGGGCATATAAAATAAAAAGCTTGCATTTAAAAAAATTTTCGGCATGCGATTTTTCCCACCATGGGGTTAAAAATCACCAGGGGCCGAGATCTCCAGACCTTTTATTTTTTGCAGCGCAGATTTTTAGGGTACTATGCCCCTCGGGTACGTGTTCAAAACTTTCCCGTCAAAATATTTCCCACCCTTAAAAATTTTTTACAGCAATTTTTTTGGGTAGCTATAGACCCCTATTGTTAAATAAGTTTTATGTTATATTATTATATTATGGTTGATCCAGACAAGCCGCACCGTTGTAAGTTAGGTATTACGGGCAATCCCAGCAGTAGGTTACGAGCATATAAGACAGCCAATCCCAGTTGTTATTTTCTAAAAACGTATAGTATACCCGATCGTTTGCATGAAAGCAGGATATTAAGCATAATAAAGGACAGGTTTACGGTACGTAGTGAGTATGTGCATTGTAATCCGCAATTAGTTCAAAACATTGTGGAAGGGTATTTTGTTGACAATGACATTAGTTTTTAGTATCAAGTATAAATAAAAAAAAAGGATTATACTACCATGAGTAACCCATCAGCAGAACATATGAGAAAATTAATGAATTTAGCCGAAGGGCTTAACATAAATGTAGGGCCAAAACCGCAAGGTGGAGAACATCCTGATCTAATGGGTCGAGGGGCAGCAAGACAAATAGCCATAGGTGTTGTCTATGATGATGGTACTTTAAAAGATCGTAGTTTCCTTGATGTTAACCTCAGTGAGCTTAAAAATAAGTTATATGACGCAATGATGAGCGAAAATCCTTTTCACGAAGGTGGTAGCAAAGCTCGTTGGTATAGAAATAATAGTCAAGCATCAGACCAATGGTTTCAAGCGTTTCAAGCTGAATCAGATAAAATAGTAAAAATGGTTGCCGCTAAACAGAGTGAAGAAGTTAGGCAACGTGGCGTTGCTGCGCAGGCCAATGCAGAAAAAGCTGCTGAAGCCGAAAGAGAAAAACAACTAAGAGCATGGCAGAGAGACAATTTACCTAGAGAAAGAACTGCTCGTCCGGACCATCACATCAATAGTCGAGGTGCGGAAGTTGGAGATTGGGAAACCTAATTCAAGTCCAATTTTCGATATCGTTGTTATGTAGTCGATTAAAGTTGCGTAGTAAGAACATAGTATGTTCTGGGCTATTTTGTTCAAACTCGTGTATAATCAATGTAGTTGATCTTCTAACCCATTTTAAATCTAAATCGTTGTGTCGTACCAGTGTAAGTAGTCCTGTGTTTCTATCTTCCAAGTAGCGTATTATCATTCTATTCTTTCGTAGTTTTTTAGTAAGAATAGAGTATGTTCTGGGCTTAATTTTTCAAATTCGTGTAAGTGGAATCCAGCAACGCCTCTTTCCCATAAGTAATCTTCGTTGTCAATTTCGAATTGCTGTAGCCTTAAGAGTTGTCCAGTATGTGGATTTTCCAGATATCGTATTATCATATATTGTAATATACTATAATATAATCAAGATTGTCAATCAAGTTTTAGTGTTGTTTAATAGGGTCGGGTATTAGTTTTATGCCGTAATGTTGAGCTATTTTAATCAAGACCGGTAGTAAGAAAGTGCTACCTGGTAGTACAGCGATTCCGGCCAGTCCCAAGTATTTTAGCAAGCGTACCAGTTGTTGATTAGCCATTTGTACTGATTCTGGATCTGCTGTGCCCTGGAGCCATTCGTTATAAGTTTCGAGCATATAGGACCGCCAATCCTCAATGTTATTTTTTAAAAACGTATAGTATACCTGATCGATTACATGAGAGTAGGATATTAAGCATATTAAAGGATAGATTCACGGTACGTAGTGAGTATGTGCATTGTCATCCGCAGTTAGTGTGTAATATCATTGAGGGATATTTTGTTGACAATGATATTATTTTCTAGGTTTAAAAATTTTGCGTAGTAATTTTTTAGGGTTAGTATAGACCTTGGGTTTTTAATAAATACTCAATTATGCGCATATATGAGTTTAAGATTATTGATCGAGATCATAATGGGTATCTCATACAAGTATGTGATCCTAACAATACTTCTCGTTTAAGCAAAAAGCATAAGCAGTATGTAGTAATGGATTTAGAAGCGTGGGCTGCAAGAAAGGGAGTTGATTCTAAAGCAGCTAGCCGTGCTTTAGTTACAGGGCAGACAGTGAAGGGTGCCAAGAACACCTATCGAGTAGGGCGTTATAGATTAGATGAAGATCAAGATGACATTATACAAACGCATCAAACAGCCACTGCTGAGCCAACGTTTTTGCAGAAGTTATCAGGGAGAAAGTCTGAAGCTGCTGAGAAAGTCTGGTTATCGAAGTTACCGTTAGGAGTCAATATCGGTGATGGAGTAGAAGCTGTAGTATTTGAGCATAGTAGTGATCCTGCATTAATAGTCAAAGTTGAGCGGAAGCCCACTGATCCTACCAGTAATGCCTATTATCAGTATGTACGTGCCATACAGCCGTTAATGAGTAACAACCCCTATTTGCCCAGGATTTATGTAGCTGATTCTTTTAAAACCAGTAAAGGCATACGATTTGCCTATACCATGGAAAGATTGTATGATGCGTATGAAGCTGTACCGCATATTCATCCAGATTTATTTGCCAGTTTTGCCAATCGTATTTTTATCACGCCTATTGATTTGCCTACGGATCATCATAGTTATAGTATTTGGACTGAGTTAGTGAAAGTGTTATCTCAAGCAGTTCGCCGGGGTGATTATAGTAATATACGTGATCGTAAGTTAGTACAAGCGTTTCAATTAATTGTTCGTTTAAACCATACCATAGATTTACATAGTGGTAATTTCATGATTAGATATACCAATGTAGGGCCTCAAATGGTAGTCACGGATCCTGTTATTAGTTCGAATTAATTTCTATATTGTTTTATCAGATCGGTAATGATTTCGACAGAGGGAGTATTGCTCAATATATTTTTAATTTTTTTAATTTCTTCGATAGGCAAGTCCCACCATTTTAATTTTAATAATAGTTTTATAATATCTTCGCCAAATCTATTTCGTATAGTTCTAGCAGGGTTTCCTCCTACGATTTGATAGGGTAAGACATCTTT
>Ga0214166_1000962_pt1 | contig 13295 bp, 11 predicted proteins | sample TroBogepilimnion_27_FD_153005 | JGI IMG/M metagenome (GOLD analysis project Ga0214166, IMG submission 153005) | Freshwater microbial communities from Trout Bog Lake, WI - Practice 18AUG2009 epilimnion v3 | ecosystem: Environmental > Aquatic > Freshwater > Lake > Epilimnion/Euphotic zone ...
CAGCATTTGTAAAGAAATTAGCGCCGCTTACAGATGCACTTGCGCCACTACCGCTCGTAATGCTGTAAGTTGCTGATGTATAAGTTTGACCAGCATTGCTGTATTCTAACCAAAGAATCTGTCCGCCACCAGTTAGTACATAAGTCACTTGAGCCTGTTGAGTTTGTGTATTGACTGTAGCAGTAATTGGTATTTCAGCTGGGCTTGTACCTTCAGCTACAACACCATATGTACCATATGAACTGTTACCGTTAGTAGCACGAATTGCGCCGCCGTACTCTGACAAGTAACCAGCATACGCATAGTATGAGAACACAGATACCGCTTCAACTCTTGATATATTTGTGCTCCAAACAGCAATACCGTCTGATAAAATATTTGTAAAGTCATTTAGAGTCATTGACTTATTGCCGCCGTTATGCAAACTTCCATCAATCTTAGCGCCAACACAACCTGTTCCAAATAGTGAAACGTTTTGAATATATGGACTTCTACTGTAGATCCATACCGAGTCGTCATCTGGACCATTTCCTGGATCTAGACTAAAGAATGCACCTGCTGTTGGACGTTTAGTACCATAAGCATTGGCCGCTGTCAACGTTCCAAACAAACCAGTAACGCTGAAGTTTCTTGCACCAGTACCATTTCTCATATAGAACATGTTACTATTGGTATATCCTGCTACCAAAGCACCTGTAACTGTGCCTGTAGTAGCTGCACTTAAAGTAAGAACACTACCTGCTATAGCTGTAATATAAGTGCCGTCTGGGATATAAGCATTTCCGCTGATACCCATGTTAACTGTTAAACCTGCGGCATTGCTCACTGTCAAACTTGTTCCAGAACTTGTAGTGGCTGTAACACTAAATGTATATGGTTGGATTACCGTGGATCTTAATTCATCGCCCACAATAACGGTAAATGCTGGAACACTGATTGGCAATACTTCCGAATATGTACCTGTTTTAATATATATAGTCACATTGGGATTCTGAGGAGGGCTAATATATGCAGTAGTACCTGCATTCAATCCGCTGGTAATTATAGAAAATAATGATGTTACTTTGGTTGCTGTGCCTGATTCAGCTGTATAACTTCCATTAATAACTTGACTCACAGCACTTGAAACACCGTTCAGTGTTTGATAATTATTTGATGGTGCTGTATTACCCAACACATTGGTTGAAGTCAATGTTGATGCATAGTTCAATGCTGAAATAAAATATGGTAGCAAATATTGTGTAGCTGTGGAAACATATGTTGTTTCTGTAGCATAATACAATTTAGTAATCAATGTAGTTTCTAAATTGCCGCCGCGGCCAAGATCATATATTTGTGCATCAAGTACTTCACCGATATCTCGAACAGTTTTGAATCCGTTGTAGGCTAATACCCCAGTTATTGTACCCGATCCAGCTGCTGTAGCTGCAGATCCACCGTATGTTTGGCTTACTGTGAAACTAGTATTTGTAGTAATAGCTTTTACATAGTAAGTTATGCCTTGATTAACAGTCATTGTGCCTGTAGCACCTGTGATTGTTGAAACACTTGGGCCACCGGTAGTTGTACTAATTTGAAACAATGTACCAGTTAATACTCTAGTAATATAATATGTTGTGGTAGTATTTACGCCACCAAATGTTGTTCCGCTAAATGTAAAACTACTGCCTGCTACCAAGTTTGTAGTAACACCTGCTACCAATACTGCTTGTACTGTCGCTGTAGTTGATACAGTTCCAATGCCAACTACAAATGCCAATCCGTTAATACTTAAACTAATACTTAAACTAGTTCCTGATGCAGATTGTACGTAATAAGTTGTTCCAGCAACTACATTACCAAAACTGGCTGCAAATGTGATTGGCTGGTTAACTTGTACACCAGACATTGCACTTGCTGTTGTAATTACTGTACCTGTACTACTTGAGATAGTAAATGACTGAGCAGCGTATGTAGCCGAAACTGTGGCCGCTGCTGTAGTCAATGCAGAAGCTGCTACAGTTAACGTATTAGTTGTGGTCAAAGTCATCGATCCACTTGTGGCTGTGATGCCTGTAAGTACCGGTGAACCTGTAGGACTTGTGCTAATTGTAAACAAGGTTGAATTAATAATATTGGCCACATAATAAGTTGTACTAGTGTTTAATCCGCCCAGTGTTCCTGATACAGTAAATGGTACATTTAATGTTAGACCAACAGTTGAACTGATTACAAATGTTCCTTGAACACTGGCTGTACCACTGCCGCCGGAACCTACTGTGTATGCAACCCCGCTTGGAGTTAAACTGATAGTAAACTGTGTACCACTCACGCTTTGTATATAATAAGTGACACCAGATGATACATTACCAAATCCAACTGAGAATGTAACTGGTTGGTTGACATTCACACCTGAGATAGTCGAAGCTACGGTTATTAGCGTACCTGAACTACTTATCACTGATAAGTTTTGGCTAGCATAGCTTTGTGTAATTGTAGCAATATATCCACCAAATGTGTTAAACACAATTGGCATATTAACAGATAGTCCACTGGTATTTGTTGTAGTAAACGCACCACCGGCTGTTGTTCCTGTTACACTTACTTTATTAGTATAAGCAAGATAATTGTTGGCTTCATTACCAACAAAACTTCTATTAGCACTAATTAAATATTGTGCATTTGGATTTGCTGGGCCTTGTGCTACGCGAGCGCAAGCATACGCAATGGTTTTCCATGGCTTATCTAAAGTGATACCGTAATCAGTAGCATCAGTTCCGTTAGGTGCAACGTAATAAACGTTACTTACTTGTCCCCAGAAATTCCAAGTTGGAACACTGCCAGTAACACGCAATACTTGGCCGTCTGAGCCAATTGGCAATCTTGCGGCTCCGCTAGCACTGTAATATAGTGTATCACCAAGTGTGGTAAGTACATTGGATGCACTGCCAGATGCCAATGCGTTCCAATAAATTGCTGTAGTATCTACATCTGGTCTATTATTAGTTGAAGTAGCTGGGCCTGTTATTGTTGTAAATCCTGCTGTGTGAGCTAGAATACAAATATAACTGTTTGGTCCGTAAACCACAGCATCGCCTAGTCTATAATTAGTAGTAGCTGTTAATGTTACTTGACCAGCGCCGCTGGCTCCAATAGTTTGACTATTATTAATACTATATACACCAACTCCGCCAGTTGTTCCAGATACTTGACTTGTAATAACTGTATTTGCACTGGTTCCATTTCCGGTAATAGTCTGTTCAGTATGTAAATAAGTCGATCCTACAACGCTGACTGTTAAAGTTGTACCACTAATGTAGCCTGTAAAATTGCCGCCAGCAGTCCATACCCCTTGCCAAGATACACCTGTATTTAATAATGACCAGTACGTTGGGCTGCTGCCTGGATTGTTTCCTGTGCCATCTAAAATAGCAACATACACATAAGAACCGTAAGTAACTACATTGCCAACTTTATATGCAATTGTTGTATTCCATGCACCTTGTACACTGAACCCTGTAGTTACCAAACTCCAATAACTTGGACTTGTACTAGGTGTGTTGCCTTGATTGTTTGTAACAATAGACTGATATACATATCCGCCATATGTCACTACATCTCCTAATGCATAATTTGTTCCTGATCCGTAACTGTTAGAAAATTCAAGACCTGATACAAACAAATTCCATTTGGTTAAATCTAAAGTATTTGTACTAGATGTATAAGCTGTTGTACAAATATAAGTGTCAGCACCAAATTTTACAATATCATTTACTTTATATGTATAAGGATTGCTGTATGTACCAGTCCAATTAAAACCTTGAATAAACGTAGTCCAATTAGCTTGATTGCTTTCTAACGTACCGCCACTAGTATGACCAATAGTACAAATATAAGTGGTTCCGCCGTAACTAGCAATGTCACCAATTTTGTAATAAGTCGAAGCTGTCCAGGCGCCGGTCCATGTTTGGCCGTCAAGAAATAATTGCCAATTAGCGGCTGTTAAATCACTATAAAATCCACTGTTAGGAGTTGCACTACTTGTATGACTTTGAATACAAATATATTCTTTAGCACCAAACTTTACAACGTCGCCTAAATTATAATATGTGCTATTAGACCATGTTGATTGCCAAGAAATACCATCTAACACTAGTTGCCATTTACTAGCTGATAGATCAGTGTAAAATCCTTGACTAGCTGGACTAGCTGATGTAGGAGTATGACCTACTATACAAATGTAATCTTTACCACTAACACGAACAATATCATTAAGTTTATAATAAGAAGTTGAACTGGACCAAGCACCTTGCCATGCAATACCATCGGACATTTGTGCCCAGTCGCCGTTAGTAAGGTCAGTATAAAATACCGAGCTCGATGTATGTCCAACTAAACATACATAAGTTTTACTACCATATGATACTATGTCGTCCTTGACATAGTTGTGACTAGTAACCCATGGACCTTGCCATACAAATCTTAGTCTACCTAGTTTAAATTCAGCCATGTTATTATACCCTTAGCGTATTCTATTTTTTATTTATCAAAGATTGTCAGGCTGAGTGTAGCTATACACAGCCCCAATTCTTGCCACCAATTCCCCATTGGAATTTATATAATAGTAGATACTTCTACTATCCCAGCGCATCTGTTCGTAATTTAAATTTGGATATACTAGATTATGATACACATCACGCCCTTCAAAAAAATCAGAGCCGCTAGCAAAGTCAATAAAATCGTTGCTGGCATCCCCAGGTGCATTAATTTGGATAGTGTCTGATCCAAACATAGTGTCTGATCTGACAAAATACAATGTACCATCTGCTGTGCGACGTAAGCCGTAAAAGAATCTAGGTTCTCCGCCTAAAAATTCTGTACTTGCATTATTACCAATATAACTCATGATCGTTTCCTTAACTAATTTCAACCCAACTCATAACTACATCTAAACTACTAGCTACTGTTGACTGCATTTGCATAACTGTACTAGGACCTAGAATTAATTTTTCGCCACCGTTAATAACTCGTAAACTTTGATTAGCAGGAACTGCTACATTTTTTATGTAATAAGCTGTTGTAGGAATACCTGTGCCACCACCGTTAGGATCGGTTAGTACAATAGTTGCCAGTACTTGTTCTGTAGTGGTATTAGTTAGACTCATACCAATAATAGTTGTTGTAGCACTAGCATTTGAAGTCAGCACTGTAGTGAGACTAGTACCTATATTTGCTGATAATACATTTTTAAAAACTGATGTCATTTTCTTTTATCCAAATGTTAAAACTGTTGCAATACCTACATCACTAGCCTGCGAAGTACTAATCCCGCCAACTGAACCTGCAATACTAGCCCATGCAGCTCCATTATACACTTCAACAGCTTGTTGAACAGTATTGTAACGAATCATACCAACTTCGTCTGAAGTAAGACTTGGTCTAGTAGTGTTATCGCCTGACGGAATTACAACACCGTATGTCCCGCCAAACTTATAATAGCCTGATCCAGTTGAAACAAAATTTGAAACAGCACCTACGCTTGTATTTGTAATGGTGTTGTTATTAAACTGAAAATTGCCTAAAACTACGCTGCCGGTCCCGTTAGGTGTAAGGTTAATATCGGTATTATCTGTATACGTACTTATCGTATTTCCGCTAATATCCAAATTTGTTGTCTTAACGTCAGAAGTTAATATTGTAGTGGCATTAAGTGTGTTAGTATTAACTGTGCCTACATGGATATTATTCCATTGCAGGCTATTGCTACCTAAATTATATGTATTAGTTGCACTGGGTAAAATATCGCTGTTTACTTCAGCATCAAAAGTAACTGTGTCAGTTGATTGATTACCTAGTGTAATATTGCCGCCGGAGCCAGCATCGGCTGTAATATTACCGGTTACGTGTAAATCGCCATTAATTAAGGTATTAGAATTTAAATTAACTGATCCAGTGCCGCTTGGACTTACGTTAATATCAACGTTTGTGCCTGCACTACTGATTGTATTAGCTGTAACTCGCAAACTGCCTACACTAATAGTTCCTTGATAAACTACAGCATTTGGGCTTGCTGGTGTAAGATTAATAGTTGAATTAGTGCTGCTAAGTGTATTACCGTTAAAGGTAAAACTAGCTAGCGTTGCGGTTGTTGTTGCTGTTAAATTGGTACTACGGATTGTGCTTGATACATCTAGGTCATATTGCGGCGTGGCGGTATTGATACCAACTCGGCGATTAGTTACATCTAGATAAAGAAGGCTCGTCTCGAAGGCCAAATCCACGCCGTTGCGTAGGAGGTTGTCCTTTAAGAGCGGACCTGAAATTCGACCAACAGCCATTTACGCTCCCGTATACCCCGTGTTTCACGGTTAACCAAATTTGGACAACATCGTCCGCAGCCCTTGGGCTCTTTGCTGGTTTACCACAGTATAATCTCGTAAAAACTTGGTCAGTCTTTACAGTAATAGTATTTATAGCTTTTTGGTTATAACCCTAGCATAAGGGTATAAACGAGAGATGTGTCGTCAAACTGTTGCGGGCTAACTATAGTACTCGGTGGTCCGACCCAATCAATCCAACCGTTGCTGGTTGAATAAACTTCGCCATTTTGACTTACAGGATTATATCTTATTGTGCCTTCTTCTGGAGTATAATCGGTAGCTGAGCTAGATGGAATTACCAAGGCATTACTTCCAGTACCGCTAGTATCGCCTGTTTTAAAATTCCAATGTCCGCTGAGAATTTGGTTACTAGTTGCGGCAAATGTCAATGCGCCGTTACTGGTATTTGTTATAGTATCGTTATTAACTGTAACAAAATTTAAAAAATTAACTGTACCACTACTGGGTACAAATTGAATTGTATCGCCAGCTGTAGTAGTTTGTATTCTGTTGTTGTTGAAGTTTATATTGCCTATAGTAATATTATTACTGTAAAAACTAGTTATATTTGTAAGACTGGTATTGGTTGTATTTGAATATATAGTTTTCCATACATTGGTGCCGGATCCAAGATTATATAATTTATTTTGATTTGGTAGTATGTCGCTATTGATTTCTGCACCAAATGTGACAGTATCAGTAGGTTGATTACCTAGTGTGATATTACCGTCAAGTGTGATATTACCAGTTGCATGTAAATTACCAGTTACCAGTGTATTAGCATTTAATACAACTCGGCCTGTTGCTGTGATATTAATATCATCGCTTGCTTGAGTATTTTGTATATAGTTTGTGCCAAAATTTAAATTATCCGTACTAACACTTGGAGCAATAATAGTAGGATTACTGGCTTGATTAGGCTGTATTGTTATAGCACTCAGGCCGTTATAAATTGTATTGCCTGAAACTATAAAATTAGCTAGATCTGATTCAGTAGTTACATTGAGATATTGACTGTTTGTACTTGTGCTGACAAATAAATCAACATTTACAGCATCGGCTGTGTTGTTGATGCCAACTCTATTGTTTACAACATCAAAGTAAAGTAGTTCAGTATCAAAGGCAAGATTTGTTCCACGACGCAGCAGATTATCTGCTAGTAACGGTCCACTAATTCTGCCTAGTTCTCGTCCCATCTAGGACTCCTAATTATTGATCGAAACCAATAAGTGCTGTTACTGTTTTTCCGTAAGGCACTGGACTATTAAAATACAAATAATAACCGCTACCAGTTTGTGTACTGGCTGTGATTGTAAATGATGTATTAGCTGAAATAGTACCTGTAATTGTTGGCTGACTTAATACAATACTAGTAAGTGCATCTGTATAAGGATCTGTAGTATATGATAATACAGTTGTACCATTTTGGATATCTGCACTGCCGGTTACAGCAGCGCCTGTGATATTAACACTTGGATACACAGCTAAATTTGCTGCGATTGTACCAATTACACTAGCAGGTGCGCCTGGTCCAGAATTAGCTGTATACACTAGTGTAGTTGTATTGCAACTGGTTACGGTATATGTTCCATTGTAAGCTGCTGGAGTAAAACCAGTTACAACAATAGTAGATCCTGCAGAAAATGGTGCTGCTGTTTGACTAGCATAAGTCACTGTTACTGTTACTCCGCTAGCTGTTGCTCCAGTAATTTCCAATGGTCCGGCGCTGATACTAGTGTTAAAATACACAGTTGTAGATCCTGAACTAGTATCGGTACTAGAATATGCTGTATAAGTTTCAGTACCAATACTTGGATTTTGTACAACAGTATAATTTATTCCGCTTAATTGGATAACATTTTCAACAACTACAATAACATTTTGTCCTGTAAAATTAGTTACATTACTGCTAATGTTTGTAGGACCATATGCACTATTCAATGGACCAAAATAAAGAGTACTGTTATCACCGGCACCTAAATTTTGTTGAATAATCTGTGTCGATTCTTTAAATCTTAAACTGCGCCATTTGTTACTTTGATATACTTGAACTTCGCCGTGGTCAACATTGTAACGCATCATGCCGTTTACTGGGCTTGAAGGAATTTGTGCATCAGTACCTTGAGGCAATGCTAAACTTCCACTACGTCTAGGATTAATATAGACATTGGCATCAGCCGCATCTGAGTAAACTGTGGTACTTTGCGGAATTCTGCGATTGATATTTTGACGCTTTAAGTATCTCATATTATACTGGAATCCAACTTACTAGTACAGTTAACATATTTGAAGTATCACTAGAAACTACTAGCGTGTCGTTGTTAGCAAATACTAATTTTTCTTGATCTAAACTTACAGTTTCGCCTGCAGGAATAGACAATACATTTATAATTTGATTGCTTGTACTTGCAGCACCAATTGCACCAGTATTATTAGGCACCGCCCACATGCTTAACACACAATCGGTATTGCCAGTATTACAAATCATAATTGTAGTAATTGCATTTCCAGTGACTGGTGCAACGGTTTGACCTGTGAATGCTGTATAAGGTGTATTTAATACTGCTATTCTTGTTGTTGATATTGCCATTATTGTTCCTTATAGTAAAATACTTAGTGCTACTGCACGGGTTCTACTAATTAATTCGTCTGCTGTATGAGCTGCTTGATTGTTAGTAAAAAATACACCAGATCCTCCAGGGCCTGCAGCTGCTTTAGAATAAACTCGAGTTTTTCCAGTTGTATAACTAGGTGTGGATGCTTGATCGTCTAGGTTCAAAACACCATTAATTTCGATGTTATTATTAACAGCGGTCAATACAAGATTATTTGAGCCAGAATTGATAATAGTATCTTGATATAGATTAATATTATCAACTGAAAATCCAGAAGAGGTAATCAATGCTCTTGTCTGTTGACTAATTTGAAAAACTATGCTATATCCAAACGCTTCAATACTGCTGGTAGAGCTACCTACTCCGCCTGTAGTTGGATAATAAATCCTATCTACTGTAGCAACACCGTTACTGGCTGCAACATAGTTGTAAAGATATTTTCTGTTAGGAATATCGTTGTCATGCAAAACATTATTTTCATATCCAGATGCGTTAGCTACACTAAGCACATATGGATCATTTTTCATGTCAAAGTAAAAATTAGTTCCGCCGAGATTCTGTATACTAGCTACTTGTAGTCCAGACAGTGTTCCGTCTGACGTTTGCATAACGAATGTACCGTTTACAGTAGTTTGCAAGTTAGGATCAAAATGTGTTACAGCTTCGTTGAACAATATCTGTGCTGGATAATAACCAGCGCCTGTACCGCGTTCAATTTCAATGCCTGATTGTCTATTATTAGCAACGCTAATACCAGTAGGATTTGTATCTCCTACATTTAATTGTAGGATATTATCTTTAATCTGTGTATTAGTGCTTTCTAAATATGTCAATTGTCCTTTGACGTCAAGTCTACCAATAACAGTAACTTGCCCGTAAGGGCTTTGTGTATCCAGAATAATGTTACCATTCTGTTTAACACGAAGTATATAATCGCCGTTGACGTTAAGGACTTTTGACATTGATTTACTCTATTAATCGCTTTCAATTACAACTGTTACATTTTGTGTGGCGGCAGTATCAATTACCCAGCGTACTGTTGTACCTGTGGCAAATTGACCGGACCCTGCTGATTTACGAACTAACAATGCTTTGTGAGCAGTTAATTTTAAAACCCAGTAGGCATTGCTGTCACTGTCAGTTGCTGTGATATCCATCTCGCCTGCGGCTGCGCTTGCATGGTCAACCAAACGAGCTACCACTGGAGCTAAACTATCAGTTTTAACTCGATAACGACGACTGCTTTCTTGTTTAAGAATATCAACATCGTTGCGAGCACCATTGATAAAAGCACGAGCAAGAATAACAGCGTTGTCATAACCGTCAACTGTGGCTACTATTTTGACAAATGTTGTGGCATCCAATGTGGCATTGCCCGCAATGGTTGTTGTGGTATCAGCTGGTACATAGCCTTGATTGGCAGTGCTGTTTGTTACTGCTACTGATTTAACACGATATGTAACTGTTACTGTGTTGTTGCCATCACCACCTGCTTCGATAACATGAATTCCTGTAGTTGCTGTTATTGCTGTAAAGTCTCCGCGATTCATTCCTGTGCCGCTGAAATCAATAGTTTGAGTTTCACCTTGGCCTGAACCAACTGAGGTAATTTGAGCAATAACTCCTGGCAATTCTGTAAAAGTACAAGGACCAATTGAGTAACCATGTCCAGCTAGCAGTGTGCCTGAAACTGTAATAGTATCAATTTCCATGTGTACAGCATAAGTGGCCGCTACACCGTTGGGCAGTTGCGGTGCTGTGATTGTTACAGCTGGCACAGTTGTATAACCGCTACCTTGTGCGTTCAAGTTGATGGCTGTGATTCTTGAGCCACCTTCGCCGGTATCACCTGCTGTGTAAGGTGCTACTAAATTACCAAAATATTTCTTCTTTAAAGGACGTCCCATTTTATTTTCTCCTTATGAAAACACGGCGTTCTAGGCCGTACGCGGTTGGATTTCCGCATAAAACTCACCCCATGTGAGTCATTACTATGTATTTATGCGTAGGTAGTTCTCACGGCTACTTGGTCAACATAAGCTATATCACTATGCGGATAAGTTGTATTGCTTTTAAAACTGATCACAACTCCAAATGTAGGATTAGTAACATCTACATTTGACAATGTTGTGCCCCACAAGTTAGTTGGACCGCCGTATATATTATAATCACCTATTGGATTTAAAGGTTCTGTAAAATCGCCAGTATACATATCGCTTTGTACAGGATTTACCCAGCTAGCTTGATTGTCGCCTATTAGCTCACCGTTCAATGTTAATTGTATTATTAAATCTTCAATGCGAGCGGCACGTTGAATATTAAGTTGAAATTCTATACCAGTTAATGTACTAGAATTTGTAGGTATGTTAAAACCAGTCAACCATATTTGACTAGTATTACTTAGGAATTTTTCCATCCACAAACCGCTAATAGTATAAAGTGGTCGTTTACTAACAGCATAAGAACCTGTATCTGCAATATACTCTAGACCATTCCAATCGATACTCGACATCCCTGTTATCTCGTTAGGAATTGTTACTTGATTAATTGTGGTTGGAGGTAAAAAAGAAATAGTAGTCATACAGTATTTACATAAAAAAAAGGGCTCCGATGATAAATAAAAAGGTATCCTATATACCTTTCTCACTATGAAAACTTGTAAAAAATGTAACACAGAAAAATCAATTACTGATTTTTATAAAGATAAAAATTCAAAAGACGGAACAACTTCTAGTTGTAAAGAATGTCGAAAGTCTGCCGAAAGATCTTACTATCATAAACATATTGATAAACGAAGAATATTATATAAAAATAGAAGATTGAGTAGAACAAATGGTGAGCAGTTGACCTTAGAAAGTTATCAAACAATGTTAACAGTACAAGAAAATAAATGCGGAATTTGTCAAGATAATATGAAAACTCCGTATGTTGATCATAATCATATAACTGGAAATATTCGAATGTTGTTATGTCATCATTGTAACTGTTTAATAGGCAATGCTAAAGAGAGTATTACTATTTTAGAAGACGCAATAAAATATATTAAAAAATTTAACTCATAAAAAAACCCACCGAAGTGGGTTTTTTATTCTGTTTACAAACCTTAGGTTTGAATTAGCTAAACTTAACGTTACCGCTATTGATTGCTACTAGACCTAAGTAGTCAGCTGCATTACCTAGAGATGATGCAGTATTACTGAGCTCGACATATCCATAACGTGTCATAAATGAAACGACTGGTTCGAATGTTGATGGATCCAATACAACACCACTGCTCATCAATGGGATATATGGGCAATAGAAAGCAGGAGCATCGCTCTCGCTTGAGCCTTTGTATCCAATTAGGATTGGAGCTGTGTCATATGCATAGCTGTTTACATAAATCTTCATAGCACCGTTCAATGTACCAACAAACTTAGTGTTTGTAGGAGCTTCGAAAGTACCTTCTGTTGTACGAGCAAATGCGCTTGTAGTAGCAGATTGAAGGATTGTTAATGCAAATGGTGATACAACAGCGTAGTTACCAGCACCACGACGTGTACGTTGAGCGATCAAGTTGCTTACGCGATTGATCTGAACTGCAAGAGCAGCATGCTCGTCACCAACGAATGTAGCTGTACCAGAAACTGCAGCTTGATCGTAAGTTTGAGTAGCTGTACCAGCCAAACTTGTCAATGAAGCAATAATCTCTTGGTCGATTTCAGCTGTGATTTCTTGTGCCAAAGCAGCCATAACTTCTGCTTCAACGTCAATACCTTGTTGGGCTTGAGCGTCTTGAGCAGCCTCGAATGTCCAACGAGCAGACAATTTACGAGTTTTAGCTTCAACTGTTTGTTTCAAGATTTGAATGCTCATTCTGTTACCAGCTTGACCTTCTAAAGAAGCTGTAGTAGCTGCCTTAGCAACTGCGTCTTGTTGGTTACCAGAGTAAGCACTAGCAATCTTGAATGGGCTTAATGCCTCTTCACCAGCTAGTACACCAGCGCCTGATGAACTGTCAGCATAACGCACACGTAATGTGTGAATTTGGCCAACTGGACCAGTCATTGGTTGTACGCCAACTAGTTCATTAGCAATGACTGTAGGCATAACACGACGGATCACTGGAAGGATCACGCGGTTTAATGTTGCAACGTTACCAGCAGAAGTAGCACCAGCAGTTGGACTTTCCATCAAATACTTGCGAGTATTCTCAAGGGTTACACCCATTACTGATTTTTTAGTGCCTTGTAAGCCTTCTAATAGGGCTTCCTTAGTTTCTGCCCAACGTCCGTTTAATAGTTCTGACATTTAAATTCTCCTTAAATTTTTAGTCCAGCAA
>Ga0214166_1000963_pt1 | contig 13288 bp, 13 predicted proteins | sample TroBogepilimnion_27_FD_153005 | JGI IMG/M metagenome (GOLD analysis project Ga0214166, IMG submission 153005) | Freshwater microbial communities from Trout Bog Lake, WI - Practice 18AUG2009 epilimnion v3 | ecosystem: Environmental > Aquatic > Freshwater > Lake > Epilimnion/Euphotic zone ...
AGCCAGCATTGTTAGACGATCCTGAATTGACGGTGATATTTCCAGAAGTGTTGAAAACAAGATAAGTATAAGTACCGTCATTAGTTACAGAATTAGCATTAGAATTGATGGAGAATGGCGTAAAAGTTGTAATTGAGTTAGACGCTGCAGACTCAGGCGAGTTTCCAGCTGCGTTAGTAGCGTGAACAGTAAAGGTGTAAGAAGTTGAAGAAGAAAGACCTGTTACGGTAATAGGTGAGCTTGATCCTGTAGCAGTAATACCGCCTGGGCTAGAAGTTGCTGTATAAGAAGTAGCTGCTGGACCTGTGCCTGCTGGCGTAAAAGCTACGGTAGCCGTAGTTGTGCCAGTAGCTGTAGCTGTGCCAATAGTCGGAGCTAAAGGTTGAAGGTGTCCTGTTTTAGATGAGGCGACTACGCCAGGAATAATAGGCATTTTAAGCAATATCTCCTACGACATACCAGGTATTAGCAGCTGTCTGAATAGCAGTAGCCATAGCGTTTTGTGCGCGGATCTTAGGAGCTGTAGAAGTACCACCAGTTGAAGCGATTGTCACTCCAGAGCCACCAGAAATAGTGACTTGCCCAGCTCCACCTTGAATAAAGTTGATCTGAGTACCTACTGCATAAGCTACTGAAGAGTTAGGTGGAATTGTTACCGCGATAGATGAGGCGTTAGTAAGAGTAATAACAGCAGCAGCGTCAGAAAGTACAGGTGTATAAGTTGTACCAGTCTGAGCATTTACTGAATAAGTAATAACTGGAGCTGTGAGCGTTTTGTTAGTAAGAGTCTGAGTAGTTGTCTTATCCACAACTACGCTGGTGTCGATAGCCAAAGTACCAGTAGAAGTAATTGTGCCACCTGTAAGACCTGTACCGCCGACTACAGAAGTGACTGTACCCGCAGCTCCAGTAACTGCATAGCTGAGAGCTGTCCAGGTGCTAGACCCATTACCAATTTTTGCTTTACCAGTATCGGTCTCAAAGCCCATTTCACCAGAAGCAAGGGTAGGGTTAGTTGAAGTCCAGTTAGCTGCAGTATCGCGTCGAAGCTGGATCTGGGTTACGACTGCCATTAGGCTGAACCTCCATTAACCGTCTGGGTAGCTGTCTGATTAGCGCGACCGCCTGCGTATGGAGCAATACTATCGGATACGCCACCGTCTATCGAAGCCACGTTAGTAGCTGAAGTAAGGGCTATCCAGGCACTGCCATTGTAGACACGGAAACTATTGTCGCTTGTGTTGAAATACGAATCACCAGCTCGGAGAGTAGGAGTAGTTAAATCCGTCGTAGACGTAGGGTGATTTACAGGATCTAAAGCTAGCTTACTCACGCAATATCGCCTGTCACGAGCCAGGTGTTAGTAGAGGTCTGAATAGCTGTAGCTGTGGCGTATTGAGCGCGTAGCTTAGGAGCTGAAGCTGTGCCACCTGTTGAAACGATTGTGACACCTGAACCGCCAGAGATCGTAGGCTGACCTGCACCGTACTGCGTGAAAGAAATCTGAGCTCCGACTGGGTAAGCCACTGAGCTATAAGGTGGAATAGTTACAGCTATAGATGAGGCGTTAGCCAGGGTAACGATAGATCCGTTGTCCGAAAGGACTGTGGTGTAGCTGGTGCCAGTCTGAGCATTGACCGCGATATTGACAGCTGAGAGCACGTTACTGGTTACAGCTACACGAAGATCAGTGATATTGGCATTGACGATCGAGGTGGCGTTAGCTGCGACTGCGACCTTAGCAAGAGCGATCGAGTTAGCTGGCGTAGCTGGGACGGTAGGTGAACTAGCTGCAGTACCTGTAACGACGTTGATAACGACGTTATTAGTCGATCCTGTGTAGTAAGCGTCATTGACCGTTAGGCATACGAGGTCGATACGAGGGTTAGTCGCGTTAGCTGTGGCGATAGCAGCCGTAGCATTAGCGTCGTTATAGGCGACGTAGACACCCATATTGGCCTGGGTTGTACCCACGATAGCTGCCCAGCCAGAAGAGATCTGGACAGACATACCAGGAGTAGCGCTCTGGGATACAGCTAGTGAAGAGCTGCCGATTGTGCCTGTGGTCGAATAGAGAGCCTGCATAGAGAGGCGATCGTTTTCAGCTGGGTGTGAACCATTCTGTAACCAGCTAGGGGGTGTGCGTAATGCCATTAGATCTCCTCTTTATGCGTAAGCATTGTTCCATTGTACAGTGGCGTTAGTTTGACCGATAGTCGTACCAGTCCCAGTGAAGTAGAAAGAGCTAGTACCAGGAGCAGCTGCGAACCATTGGGACGAACCTAATAATAGGTTACGAGCTGGGTTGCCGTTGAGCAGGACAGTCTTATATTGAAGGTCGATCGAGATAATGTCCGACTGGATCATTGTGTAATTAAAAGAAAGCGCCTGGGAGCTTGTAAGCGATCCGACCACTGGGTTAGTGACTGGGCCGTAGATCGTAATAATTGGGTAGGTAGTAGTCGTACCGTTATTGGTAATCGTGGCTACCTGGGTCTGTGAACCGCCACCAAAGGTCAAGTTATAGGTACGGTTGTAAGTACGACCGAGAGGCTGCGTAGGGGTCATAGAAGCTGTCTGGGTGGTGTAATCGTAATAGCGAGGATCTGGGCAGAAGAACTCGTACTGAGCCTTGATCTTGCCGTAGGTGTAGTCAGGATCGACCGTCGAGATACCTTTTCTCACGCGAGCATTGACATACTGGAAGTTATCGCCAGCTGAGAGCTGGAATTGAAGCGGGGTGGTGCCAGTCTGCTGAGGCTGTAGAGCTGCCTGGAGCAGGTTGAAATTAGCTTGAGCGCTCAGGCTGTTACCCGACATAATCTGAAGCGTCACCGTGATCGTACGACCTGAGAAGAAATCGCGTCCTGAGAACATACCGTCTTGGTAACCGCGATCAGAGTCCTGTACACGAAGGGTAGGAAGGGCCTCTAGGCCGTCTACCTGGAGGATCTGGTATGGAGAGCTAGCTCCACCGAATACGAAGCCGTTAAAGGCAAAGGAATAGGGATTTAACGAGGTTACTGTGCTCACATAGCCACCAATCCGAACTTAGCCATAGAGACAAGTTTATTCTGAATATCCGTAGGCGCTGTCGATCCGTCTACTGCGATAGGCGCGTTAATGACTACCTGGGGAGCACCCTCAAAAGCCATTCCCAAGCGTGGGGTAGATCCTGTGGTGGTAGAGCCACTTAGACCAGAAGCTGCAAGTACACCCGCTAAGGTCGAAGTATCCACGCCTGAAGAAGTAGACGGTACATAAGAAGTACCGCTAGCTCCACCGTAGGTAGATCCACTGTAAGAAGATCCAATACCCGAAACCGTACCGCCTAGACCTTGAATCTTTGCAGCTGCAGCGTCGATCTTTGCCATAAGCGCGTCAAGCTGTTTCATAGTGCTATCTGAAATTGACTTTACAGCCGTGTCGTAAGTATTTTGAGAAGCTGTTAAAGCAGCTGTCAAAGTTGTCTGAGCAGCTGTTAAACCTGTCATCAAAGCATTATTAGCTGCGTTTTGAGCTTTGGTGAGATTATCTTGAGCTGTAGCGAGCGCTTTGTTAAGCGTGTCAGTAGCTGCAGCTGCAGCCTTTGTATGAGCGTCTGTAGCTGCGTCTAGGGCTGCTGCGTAGGTAGCGTTTTCCTTAGCGATCGAATCTTGCAAAGTAGCTGCGTTATCAGCCATCTGCGTCTGGAGAGTAATGCCGACTTGAGCATACTGATCCATTAGCTTTTCAGTAGCGAGCTGAGCGCCACTGTTCATTTGTGTAGCTAGCTGATCGAGCCCAGTCTGGGAAACGTCCTGGATCTGACCGTAAAGTGACTTGATCTGAGCAGCTGTATCAGGTGTGGCATTGAGGACTGACTGAGCCATTTGATCGCCCACTTGTGGGCCTTGAGCCAAAACTTCCTGAATAAAGGTCTGGGTATAACCTGCAGCTGCAAGTTGTCCAGCGTCTTTTTGGAGTTTGAGAACAGCGTCAAGTTGATCTTTAAGTGAACTTGCAAGGCCCTCAGCTGTTGAGCCAGAGCTGGTAAAGAGCTTGCCGACGTCGATCTTTGTGGCGCTTTCCCACGAGCTAGTAAGAAGGTCGATCGACTGCTGCACGATAGCTTGCTGCTTATCGGCTGCTGCTTGCTGAAGCTGGACAGCCTTATCTGCAGCTGCTTGCTGAAGTGAGGCGATCTTGTCATTATGGTTAGCGAGGAGATCTGCCTGCTTCTGCTGATAGTCAGCGTCGATCTGCGTGATCTTGTCCTGGTAAGCCTGGTGAGCATTAGCGCTTGCTGTATCAAAGGCGTCCTGAGCTGCTTGCATAGCGTCGTCGTGTTTAGTCTGAAGGCTCGCTACCGTGTCGTCATAAGCCTGTTGAGCTTTGGTATCACGGTCGATCTTTGCAGCCATAGCTGCGTCCATCTTGTCCTGGCGATCCTGAAGCGCAGTCGCGTAGTCAGTCTGAAGTTTTGTCATTTCAGCTTGAGCTGTAGCTAAGGCGTCAGCTTGCTTCTTTGCTGCAGCTGCAGCTTTAGCAGCTCCCTTATCAACGTTTCCACCTGGGACAAGGCCAGTAATATCAAGAGGCTCGCCTGAGCTAGTGCCTCCAGCCGTAGCCAAAGCGTCTTTAATGTTAGGGAACTTAATGTCGATCTTCTTGTTAGATAGACCGTCGAGCTTGCTGCTAAACCCGCCAATTTCTTTAGCTGCGCCATTTACCGCGTCAGCTATACCCTTGAAGTGACCGCCGATAAACGGTAGGTGTGTAGCTGCTTCGATTACCTTGCCGATAGCTCCGACCAGGTATCCAAAGGCGTCGATAACGAGCTTGAGAGCGTCTACAACGACCTTTCTGAAGGTCTCTGAGCTATTCCATAGCTTGACAAATCCTGCAATTACTAGACCGATTACAGCGACGATAGCGACGATTTCGATATTGGCAGCTACCCAGGCTGCAGCTTGAGCATAAAGCTGTTTAGTCAGATTAACGATAACTACCGTGAGAACAGTACCTACGATTAGAGCAATAGCCTCCATAGCTGCTTTATGCTCACTGAGCCACTTGAGAGATCCGATAAACCAGCTCTCGAGCTTTGTTAGAACAGGAAGAAGAAGGTTTCCGATCTTCTCTTTAAGATCCTCAGTCTGTACGCCGATAATCTGCATTTTGCCAGCGTAGGTCTGAGCGTAGGCTGCAGCTTGACCGCCGATTTTCTGGTTTAACTGGTCAAAAGCTTTAGAGATAGCTTCATTTTTAGGTAGGTGTGTGTCCAGGACAATACCGAACTCACGGAAAGCTCTAGCTGCGCCAGTAGTACCGCGTGTCAAAGTAGAAGCAGCTGTAGCAAGATCTTCGTGCTTGAGTCGAGCGTAGTCTGCAGCTACGGACATAAGCCTGGTGGACTCAGTGACTGATCCAGTCGCTGTAATCATCTTTGTAAAGGCGTCGCGTGTGTCGTTAGCCTTAAATCCGAGGTTACCCATAGCCTCAGTGGACTTCATAATGGCTTCACGGTTAGCGTCGGTATTGACCTTCGCGTTATTCATAGCTGTACCGAGAGCAGCTACAGAAGTCTGAGCTGCTTCAGCTGCTTTTACTGAGTCTTTAAGAAAACCCTCAAAATCGGATATACCTTTTTGCAGAGCTGAGCTGGCAAAGGTACCGAGCATAACTGTCTTGAGCCCAGTGAACTTTGAGCTCGCTGTATCAGCTGCAGCTGTAATGTTTTTGATACTGGTCGTAGCTTGATTAACACCAGTCTGAACACCAGAAGTCTCAAGATTGACGGTGATATTTAGTGGAGGGATTTCACCTGCCATTTACTATCCCCCCAAAGGTCTGAACGAGTATGCCAGGATCTGACTGAGCTGCCCTGACGTGACGAGTCCAGTGAGCGCAGGCTCCATATATGGGTATTTTACCCCACTTGCCCAGCGAGGGTTTCCTAATTCGAGCGCACGAGCATAGACAGCACCAGCTCCTACTTCAGCTGTATAGCTACCGAAACCTTTACGACTTGAACCATAAGTCATAGAAGTAAGAAGGTTTCCTGTACCTCTGTTAGGGCCTCGACCGTCGCCTGGAGAGATATGCGGGTTGTATCGGTAATACTGATTGCCATTACGAGCAGTAACGCGCACTGGAGGGTTAGAAGCTGAGTCAGCGTTTTTCTTTGCGTTGATATAAACCTGGCGAGCTATCAGGGACATAGCTCCATTAGCTGCCTGGTCAAAGCGAGCAAGCCAGCGCTGCATACCAGCCTGAAACTCAGCAAAGTTATCACTCACCGCTGCGCCTGCTCCATCTTCTCGTTTTGCACTTCGTCTAGGGTATCAGCGATAGCTAGTAGCCAGTCGGCACGATTAGCTGGTAGCTCATCTACCTGGCTAGGCGTCCAGCCGAAACGATCTGCGAACTTAAAATAGACCCATTCTTCATCTGGATAATCCAGATCTGGGTGACGTTGAAAGCCCTGAAGCGTAGCTTTTAAGCGTTGGAGCTTTCTGTAACCGCTTTTGGGTCTGCCTCATTCTTGTCATTCTTAGCAAGAGTAGGGAAGAGGATCGAGCTAATATCTTCAGAAGCTTTGACCAAATCGTCATAGTCAGCGATCTCTAGCTCTTCAAGCGACTCTGGCTTAACAGAAGGGATAATGAGATCGAACGACCAGTCCTCGACGATTGTGGCGATAAGAGCTTCGCTGAAAGCAAGTCCCTTAGCAATATCGCCTGTGAGACCGTCGCCAGCTTTAATAACACGGTTACGATCTTTGACTCGAAGAGTAGACGGATCTTTAATAGTGACTGTAGCTCCAGATGGGAGCGTGATCTTTGTGCTTGCCATTTTGCCTCCTAATAGGTTGCCCATATCTTAGGGGATAAAAGCCGAGTAGGGGAATCAACGGCGAGGCAAATCAGCCGTGATCCCCCTACTCGATATTAGGGTTTAGAGGTAAGCAGCAGACTTAGCGTTTTGGATAACCCACTTGATAGGGGAGTATCCGACGGTACCTGAGTCTGTGAGGTTACCCTGAGCGTTAATGTCTACTGTGATTTCGACATAATCCTTTGAGCGCTCGATAGCAGCAGCTGTGTAGGCACCCTTTGTAACGGTTGCCTGGATCTGAGTAGCTGCAGCGCCTGTACCTTGAGCCCAGTTAAAGACCAAAGCAGGCTGAGTGTTTGTCAAGAAGTTAGTGAGCTGAGTGTCAGCTTCCATAAGGAAAGTGACCTTGCCTGTGACTTCGAGAGCTCCTACGAATACCTGGTAAGGGTTTTGGGTATTGCCGATACCAAAGATAGGTGAGACTGGACGCTTCATATCGAGGTTTCCAGTAACAGCGTTTGAGACTGTTGTGCCAGCTACTGAAACTGTGCCGTACCAGACAGGTGTAGGCAAGATTGTAGAGAAGCTAGGAGTAGGAGTTGAGACTGTTGATGAGAGCCAGCCAGTTGCCTTTGCGTCGTACTCAAGAAGTCCCTCAGAAGTGAACTTGAGAGAGAAATCGTGGAACTGTATGCCTGGGTAAGAGCGAACGTTAGCTGCGTAGAAATCAGTCAGCGTAAAGGAAGCTGGCTGAGCGTCTGCAGCTGTAGTACCTGAGTTTTTGAGCGAAATAGTGTGGGTGTATGGTGCAGAAGCGCCTGTGAGAACGTCCTCACCGAGAAGTCCTGCGATTGGGAAGCCGATTGTGTCTGCAAAAGCAGCTCCACCAAAGTCAAAGGTAGAGTTACCGCGACCCTGGACATAGTTGTAATTCTTAACGAGTGATCCGCGTAGGCCCTCATCATAGAGTGGGCCGTACTTGTCCATAGGCTTGAGGGTTGTAGCTAGGACTGGGATAAACGTCGTCGGTGCAACGACAGTACCTTTTGTAGTTTCCTTAGCTATGCCTACGTACGAACGGTGGGTATTTTGTACTGACACTTATTCACGCTCCTGCTGTTGAGTCAGACGAGGCTGACGATTGTGGTGCAGCTACTGGAGCTGCTTTCTTACTTGCTGCAGGTGCTACGTCAGCTGCAACGAAATCCGCTGGAGCGTCGAACGTGTCGCCTGGTTTTACTGTCAGTACAAGCGTAGGGAACTCACGAACCGCGTCGCCTGTGTAGGTGTAGCTTGCCATTATTCTCCTATGCCTGGATCATCTCAGTAACGTCAAAGCGGATCTCTGCGAACGTGTCAGTAGCGCCGTTGTCTGACGTGACAGGCTCTCCGTAGAGAGTGTCGATCGCAGGCTCAGCACCCTGCCACACCAGATTTCCAGTCGTATCACCGAACCTGTGATCTGCTCGCAGCGTTGCCTTGATGTTGTCTATAAGTGTATCAAAATCAGCCATAGAGTCCTCAGCGTTATTTTGTACTGAGTGATGGAAGATCTGTAGGACTACCGTGAAATCGACTTGTTTCCAGCCGTTGTGAGCTCCACCAATAGCTATGCGCTTTTCGCGCTCGCTCTGAATGAAGATTACAGCTGCAGCTCGAGATAGCTGTCCAGGCTTAGCACCGACCTGGTAGTTAATACGCTTAGGGAACGAGGTGAAGATCTGGTTGAGCTGGTCGATACCTGCCGTCTTGAGATAGTTGTAGAGCGTAGCTCGTACGTCCGCGCGACCTGCCATTAACGAACCTTACGGAATGGACGCAGTAGCTCCTTTGCCATAGCAAGATCTGAGCCGATAATGTCCTGGACGCTAGGGCCAGAAGAAGGTCGAGTCGTTACTGCCATAGTCATAGAGCTATCACCGCGAACTTTGAGGAAGTCTGTGACCACCAGGATCGCAGCTTCTTTAACAGCTGCAGGCATACCTGAGAAAGCTGCATTAGTGTGAGAGTAAGCCATAGCTGTAGTAAGCGTGACTGGGTTAGCACCGTAGACGTAGTTATTAGCTACCTGCAAGCGCTCGCTGTACTGACCGTCATAGAAGTTAATAACCTGTCCAGGCAAGATACCGACAGGGTTAGCGACGGTAACGCTCTTTGATCCAGCTGTGCCTGTGCCAGTGGTATTGACGTAGCCAGCTGTGTAGTTGTAATTGACGTAGATCTGAGATCCAGTTGAGGGTGGGAAGCCAAAGGCTAAAGGCCCCTGCGAGCTGTATGAGAGGCTTGTCTGGGCGATTGGATAGATCACCTTATCCGACTCGAACCAAAGCGGTGTGAGGTCATTTACGACCGTTAAATTGGTAGGTGTGGCGCCGTAGCTGAGCGAGCTCATAGCAATAAGAGGAGTGATCTCGGGACGGATAATGAGATTACCCTGGGGAGTCATACGCGTACGCTTCTGCTCTGTTACCGAGCGAGCGATCAGTGACTGGTTAAGATGGGTGTTAATCCAGGAGCTTGCGCGACCGATAACGGATAGAAGCTCAGCGTCCTGCTGAGCCTGGGTGCCACCGACTACGAGATTGTTATAGTCGATCGCTGTAGGAGCGTTTTTATATTCAGCAAGGGTTAGATATTCGTCGTCCTGGTAATACGGTGTGTTATTAGTTATTACCGTCGTTGCCATACTCTATATCTCCGTCCGTGCGTGGTGTGGACTCGTAGGTATGCCCACAGCGCGAGCACTTTCTAAACCAGCTGCCGAAACCGCATTGGGTACAAGTGTACCCGCGTTGAGCGTCGCCTGGAGTGTGCCTAGATAGATTCTCTTCTACGAAACCCTGGCTCTTGAGAGCTGCAATATCTTTAGGGTTTGAGACTTCATACATTCCACCTTTGTCAGCTTTGTAGCGTCGAACGCCTGACTGACTCTTGATGTTTGTCTCTTTAACGAAACCGTCGCGTGGTACTAACCGTGCCATTTTGCCTCCAAAGTGATAAAGGGAGAGAGCCGAAGCTCCCTCCCCCTATCTTATTCAGTTTTCGACTATGCAGCTGTGATACCTGAAACGATACCGTTCCAAGCAGGAGCCTGACAGAAGAAGGTACCGCGGAAATAGGTGCTGAACTCATAAGCGAACTGAGTTACAGGCCACTGGATACCCATATAGTCCTGGACGAGGTAGTTAGACCATACGTCTGAAACCTCTGTGTCAGGAATTGGGAGTGTCCACGAGATAACTGGAGCTACGCCCTGTGGGAGCCAAGGGTGGACGATTAGATCCACTGACTTGCCAGTTACTTCATTGACGATACCACCGACGACAGAACCGAGGATTGCTCCTGTGGCTTCGTCCTGAGTGATGTTGAGACGGTAGTTAGCGTTAGCTGCACCCTTGATTGAGTCAGAGAGCTGCTTACGGTCTGAACCGTTGATGAGGATAGCGTCTGGATCAGCCTTTACAGAGTTGTAGAGACCAGCGAATACTGTCTGGAACTCTGTACCTGGGTTGCTGTTCGAGAAGGTACCAGCGATATTGTTGATGAAACCGCTGTTAGCTCCGAGGAGAGTAGGAAGGATTCCGTCATATCCTGTTGCATAAGCAGAAGTATCAGCTGCAGCGCGTGAGGCAACTGGGCCAGTGGTCTTAAGTGGGCCCTGGTTTCCTGTTGTAGAAGTAGCTGCGCCACCGACTGTGAAGGTTGTGCCTGTTGTACGACCCTGGTAGTAAGCGTTAGCTGCACCAGTAGTTGTACCGACATATACGTTGTAAGCAAGTGCGCCAGTTACAGGTGTAGCTGTGACAACAAGAGCCTGTCCTGAAGTGGTTGTAGCTGAAGCGACAGATGAAACGATCGACTCACCAAAACCAGTTGAAGAGATACCAGCGTCTGCTGTGACGTAGACGTAGTAGGTGTTAGCAGCAATAGCTGTAACTGAACCTGAAGCTGTTGCGCCAGCAGCTGAAGCTGTAGGAGCTGAAAGAGCACCTGAGTAGCCTGTAGCTGTACCTCTCGCAAGCAACATCATTCTTTCTTCCATCAACATCGTGGCATAAAGTGTAGAAGTTGATGAAAGCTGACGGAGATCCTGGTATCCAAGACCTGAGAAGTTAGCGTCGAATGAAACGCTATCTGAGAGGCTGTAGGAGTTGTAAGGAAGGACAATATCGTCGGCTGTGTAGCTGATCTTTGGGCCACGCTCGAAGTTGATTGAACCGAAAGCAGTAGTTGTAGATTCAGATACGCCAGGCCAGATCTGTCCTTGTCCACCAGTACCAGTACCTGTGTATCCAGTAATACGCTTGATACGGTGTGAAGTACCGACACCCTTCTTACGAGGGATACGGTTACGGAGAGGTGTAGGACGTGGTGTCAAGAGCTTTGCAGGTGCTTCCAAGTCGAACGCAGCGAAAGAAGTGCTGAGTGGGCTAGTAAGCGAGATATCCTTCTGGATATCCTGCATAGCAAGGCGCTGAGCTGAGATGGCGTTATTAAGGCCAGCTAGAGCGTCAGGTGTAAGTGACTTTGTTGCAGCCATAGCTTCGAGAGCTGCGACTGGATCTGCTGAAGGAGCTTGTCCTGGAACGTTTGTACCAGCTGAGAGAGCCTTTGCAAGCTCACCCTGGTATTCGTCCATACGAGCTGCTGCCTTCTTTGGCGAGCTGACGTCTGAAAAGAGGTCAGTAGCCTTTGGAGGAGTTAGAGCCAATTTAGATTCCTTTGTTTAGAGGGGTCGGTTGATTAGTCCTGGTCGTCAGACTTGCCAGCCTTAGAGAGAAACTCCTTCTCTAGTGCCTTGTAGCCCTTGACCAAGATTGGGTCAGATGTTGCTGCTGCCTTAGCGCGATATTCTGCTGCCTTCAGCATTAGCTCGTTTGTTTGTGTGACAGCAATACGTCCAGTGCGCTTTGGCCCACCAGCTACTGCTGCCGACTTTGCTGCTACGAGCTCTGACTCAAGAGCTACCGCCTTTTCCTCTGCTGCTTTTGTAGCAGCCTTTAAGGAAGCGATCTCTGCTCGGACTGATTCAGTCGCCGTCTTTACAGCTTTCTCTACGATCTCAGCCGTCGCTTCGTCGTCGAGAACTTCAGGTGCAGCTTCCTCAGCTGCTGCCTCAGCTTCTACAGCTGGAGCTTCTTCTGCAGCTACAGGCTCTTCGCCTTCTGCAGACTTGATTGACCCAGCGTTTTGCTCTGGGGTCATAATGGTCGCTGTCGATACGTTAGCTGTTGTAGCGATACCTGCATTGTTGCCAGGGATCTGAACGGTTGTCTTACCGTGATCTTGACCAGGCATACCGCAGCCACACTCTAGGCACTTGCTGATCGAGGCTGACTTCGCCATAGCGCACTTCATACAAGGAGACTTATCGCAGCCACCGTCTTTAGCGCAGGCCTTACAACCGTCGCAGTCGCAGCCCTTTGAGTCGTAGTCGCTGTCAGCTTCTTTAGCTGCCATTTCGATTGTTGATCCAGCCATATCGTTTGTCTCGCCTTCTTCAGATTCGCCTTCGTACCAGCGGAATAGGTGTTTTAATGATTCGATAAGCTCTTCAATATCGTCACGCTCATCTGAGCCGTCAGCCATTTCGCCAGCTTCAACGATAATGAGCTGAGCTAGTGCGCGACGAGCTGTGTCGTATGACGCTTGATCGAACTTAACTGTGTCGCCCTTAGCAGCTTTGTGAAGCTCCAGGATTGTTTCAGCGATTGCGGATTTCTTCACGTTCCACCCCTCGGGTAATTTATCGACCGCGTTTAGAGCGCGAGCGCGTTGGATTATATGTTTCTTTGTAGCTGCTGGATCTTTAGCGCGTCCGAAAGCTTGGATAGCGTTTTGTAGATCGGCAACAGTTTTAATTGGGTATGAGCCATCTGGCATAGCCTGGCCTGCGTCAGCTGCGTCCTCACGCTCTTGAGCTGTGAACTCGCGCTTTTCGATTAGCTCTTCTGGGACAGCTGCAAGTGTGCTGTCTCCACCGACTGACTTAGCCAATACGAGCTGACAAGTAGGGTTAGCTGGACGATCGACGAGTGAGAGCTCCACGATCTGTCCATCTACGATACGACCGTTAGCAGCTTTGTTATCGCGTACTACGCGTGGGCCTTTAATACCGATTGAGAAACCTTTGAGAACTTTGTGCTCAACTTTGAGGATAGAGTTTTTGTCTACGACTTTGGCTGTGACGTAAAATCCGTCGCCCTTTTCTTCGTACTCAGTAGCGACGCCAGCTGCAATAGAGCTGTGTTGCTCACGAATGTTTCCACCAGACTTGAACCATTCTGGCATAGCTCGCTTGAGCCAGTCGTTATCGCAGATCTGCTGGTCAATATCCAGATCGTCTGAAGTAGCTTTGCCGTAAACGGTGAGTGTGCCATCGTCGTTTTTGTCGTACTTAAAGATCTCTGCGTATGACGTAGCGAAATCATTTGCCATTGGTGCTTTCTCCTTGTTGAGTTTTGCTGCG
>Ga0214166_1000968_pt1 | contig 13261 bp, 10 predicted proteins | sample TroBogepilimnion_27_FD_153005 | JGI IMG/M metagenome (GOLD analysis project Ga0214166, IMG submission 153005) | Freshwater microbial communities from Trout Bog Lake, WI - Practice 18AUG2009 epilimnion v3 | ecosystem: Environmental > Aquatic > Freshwater > Lake > Epilimnion/Euphotic zone ...
ACGATCCGGCACGACTTTGTGGCCAAAACCCTCCGAACCACGGCTTGGACCTCTGTGTACCTCCAGCGTCCCAGTCAATACGATGATAATGAGGTGCTTCTCAGCCATCCGATTTGAGAACAGCATCCTAAAGCATATCTGGCAGGTGCACCCCCTGTACCAGCTTCCACAAGCCCTTTTCAATCAGCCCATCCAGTTTTCACAGGTATTATGCTTGGCCCCAAGATGGTAGAATGAACTAATATGTGACCTTCCCACGGCAGCAAGGGTTCCTTGGGTTCGAGGACTACATTGTATTCCCCAAGGCCATCCAGTCCAAGCTCGTGCAGGTGGGGGGAATGGGCCTATGGGGGGTGCTCACCACAGGGTGTAGGCCTCCCATCTTTACCATCTCCGTCAACTGGAAGGCCATGGTCACCGGTTTATGCCAACAGCCGTACATCTACATCACGTCGATCGTGGAGGACACTGCCTTTGACTGCATGATGCAGTTTACGGCCAACGAGCTGCGCACCCTCGGACAGCCCTCCTCCCCCGCTCTGCTTCAGGGCCTCTTGTACGCCATGTCGCCAGCCCTCGCAGGAGGCAGGATCCTCAATTCCGTGTCGCATACCCAGACCATCATGGACTGCATTTTCCCCTCGAATACGTACCAGTTTTCCACGTGGGGCAAGTGGAGTTCAGCGTCCCCTGGCATTTGCTCGCCGTGCCTGGCACAGCAGTTTTCAATCACAAGCTCGACGCCCATCTCCAGACCCTGCAACCAAAGCGCCGGGGAGTTTGCAGACTGCTGCTTCACGTGCAGGGACGGGTACACCATCCTCACATTCACGTCCGCCACCACCCACACGCAGCAGCAGCAGTGCCTGAAAAACTGCGCTCCAGGCTACACCTTTGACAATCCCACCTACACGCAGCCCAATTGTGTCCCGTGCCCTGTGGGCACGTTTACGGATGGCAAGGGCATATGCAAGCCGTGCACCAGCCTGGGGTTTACCTCCAACGCCGTGGTGATGCCCTCCTCAAGGCAGGGCTGTGTCGAGTGCGGGGGCAGGGCCAAGGCGGTGGCGAATCAATGCGTGCCGTGCCCGTCGCAGTTCTTTTTGCCCCCAGGAGGCCTTGTCTGCCGTCCCTGCGACCCGGGCTATGTGCTCAAGACCGCCGCCTCCGAAGAGTGCACCCCTTGCCCCGTGGGCTTCTTCGCTGATGTGTCCAATCGCTGCTTGCAGTGCCCCCTCAACACGTTCAAGAGGCTGCAGGGCGCAGGGAGCTGCCAGCCGTGCCCCTCTGGCATGCAGTCCGTCCTCAATCGGAGCGTCTGTGTCCCATGCACGGACATCGACCACGCGCTGGCCCCGTGGGCCATCTACAAGCCCAATATCTCGGGCTGCGGCGCCATGTGCAATCAGTCCGTCTCGTACGCTGCGGGGACCAACCCCTACACCGCGGGCGGATGCAGGCCTTGCTCGCTGCTCCCCGTCCCTATAGGTCATGCCTTGCTTCCTTCCCCCCACACAGTTCTACTGCTGTGACGCATAGACTCGGCAGGCATGTACCGCAGCCCGCTCAACTGCGCTGTCTTTCTGCACTGCCTCAACATCCCTGCCTCAGACCTCCTGAGCTACACGGCGAGCGGCAACGCGAGCGGCATATGCCCCTGGGCCTGCGCTCCTGGCTACTCGATTGTTCAGGCTAGTTTAGCCTTTTGAAAGAAAGCGAATGATGATCCGCACTGACGCACAGCGAGCAGAATACCTGTGCTCCATGCAACGCAAAGGGTTTCAACGCCACGCTCCACGTCTACACATCAGGGTGCACCTACGCGTGCATACCTGCCCTTTTCTACAGGTCAGTGCTTCTATGCCCTAGCAGCTGAACGAATCATTGTGATATATGTGGTAAGGCGACAGGGGCCCCTCCAACGCGGATCTGACGTGCAATCAGCGGTGCATCAATCTGGAGCAGGTCCCCACCCTCAAGCCAAGAGCCAGAGACTACTATTACTTCTCCCCAAACAACGGCTCGCGCCTCTTCACGCTGTCCCCAAGCACCAACACGTATGTCTTGGGCTACTGCGGGTCCAACCTCACGAATCCAAGCTCCGAGCTTGCCATCGTTCGCCACGTAGGACTCTATGGCTTCCCCTCCTCCACTTCCACTGGATGCGGCAACTACATGCTCAATCCAGGCGAGGACTGCGACGACGGAAATAAGGTCTCGGGCGACGGCTGCAGCTCCGCGTGCCTCATTGAGCGCACAGGCTATTGGGATTGCGACATCCTGGGCGAGCCCTGCCTGCCCCAATGCGGATGGCCCTTGTCGGTGCTGATGGAGGGCCTGCTTCAATTTCCTGTGCCCCCTCCGTACAGCCAGCCCTGGTGCGCCCGCATCACCTACACCGACTTTCTGCAGGTTTTAGCGTGCGCCCTGCAAGTGCTGTCCGATCCTCAGCATGACATCGTAGCCCCCGCTCCCCAGCCTGGGCACAATCTCCTCCTTTCTCAAAGCCACAAATCCATCTCCAATGGCATGCATCAACTCAAGGAGGTGGTGCCTCCTGTCCACAGGATGCACTGCCTCCCACCCCGCGTTCAGGCTGGCCACGATGGCTTCATGCAAACACCCAAAGAGCCCAGGCATCTTGTTGTAGAAAAAACTTCCCTCAGCACATAGCTCGGATAAGGCGTGTAGTTGATGCCCTAAATTCATCCATGTAGGATCATCCATGAAATCTGCTGTCTGCAGCCTCTCCACAGCATCCTCTGCATGCCCTTTGAAGATCCCGTACGCATATCCATAAAGACCTGCTGGGTGCAGGCCCTTGAGCTCTGCCATCACATTCTCTAATGCCTCAATCATCCCTTTTAATGCCTTAAAGTCTGCTTAAATACCCTTCGACTGACTATGAATACTCGCATGAAAGGTACCCCTCCTACTCCGAGGCGCCTGGATGCAGAACAACCTGATCTCGTGCGACTGCATCTCCAACCCCTACCAAACCTTGCCCTACGAGCAGTGCAGCTATGTGAATAGGGGGTGCAGGCAGTGCCCTGCAGGGCAGTACCAGGACGACCTCTACTCTCGCTGCACCGCCTGCGGGTCGGCCTGCCCCCTCGGCTTTCGCGCGTTTAACATCACGCTGGACGCCAATAATTTGCCTGTCAAGGCCAAGTACAGGCTCTCCAGCCTCAATCTGTGTGGCCCGAGCATCTCCACATCCCAGGCCCTCACCTTTGCCGATCCAGTGTACGATCCCTTCTCCTACGGAATGGATCAGCTCAAGATCGGTTGCGTGCCGTGCGAGTGTGGGGCCTACAACAATCCGCAGCAGGTTCTTTTTGCTTTTCGCGTATGCTGCAGCTGCCTGACATTATGATGAGGAGCAGGTGGTCTTCACCCTGCCAGGCTGCCACTGGATCTGCAGACGCGATCCTACAAACCAGAGCGAGCCCGACTATTACTGCAAGGTGCCGCTGATGAATGGAACCTGCGATCAGCAGTGCATCGACTGCCAGCACAGCCTCAACAGCCTCATTGCCCCTCCCACCTTTGGCTACTACATCCAGCCCTGCCAGGATGGCATAGGCCATGCCTATGCGCCCTGTGACCCCCCTCCGGATCCCAACGCCGTCTTTACAGGCAACAGCCCCAGCATCGGCGATAGCAAGGGATGCCCGTGGGATTGCAAGAAGCCGGGATTTCAGCTGCTCAGGGGGTCCTGTGTCTCTTGCTTCCGCACAGGCACCTGCGCCCCAGGCGAAGTCCTCCAGCCCTGTGGCCTGCAATTTTACTGCGCTCCATGCACCCTCGTCAAGGATCCCCACCTACTGCAGCCCATGCAGGTCTTTGCCTTTTTTCTCCTTGCTGGGTCATTCCTAAACCCTCTGGAAAACAGGTGTGGTACAGCACCGACACCTTTCTCGACTGCGTCCCGGGCTGCGAGGAGGGCTACGCCTTCTCCCTACTCCAAAACGACGACGGCGGCATCTGTCACCAGTGCTCTCAGCCAGACTGCGCTCTCGATGAGGAGAGGGTCCTCTGCACGCGCCACAATGACACGTACTGCAGACCATGCCCCACCCTCCCCTTTCAGAACCATCAGGAGTTTTACAGCCCTGGGCTCTGCCTTACCCGCTGCGCACAGGGCTACGCCCAGACGGATAGGACGTGCCAACTGTGCTCCCAACAGGTATGCGGGCCAGGGCTGCAGCTCAGCTCCGATTGCTACTCCCCTGCGGACAGGGAACGCCTGCCCTCGTGCATCCCGTGTCCCCCTCTTGCGCTTGGCGCCATGTTTCTTCAGGGATGCCAAACCACCTGCATCAGCGGATGGATGTACGTCAGCGACTCCAACCGCACATGTGTGCCGTGCGACATCTCCGGCTGCCCCTTGGGGTACCAGGGCTTCTGCGCCGGGGGCGAGCTGCAATGCACCCTGTGCCAGTGGCCTCTCGACCGGTCCAAGACCCTCGCTGGACCCGGAAACTGCACCGTGGTCTGTGCCCCCAACTACGCCCCGAGATTCGACCATCCCTCGCCGCTCGTCTGTGTTCTTCTTGTGGAGACACCCCAGTCCGTCCTCCCGGGCCCTCCTCCTCCTGGCCCTGCCGTGGCCGTTGTGGCCTGGGGGGTCGACCTCTCCAATTCCAATGCGAGCATGCAGAGCGGTTTTCCTACGCGCACAGTGCCCCATACATAGTACATGACATGGACTATATATAAATCACCGGGGCCCATCATTGTCAAGTGAAGATATACATGGATTCTCCTGGCTTAGAGATATCAGCCCTCGAGACCAAGCTCAAGGCCCTCTATCTAAAACGCCATAAGCAGCAGCGGTTGCCCTCCACCCCGCTCTTGAAAAGGATCAATAGGGAGCTCGCGATGCATCACAACGACGAAAATTACGAGATGGAGTACATTCGAAAACGATTTGATTATCGATGCCCTGTAGAGACTCTGCCCCTGCCCCGGGGCAAGGCCTGTCATCTGCAATACAAAAGCAACGTGGAGCGCCTCCACGCCTCCATGCAGTCGCTCTTGGCAGAGGTGGATACGAAGCGCCAGGAACTGCTCCAAGCACTGAAAGAATCGGACAAAACGGAAGGGGTGCAGGACGTCATCCTCTCTGAACTCAACGCTACCTTGGACAAGTACCATCAGGTTCAGGCCGAGCTCTACCACTTTCTCGAGAAAACGGAGCCCATTGACGTGGAGGCGTTTCATGCGCGTTTGGGGCCCCTTTTGCAAGAAAAGCTGAGGATCATGCGGGAATCGCGCATGGCCCAGATTCAGACCTTGCAGGAGGCCAAGGCCAACGGCGTTTCATCCGAGGCCAGCACAATACAAGTATATATAGACGCTGGACAATGACGATGATGGGACTATGAGGCCAGAAACGTGTCGAGGGACAGGGAGGGCGTTTACGCGTATCACTGTGCATGCAAGCAACCAGGACGTTCTATCCGCCGAAACAGACCTATGGACGGATCCAAGAATTCCCGACATGCTCCGCCAGTACAGCGACAGTGCGCTTGTGGAGGAGGCGCCGATCTTTTTGAGCCTGGGCGATATTCACCTCGGAAAGAAGCTGGGGGAGGGCACCTATGGCAAAACCTACACGTGCACGCTCTTCCAACAGACCACGAATGTCGTGGTGAAGATGCCCCTGGCACAGGAGCTCCAAGACAACTCCATTGCAAAGAAGGCGGTGCCTGAGATGGAAAAGGTGGTGGCAAACTATAACCAGGAGTTTACGAATTTCGAGCGCATGATGGAGCCCGTCCTGTTCACCACCTATACGCGCCAAGGCGAACACTGGGTGACGCTCAAGACCGACAGCGTCGCCGAAAATCACCAAGAGTACTTTGCCCTCCAGCAGGAAATGCTCAAGATCCAAGGGCACCCGGGGTACAAGCACATGCACCGACTCTTGCATTTTCAAATTGCGGAGGGCACAGTGCCCCTGATTTTCAGCGAGCCGTGCGATGAGACGCTGCAGGGACTGCTGAGGCAGCTTTATCTCGCGAGCAGCCCCTTCTTGCGCCTCAAAGAGTACAAGCTTTGGTGGACCATTGCGCGCCAGCTGACGAGCGCCATGGAGTTTATGCTTGTCGAGCGGCGCTTTGTGAACGTGGATATTAAGCCCATGAATGTGCTCTACTGTGCCCAGGACAATCGTTTTGTGCTTGCCGACTATGGCATGTGCCTCCCCAGCGAGGAGCCCTCCTCCACCTTTGCAAACCAGACGGATCTGGGGACCCATTTTTACAACCCCAAGACGCTCGGCCAATTGCAGAACGCAGGGGACCTCGCCATCTTTCAGTTTGCCGCTTGCATGCTGTGCATCGTGGATTACAGCCAAACGCCTCGCCCCCAATGCATCGAGTTGATCGGCACGCACATTCACACTTCACGGAGTGATTCAGAGGAAGAGTATGACCACATTCATACCGCCTCGCGGTGGGTTCACGACGGCACGCTCCCCATCACCCCACTCATCGCGTCCGTGCCTGCCCTTGCCCCTCTTGCCGCCATTTTGAAGCCTGGAAATGAGGCCCTGATCCGCCCGTCGTTTTCGGACTTCCAGAAGCAGCTCAGCCAAGTTCAAGAATGAGGGTGTTCCCTGAACCGTCGTGGTTTATTAAAGCTGCTGTGTGCCATTGTTTTCTGAGGCATGACGTCAAGAGGCCTCTTTTTTGTATGCCTAGCGCAGCTCTTTGTTCTGCAGCACCAGCAGCAGGCCGTGAACGAGGTCATTATGCTCACGCCCCCAGGCATGAACTACTTTCCTGAGCAATGGTTGTCTGGCGTGCGCCTGGCGGAGGGAGGGGTTGTGTACATCTCCAATCGAATCGAGCTCGCCGTTGTGAATAATGATATCTACACGTTTCAGAGCAACAACCTCTACTACTATGACATGACGGTGTCGGTGTTTTTGACGTACCTCATCCCAGGGCACACGCCACAGACCGTGGTGGCGGTAGAGGACCAGGTATGGGTCACCACGGACAATTGCGTGCTCGCCTTGAACCTGTCCGCTGCCGCTCACATCGTCCTAGGCAATTGCTATGAGCCCAACATGATGAGGGACGGGCCGCCCTTGTTTGCACGCTTTACCCAGATTCAGGCCGTCGTGGATATCCCCGCGCTGCGCTTGACGCTGGTGCTGGACGCGGGCACGCGGCTCTGCCAACTCCAGCGAGAGGGGTGGGTCAGCTCCCAGCTCCTGCCTAGAACCGCACAGGCCTTGGCCGCAGACTCTGACCCACAGGAGCAAATATGGTGGGCGCTGGCATGGGAAGACGGAGTCTCGTTTGGGCTATGGCCAGCCTTGGCATCCACCAACGCCACATGGCAGGCGGGGCGCTCGTTTCGATCCCTCGCGTTTGTATTCAACGCGGCGCTTCCCGGCGTGGCGTACCTCTATACCGTGGAATCCAAGGCCGTCCAGCGCCTCATGCTCAACGCGACTTCTGTACTCCAAAGCACGACACTCTTCTCGGCGGCGGGAGGAGCCGACCTGACAGCCATCAGCCTGGACATACCGTACGGGGTCTATGTCCTGGACTCAGCGAAAACGGGATTTTCGAGGATCAAGAACCTGGGATGCCTATGCCCGCCGGGCTACGCCGTCCTGGACGTTGAGACGGACCATTGCCAGCCAGCGCCCATGGGCGGGTATGTGGATGTCATGGGCAACTTCATTCCTTGCCCCCCCGGAACCTATGGTGTATTCGCACAGGCGACTGCCGAGGAAGCGTGCACGCCGTGCCCCCCTCACACCATCAGCGCAGAGCCTCAGAGCGCTTTTTGCATGCCATGTGCGCCAGGCCAGGTGCAGAATCCAGAGCGGACCGCGTGCGTGAGCTGGTGCCCCAACGGGACTGTGGCATCGAACGGGGGATGTGTCCCCATGTGCCCCAAGGCGGGGTACACCTTTTCCTCGGCCAAACAAGGGTGTGTGCCATGCCCCCCCAATACCAGCCGCTCCGTGACTGACGAGGACTGCAGGCCCTGTGCTGTGGGAACATTCTCCGAGCAGGGTTCCGCCACATGCCTGCCCATCTGCTCTGCTGGCACGTATTTGCCAGACAACGGGGCCTCGTGCGTGCCGTGGGCACAGGAATTGAGTGTCTTTACCATTGCAGTGCTCGGGGTGCATCCCGTGGATATGGCCGTGGCGGACAATGGCACAGTGTACGTGGCCGCGTTCCAGGTGCTGATTTTGGTGGACAGGAGCGGGAGCTCTACACAGATTTTCCTGCCTGAATTTGGCATGGTCAGAAGTCTGGCCTTGAGCTGGGATCAGCGCGTCCTGTACGCCGCCGTGAATCAGGATCACGTCATGTGCCTCAGCTCCCTGCCCATGATGCTCACCAAAAGCTCATGGGTGCTTCTCCCTGGCTCCATCACGGTAGGGCTTCGTCTTACCTCCTCGTTTGCAGTCGTAGTATGGGATGCTGCGACCAATGCCATCTTTCAGGTCAAGAAGAAGGACGGCAGCGTTCGTCAATGGCTTCAAGGGCGACCAGACGCCATGATTATGGCCATGCACTCCTTGCCTACGTCGGACCTCGTGTGGGTGATGCTGCAGGACCCCGTTCGCGGGAACCAGAGCATCCTCCAGCTGCAGCCCACTTCCGTCGCTGTGGTGTATCAGACCCTCAAAGAGTCAGCATGGAATCCCTACATGACGACCCTGTGGAATCAAAACAGCAGCCTCGTGCTGTCCAGCGAGAACATGCTGCTCATTCCACAGCAGGGGGTGGTGGGCCAGCCGAACGGCACGGGACGCGTGGACAGCAGCACTCGCCAGACCGCGCGCTTCACACAGCCAGGGCCCATGGTGCAGGCCCCAAATCCCAACATGCTGCTTGTGGCCGATCAGACCTCGCTGCGCGTGGTATGGTGGGGGAATATGCGGTGCGCGTCCAGCTTTTTTGATGATGGCCAACACTGTGCCGCTTGCCCCGTGGGCCTCTCGTCCATGCCCGGGGCCCAGTCCTGCACCCCATGCACCGAGGGGCAGTACAACGATGCGGTAACGGGGGCGTGCGTGCCGTGCCCAAGGATCCGCTGGTGGCCTGCGGAGCGATCCGCATGCTCCGAATTCATCGACACCATGGTGGCCGCGGATGCCGTGGGGTTGAGCTGGCAGGATATCGTGAGTGAGGCGGCAGGTGGGGTGGCAATGGGCACCAGGGATTATGTGAGCCTTCAGACCCTCATTTTGCCACTCACCAAGGACGCTGTGCTGCTCAACACGGCTGCCCAGAGCCGATTCTGGTCCCGCCTGCAAAGAGTGACGCCGCCCCCCTTCATGTTCAACTCGTTGATGCAGAGCCGCCTGCCCGTGTTACTGCCCGGCTTTTGGGTGGAGTGCAGCCAGTACGTGCTGCAGTCGGAGACGTGTGTGTGCGACTTGCCCGCGGGCGGCATTGTCCTGGGCAATACCGACATGACGCAATTATGGAACCGGGCGCGCGCGGATGCGTCATTGGTGGACTACAGCACGCTGCAGATTCAGATCCCACCGGATCCAGACCTGTATGTGGGGGGGCAAACGGAGGCCATCTACTTTGTGAATATGTCGGTGTCCTTGACCTCTCTCTTCGTGTCGAGAACCGACGCAGGGGGTGGGACAGACGACGACAATCCAAGCGTCTTTTTCTTGAAGACCGTGAGCGAGCCCATAAGCATCGCTGTGCCGCCCCCGACCGTGCCCACGCCCAGCGAAAGCTCGTTCTCGGCCTGTGTGGCGGGCTGGCCGGCCACCTACCTATGCCCCCCGGGATTCGTATGGGTGCCCTCCGTCTTTGTGTGCATGCCGTGCAAGGCAGGCTACTACTTTGACTCCCCCGAGCAGCATTGCAAGCCTTGTTCCGTGGGCAGCTACAACCCGTCTCTGGGCAGCACAGCGTGCCTTGCATGTGACCTGGCCCGTATCACGGGCGCGAGCCGGTGCAACTCGTCGTCGTCATCGTCGTCCGTACAGCCGTCCTTGACGTGCGGTCCAGGCAATGAGGTGCGAGGGGGACGGTGCCTCCCGTGCCTCCCAGGCTTCGCCAGCAGCATGGGTCAGGGTGTCGTATGCTCAGCATGCCCCCCAGGGAAGTACGCCAACGCGGCGGGGCGGACCGCCTGCTCGCCATGCACACGGCCACTCGTCAGCGCGCAATGGGCGAGCAGCGGATGCATGGCATGCACGGCGGGGTATGTGGCCTCTGCCCAGGGCGATGCGTGCCAGGCATGCATCGCGGGGCAGCAGTACTTTTTCAACACGAGGCCCTATCCGTCCTGCGTGAACAAGACCGTCCTGAAATGCGGAAGCGGCTACTACCTGCAGGACGGAGGGCCCATGTCGGACAATGTTTGCGTGGCGTGCGCGCCCTGCGCAGAGGGCCAGGTCATGCTGCCCTTTGACGCGAATCCGTGCTCGTACAAGGAGACCAGCGTCCTCGGCCCACCGTACCGTTGCGTGCCCGTCATGTCTGTGGCGGGACAGTTTAGCAGCCTGTCGCTCCTCCTCCAGTCGTCCACCTTTACAGTGCAGTATACACCGTGCCAGGGGCTGCCTCCTTTTGCCTGGTGGTCCGTGGGGCCTGAGCCCTCCATGTGCTTCTTCCAGTGCCTCTACGCCATCGCTGGCCCCATCGCGAGGCAGTACCTCTTCTACTATGGGATGGAAAAGCCAGACGCCGTGACGCAACACATGCTCGGGAGGCTACCCAGCAACGTATTTCCACTGGACTACCCCGGGCTGGGCGTCGGGCTCATGCTCATGGCGCAAAAGGTCCTTTTCTTTGGCTCTTTTTGCCTCGTTCACAGACCATGACCTTGGCTGACAGGTATGCATGCCCTGCCCTACGACCCAATGCGGATGGGGGGTCTGGCGGCCCATTCTCAACGGTGGCTGCGGCCCTCCCATGTGCCAGATCCAAACGACGTGCCAAATCATGGAGGCAGGACCCGTGGTGTACGAGGCGGATGGGTGCACGCAGCCCTGCAGCCACCCCCCGAATTCCCATTTGACAGGTGTAGCGCCTGTAGGCATGGGGGATGCGTGCCCCTGGGAATGCGACTTTGCCTATTTCCTAAGCCAGAAAGTGGTGGATGCGGATCAAAACGAGACGGCCTCCATTTGCCTACCCTGTGGACCCGAAGCATGCATTCCAGGACTGGAGGAGTACCATGCCACCCTGTGCACGCCCAAAGGCAATCGATCCGCCTTTTGCCTTCCATGCCCGCTTCCCTCGCTCTATTCCAGGCGGGTCGACGGGACAGCGGGGCAGTGCCAGTACGAGTGTCTGCCCAACATCAGCTACCGATCCTCCGTAGACCAGCAATGCAAGCCATGCATCACGGCCTTCTGCCCCCCTGGCTTCCGCCGAGTGTGCGCTGAAAATGCATGCGTGCCGTGCCCCCCGCTCTACACGTCATCGGTGGTGCTGATGCCCTCGGATAACTACACTTGCCAGGCGTCCTGCAAGAGCGGGTACCTCTCGCTGAGCAACACCAACGACGTGGCGACCATTGCCTGTGTGCCCTGCGCCCAGAGACCCGCTCTGCCGTGCCCCTCCATAAGCGACTGCCCCCCTGGCTATTCCTACATGCCCTCGCCGCTGGACTTTTGCCAAAAGAACCCATCTGTCTACGACTGCGGGCTCGGCATGTACCCCTCGCCATCCGTGTGCGTGGAATGCCCCCGCCCGCTCCCGGGGCGGATCCCCATCCTTCCCTCGCAGGCTGATACGATCCACCTTGACAGCTTAGTATGCCCGAGCGTGTGCCCTCCGCAGTACGCTGGTGCCACCGTGTGCATTCAGTGCAGCACCCTCAACACGCAGGGTTTCAGCTTCTATGCCCTGTGGAACGCCAGCAACGGGACGCGATGGTGGCCCCCCGCCCAGGACGCGCTGATGCCCCACCTACCACCGAGGCCAGCCACAGGCACGGAGCGGCGCGCGGGGATCTGCTGGCCATGCCCCCAGGGCTGGATAACCCTGGACAGCGACCTGGACCTGTGCCTTACGGTCTCCACGTTTTCCCAGGTGGTGGTGCCCACCATTGTGTCGCCCAACGTGGTCCTGTCCCAGGACAGCAGGCTGCCCGTATCTCGCTCTGTCCCCAGAACCATTACGGGGCGACGCCTGCTTCTCAGCCCTTTTTCCCAAATGAGGTTTCTGTGCCCCGTTTTTTCGAGCGCTTCTGATGGGTCCTGCTCCTGCAATCCTGGCTTCCGCTACACCCGTGCTACTGGAACCTGTGCACCCGTCCCTCTTACGGGAGCTACCAGCAAGGTGATGCGCGTGCGCGCTGGGCCAGATGGCACCTCGCTTGTGCTGTTCTCTGAAGAAGCCAGACACAAGCGCTCTGGTTTGAGGACTAGAAGATCCCTACTTCTACTTCCAGACCACCACTGTGGCCCAGGCAGCCAGCCAGAGCCGAGCGGATGCGCCCCCTGCCCTCTCGGCACCTACTCGCCCTATCATGGCATGGGGCCCTGCCTGCCATGCCCCACCAACAGCACTACGAGCAGGGAGGGCAGCGTCACGGCAGCGGAATGCGTCATTCCGCGTGTTGCTGACAGCGTGTTTCTTTGAGGGCCGTCAAGTATATAAACATATGGTAGGAATCGGAAAAAGCTGTCATGAATGATGCTATTTTGATGCAGTGGTATCTGCTAATGAAACGTCGTTTAGGCAAAGAGATTGATAAGAAACTGGAATATATAAACGCCCTGAGGCGATGGGACGCGAATGCATTTGAAATTGAAAAAATACTGTTGCAATATGCTCCACCTGAGATGCATGAAAACCTCTCAAAACATTTTATTGTTAACAGGGAGCTCAGAGACCAAGTTATGGGCCAGATAGTACAAACAGCCACTTTATGTTGCACTGCTAAGACTCGCGGAGAGCAAATACCTCTGGAGGAACAGTTATCTACATTATGTCAGACATATATAAATCATACCCAAGGGCATTATGTTGGATCAGAGACTCTAATGCCTTACTACAATCAAGCTCTTCATCAACCTACAGTAATAACGAGCATTCACGCACACCGTCGATAATGGTGCAATCCTGGGCTTCCTCGAAATAAATGTCCTCCAAGGAAACATCATTGCAGATCAACAGCCACTTGTTGGGCTTGCGCTGGCTCCTTTGCACGGTGCAGTGCATCTTGGAGGCCGGCAGCCTGGGAGTCGTAGGCGGGGGCGTGGTGGCAAGAAATGGGGGCTCTGCTTCAGCGACTG
>Ga0214166_1000972_pt1 | contig 13227 bp, 27 predicted proteins | sample TroBogepilimnion_27_FD_153005 | JGI IMG/M metagenome (GOLD analysis project Ga0214166, IMG submission 153005) | Freshwater microbial communities from Trout Bog Lake, WI - Practice 18AUG2009 epilimnion v3 | ecosystem: Environmental > Aquatic > Freshwater > Lake > Epilimnion/Euphotic zone ...
AACCACGGTTTAACTCAGGTCGGTACGCTTCTTAGCGTTCAGGGTGTCGGTGCTTCTTATGACGGACTATTCCCTGTGAACTCTTTTCCAGCACTTAACACGGCTACTTATGTTGTAACTGCTTCGAATATCTCATCAGCCTCAGTAACCCCCAACGGTTCAGGTATTTTGAACTCAGGCGTAACCGTAGGACAGACAATTTCTAACTCAGCGATCGTGAACTACACAGCCATTATCACAACAGGTTCAGCACACGGTCTTGCTATCGGAGATATTGTTCGCGTAAATACAGGACAAACTGGTATTGACGGAACTTGGGTAGTTACTTCTATTCCTACTTCAACAATCTTTACTTTTACCTCATCAACACAAACTCTTGCTACTGGTTCTATTTCACAGGGCGCGTTCGGTAAGTATCCTGCTAACTACACACTTGCTGCTTCCACTAGCGGAATTGTGACCAACGCAGTATTTTCTAATCCAACTGCTTCTGCTGCTACTGTGAACTTAACTATTAACGGATATGCTGTAGCAAAACAATTATCTATTTCTGCTAACGGTTCTACTTTTCTTGATATTAAGCAGTATTTTGCTACAACGCAATCTATTGTTGTTGGTGGAAGCGTGCCTCAAATAGACGCGCAAGTTTCAGGCATTACGATAGTTTAAGGAGTTACTTAAATGGGTCTTTTATATCAGCCAATACCTACTGGTCTGCAACTTCGTCAAATCTTTACTTCTTCAACTACTTATACTGCTCCTAGTAGCAGCACAATAAATAACCCAATAATCGGTTATGTAGTTTGTATGGGCGGTGGCGGTAGCGGTTCAACTTATTATAATCCTCAGAATTCTATTGGCGGTCCCCTTCCTAGTGGTGGTGGTGGTTGTGTAGGTGGCGGTGGCGGTGGTAGTGGTTTAATTTCTTTTGGTACTGTTATAGTCTCGGGTACTGTTGCAATAACAATTGGAGCAGGTGGCACTGGAGTTACGGCTGGCGCAACTGCTTATTATGGAAATACTGGTGGTTCAACAATCGTTTATGGAGTAACTGGCGCAGGTGGTTCTGGTGGCGGTTTAACAAGTAATAATAGTGGTGATAATTTAACAAGAGGCGGTTATGGAGGCTCCTCAGGCGGTACTGGTGGCAACGGTGGATTTAATAATGGTGCGTCAGGAAACGGAATTGGTTCGGCTGGTGTTGCTGGAGGAACAGTGGGTAGTGCAACTGGTTATTGCAGTGCGCAAAGTGGTTTTAATCAAACTTTTATGAATGTTACAAACAGTCTTGGTAGCGCTGGTACTAGTTCTGTTCTCGCCAACTGGTTAGGTGGCGGTGGTGGCGGTGGTGGTGCTGGCGCTAATATAAATACAACCCCTGCTAGTGGTGGCGCTGGTGGCGCTGCTGGTTTAGTAGGCGGTACTGGTGGCAACGGTGGTAATGGTGCAATATCGGCAACAGCCTCAAGTAATACTGCTGGCAATTCGGGAAGTGATGGAACTGGTTATGGTTCAGGCGGTGGTGGCGGTGGTGGTTGGGCTTATGGTAAAAGTTATACTAGTACATCTACCGTTAATACTGGCAACGGCGGTGCTGGTGCTCCAGGTGTTGCTTACCTTTACTACTAAGGATAATTATGTGGGCTTTATTAGATTATGATAATGAAACGGTAATCGGTTTATATCCACCTGATATGCCCGAAAACGTAAGAAATGCAGACGCACACGGCAAAACGCAAATCTTAATGACTTTGGAAAATAGCCCCGCTTACATAAACGGGATATATTACAAAGGCAAGTTTTACAAAGATAAATCAGAAATAGGAGAGTTAAATGGCTGATTTTGGTGTATTAGAAGGTAATTTAATTGTTAATGTAATCGTTGCTGAAACACAACAAATTGCAGAGGCAGTAACAGGTAAATCTTGTGTTGCTATTCCACCTTTAAGCGGTGGTATTGGTTGGACTTATGAAAACGGGACTTTTACAGCGCCAGTAGTTGAAACTCCAATAACGCCAGCAAAATAAGTAGGATAGGCAAATGGCTACTACTTATTATCGGTATCTATTCGCCGACCTGCTGACTAATAACATAATCGCTGAACTGCCGATTACTAATGTCAATTTTACGCAACAGTTAAACGCTGCTGGAACGCTGACAGGGGATTTACTTCTATCGGGCGTAAGCGCAGCTAATCTAAACGTCCTAGCTTCTACGGTCCCAGGCAGAAATGCGATCTACGTGGACCGAGCTGGCACCCTGGTCTGGGGTGGCGTTATCTGGAACCGTGAATGGGACAGCCAAAGCCAGCACCTCAAGGTCACAGCTCGTGAGTTTGAGAGCTACTTCGAGCGTAGGCGTATAACGACCACACAGGCCTTTACAGGGGTCGATCAGCTCACGGTGGTACAAAACCTAGTGAATGCAGCTCAAGCGGTCACAGGGGGCAATATAGGCGTTATCGTGCCTACAAATACTTCTGGCGTCCTAGTTACACAGACTTATTACAGCTACGAGCTTAAAACCTATTTCAGCGCAATCTCAGACTTGGCTAAAGCAACTAATGGTTTTGACTTTAATATCACAGTTGCTTATGACACAAGTGGCAACCCAACTAAGACTTTACAACTTGGCTATCCAAGACTGGGTAATACCTACTCAACCACCTCAACTACCGTCCCTGTCTTTATGCTGCCTGCTGGAAATATCGTCCAGTACAACTACAAAGAGGACGGCACAAAAGCTGCTAATACGGTTTATCTCACTGGAGCTGGATCTAATGAAGCTAAGCTGATCTCTACTGGAATTGACTCTACAAAGCTCACAGCTGGCTGGCCTCTTCTTGAGGACTCAATGAACTACTCCAATATCACCGATAGCACACTGCTTGGAAATATGGCTACAGGCCAGGTATCAGTAGTTTCCTATCCACCTCAAACTATCCAGGTAGTAGCTCCACCGTATGCAGATCCTGTCTATGGAACTTACAACCTGGGCGATCAAGCTCGCCTAATTGTTAAAGACGATTTTTACCCTTCTGGTTTTGACGGTAACTATCGAATTATTGGGCTAAACGTATCTCCAGGTGAAAACAATCAACCTGAGCGCGTTACCCTTACCCTTACGACAACAAGTAACTAGGGGATCAAATGCCATACGTCAATCAGCCACCAGCTATCCGTGACATATTTACAGCTTTGGACGCTCGTATTTCAAAATTGGAAACAGCAGGTCGCTTTACTATCCCTGTTGTCGCCACAGACCCTACCTATCCGCGCAAAGGTGATATGTGGATCAACTCAACTTCTAACACTCTGAAAGTCATAGACGCAAACGGTACAATTAGGACTATTACCCTCGTCTAACCTATAACCCGAAAGGGCGCAACTATATGAACCTCTCTGACGCTGCTAACTGGGCTCAAATAATCTGGTTTTTAGGCGCAACTTCGGTAGCTATTTATGCTGGGTTCAAAATCTGGTTTAGAATCAAAGACAAATTGGATAACTTGGAAAACTATACATATAAACGTAACGGTGGCGGTTCGATCGCCGATAGCCTAGCTCGAATTGAAGCTCGTAATGAGCGCCAAGACAAAGCTATGGAAGAAAATACCCGACTCACTCTTGAGACTGTCAAGGCTGTAGCTGAATTAAAGGGTAGATTTAATAATCATATTGAAGAAGGCAGCAAGTGACGGAGGCTCACAATCAAAAAATTACTAACTCGTATTATGTCTCATACCCTGAGCATTCTGAGCGCACCGAAGACCCTCATTACAAAGATTTCAACGCGTTCCGTAAGAAAACGAAAGCCACAGCGGTATGCGCTATCGGAGGAGCTCGTCAAGATTTCTCTGAGTGCTATGGAGGACTAGAGCTACACCACGCTCACGTCGAGTTCAGCTTACAAAATGGTGTGGACTTAAAATGGCTTGAATCTGTCTATCCAGGCGTTTCTAACCCAGATGAGGTCGGTGCTTGGGTAGAATCAGCAGATAACCTTGAATGGTTATGCGAAAAGCACCACAGAGGGGTCGGTGGAGTCCACCACGCCTCAGCTAGTGATTTCGAGGCCGAAAAGTTCGTCCGCAATCTAATTTCTGGAAAGGAATCTAATGAAGCTCCCAAAGATTAAACTCTCAAAGCAAAATATCGCTCTTCTTGAGCACTATGGCTACGGTGTTATTGCTGCTGGCTATGCAACATTCCAAACAGGTCACCGTACGGTCAAAGAGGTCGTAGTTGGCGCTCTTGTAGGTGGACTACTTGTTCCAATTCTTGCAAAACTTAACCCTAAGTCTCTTGTTAATACAATCGTGAAGGAAACAGGAGCTCCTGCTCCTCTCGTAGAAGCTGCTGTTAATGCAGCTGTAACTGAGGGAAATAAGGTCGCAAAAGCTGAAACTACAAAGTAGATAGAATGTAGCTATGGCTACAGCTCTAGATATTGTTACAACTGCCCAGGGGCAGACAGGCTTTTACGGTGGATCAACCGACAAAAATCCATACTCAGAGTGGTATGGGATCGGGGACGTTCCGTGGTGCGCCTGCTTTGTCTCCTGGGTCTTTGCACAAAATAATCTCTCTAACTTAGTAGCAGCTCAAACCCCTAAAGGTTTTGCATATTGCCCAGCTGGACTATCCTGGTTTCAAGCTAAAGGTGCTGTAGTCGGCAAGTATGAAGCGCGTCCAGGAGACCTGGTTTTTTATTCTTTTGAGGGTACGGGGCAAGCTGATCACGTTGAAATCGTTATTGCAGCTTCTCGAGATGGCATAACGACCGTCGGTGGCAATACAAGCCCTGAACATATAACCCAGGCGTCACAAGCTAATGGCCACGGTGTTTATCTGCGCCACAGATCTTATCTTTACGTTTTAGCTGTTGTCCGTCCTGCTTATGAAAATACAATAAAGCCAGCTCAATCTATAGGTACAAACAAAATGGTAGCTACGGGTATGGCTGGAGCTGCAGCTCTCACAGGCACTGGCGTAGCTATGGTTCACAATTCAACTCCAGCTGTCACCAAACCCACAACCGTCTATTCAGCTCCTGCCTGGACTGCCTCAGCTTTTGCCATCAAAGCTAAGACTCCTCAAGAGATAGCTGTAGAAAAGGCTCTCTATAAGCTCGGTTTGATCGCTAAGGTCAATCTCAATTCAGCCTGGTCTACTACTGACACGGCAGCTGTAAAAACCTTTCAGAAGGCCCAGAAAACCCCTCAAACGGGTATCGTGGACAAACCTACTTACACAGCTTTAATGAAGGAATTACCTTGATCCGCTTTCCTATCTCTAACCCAAAATCAGTCACCCTGGCAGCCACTACAGGTATGTCAGCTTGGGCTGCAGCTGGTTTTACTACAGATCCTCACCACCTAGCTTTAGTAGCTGTCTCAGCTCTTGGTGGAATGGCTGTCCCACACAATCCCTCTACTCAACCTAACGTTATGCCTGACTCTCATATCGTCACACCGTATGCGAATAATATGGAGCAAAGGTGATCGACGATTTTCCAGCGATCACGCGTGACGTGGACGACCATATAGACGACTTTGAGGAAAAGTTTGGCGGTTTAGTTTAGGGCGTGTTGCTAAGTATTTAAGAATCCGTATGTAAAGTTCGTCTGTCGGTCCGATACCGACAGGGTATAGCAGACTAGGTTACGAGTGATATCAAACCTAAGAAAACCCCTACCAATAAAAAGTGGGGGTTTTTGCTTTGGCGTGTCGCAGGTCTCAAGATTAACTTTATGGTTAAACTGCGCGTTATGGACTTAGAGACAGCATTCACAAAATATCAACCAAGATCTAAAGGGTGTCCTGTAGATTTATTATTAGAATCTCTTGACGAAAAAAACCGTAAAGTCTTAAAAAACGCTATTGACGGCAAAATCCCTACTTACCTTATAGCTAAGACCGTTCGATCTGAGGGTCTCAAGCTTTCAGAAGGTTCTATCGTTTCCCACAGAAAAGGCGACTGTAAGTGCGCGACAAAATAGACGAAATCCTAGAGGAAAGGCTGGAACAGTATGGAGACGCTTACACAGAGTTCACCACAATCGGAAGAATCTGGGGAGCGCTCCTCAAGATCGAGGACATTCCAGCACACGAGGTCGCACTCCTTATGGACGCTCTCAAAACAGTCCGACTCTTTCACAATCCAGCACACGAGGACAGTTACGACGACAAGTTCGGTTACCTACGCCATTACAAAGAAATTGTAAATAATGTCTTTAGAGGATAAGTTCAACGCTCTCCCTGAGGGAATCGAGTCAGAGGACGTAGCTGAGCTTCGTAGAGCTCTTATGCGTGTCCAAAAACAGCTGCTTCAAGCTAAGCAGCGCACAGATGAGCTTGTAGAGGTGACACACCAGGCAGCTCACGACGCAACTTTAGCTATGGGGCCAATTACTCCAGTAAAAGCTCCTGAGCTAGCTAAACACAAGAAAAAACCTGAGGTAGCTTTATGGCACCTTACGGACTGGCAAGGCGCAAAGAAAACTCCTAGCTATAACTCTCAAGTTATGGTTGAACGCGTAATGAACTTTGCTGAGAAGGCTGTCAAGATCTCAGACATTATGCGAGCTGATCACCCAGTCAATGACTGCGTGATTATGTTTGGTGGAGATATGGTTGAAGGTCTCTTTAACTTTCCTAGCCAGGCATTCGAGATTGACGCAACTTTGTTTGAGCAATATGTCAATGTCTCAAAGCTTCTCGTAGACGTGGTTCGATATGCGCTCGCTAATTATCAAAAGGTCACCGTAGTACCTGAATGGGGTAATCACGGTCGAATTGGATCAAAGCGCGATAACGTACCTCGGTCAGACAACTTTGACCGTATGTGTTACGAGCTAGCTCGACAGCTTCTCAAAGATGAAAAGCGTTTAATCTGGCAAGAATGTCCAAATGATATTCAACGTGTTCATATTCCTGACCCAACAGGTAAAGGTGAAGGCTATAAAGCTCTACTTATTCACGGTGACGAAGTAGGACGAAATGGCTTTGCTTCTCCTGCAGCTATTGTTCAACACGCTAACCGTTGGAAATCTGGGGCTTATGACCCTAGCTTTGCCTGGCGTGATATTTATATTGGTCACTATCACACCCACGCAGAATGGCCTATGGCAAATGGGCTAGGATCTGTCTACCAAACTGGATCAACCGAAAGTGAGAATCGGTATGCAGGCGTAATGCTTGCAGCCAGCGCTACTCCGTCTCAGCGTCTGCACTTTGTTGATCCAGTTAAAGGTCGAGTCACAGCTGCATACAAAGTTTGGCTCGATTAAGTGTGGTCCTGGGTACTGGCGATCGTAGGCTGTACAGGTATTTTTTTTGTCGGTCGAAAGTCAGTCCAGGGCTGGCTGTTATTACTTCTCAATGAATCTCTTTGGGTGATCTACGCAGTAACAAGTCACCAATACGGATTTATCCTGGCTTCAATCGGATATGGAGCTGTTTATATCAAGTCTTATCGACGGTGGACAAATGAACGAGGATAATCTTTACGACTTTTTATACAACTGGTACAAAGATCTCATAAGGCCTGAGGATCAGTATTCAGTTTGGGACTGCTATTCAGAATCCAGGAATATCTATATGGAGCTTAAATGTCGTCGCACCCATTACGACAAGCTTTTGATCGAAAAGTCTAAATACGACCGTCTTACTAGAGCTGCAGAAACTCACGGAATGCTGCCTGTTTATATCTGCTCAACTCCACGAGGGATCTGGGGCTTTAGCTTGCCTAAATATGAGATCACCTGGGAAGATCGAGAAATGCCAGCTACGACAGATTTTGATAACCAGCGGACTATTACAAAAACAGTCGGTTACCTGGATACAGCTTTAGGCTTTCAATTCGCCTAGTCGTCTAGGTCGTCGTCACCGTAATCGGTGGTGTGAAGGCTCATAACGGTAATGTCAATACCGTTAGCTTTAGCTGTAGCTACACCCTCCTTAAACAAGGTCAAAGAGCGAGCGCATAGATCGTCAAGACCGTCTGGATATGTCAGTTCGGTCTGAACACTCACAGAAAGTCCACCACACATAATTTCAACAGATGAATAAGCCATAGCCATATCTTCTCACTCCTTACAGTCTAGACACGCCCGACACGGTGTTTGCCAGGGTGTAATTATTGGGATAGCGTACTCCCGACCGAGCTCAAAGGAGCTCCTATCGAAAGAGGCAAAAATGGCTGATTACAAAGGGCCGAAAGACTATATTGACGTAGCTGCGCGTATTGCAGAGTTCAGAGACAAATATCCAACAGGCTCACTCCAGCAGGTTAAGTATGAGTTTGTCCAGGTAGCAGGCAAAGACTGGATCGTTTTTACAGCTGCTGCTTTCCGTACACCAGAAGATCCCCGTCCAGGCGTGGGAACAGCCTGGGAGCCAATTCCAGGGCCTACCCCTTACACGCGTGACTCAGAAGTTCAGAATGCTGAGACCTCAGCTTGGGGTCGAGCTATCGTGGCAGTCCTAGCAGCTGACACAAAGAAGTCACCTATCGCCTCAGCTGAGGAAGTTCGCAACCGTGAGGTCAAGAGTCCAGACTCTAAGCCTTTACCTAACGCTGCTAAGTCCTTACCGAAGCAGCGCGTATTCACGGAAGCTGAAATGGCTTATGCAAAAACAGTCCTAGCTGAGATCTCAGCTACCGAGGATCGTCAAAAGCTACGTGAGCTTTGGATCCGTGAAAAAGAGCTACACGAATGCAAGGTTGCAGGTACGACCATTCTCGACGCAATTAACGCTCGTAGCGCAAGGTTGCCTGAGGATAAGCCAGTGGAGGTTACAAAATGATGGGTTACATTCGAGACGCTCGAACCGAAGGAATCAAAATGGCTGCAGAAAGTTTGTTTTTATATAACAAACCAGTTTTATTTTTGAAACGTTTATTTATCTGTTCTCGCAAAGGTCACTACGCAGATGACTGGACGTGTTTTAGATGTTACAAAGATATGAAAGGCAACTAAATGAGCGACAAACAAAAAAAGTTTGAGCCCTCAATGGGCTGGCTTGTAGCTGTCAATTATCAGCAAGTAGCTATGGACCGTGTAGCTAGAGAGCTCAAAATTGATTCAGTAGAACTGGGTAAAGCTTTAGAGCGCTCAGGTTACCTTTTGGAACCAGATCCTTTTGGCTACAGCTCTGATACCTGGAAAGTTCTAGAAATAGAAAATCGAAAGCTCCAGGCGGTAAAGGATCCAGAATGAGCGAAATCGTCACACCAGCTCAAGTCGAGCGACGGTTACGCAACCTCAGTGACGAATTAGATCAAGCTCACCAGGAGCTCGTTCAAGCTGAGAATAACTACGCTATGTCTACAGCTGCGTATGAAATTGCAATAGCTAAAACTCGAATTGAGCTAGCTTCTAAATCAGCTCCTAGCGGTAAAAACTACACCGTCCAGGAGCGTGAAGATATGGCTCTAGTTGATAACCAGCTGTTACATATCAAAATGAGAGAAGCAGACGCAATCGTCAGAGCAGCACGAGCTAACTCAGTCAGAGTCAAAACTCAGATCGACTTAGCTCGCTCCCTGGGTACTTCTGTCAGATCGGGGTTTGACCTATGAGGTTCAAGCGCGTCCGAAAAAAGATGATTAAAAAAATGTCTAAGTTTGTCTGCGACAAATGTTTAGAGCGCTGGCAGCTTGATAAAAAAGTGAAGCACGAACCGTGCTTTGACTTTTTGGTGTGTATTGACATAGTGAGAAAAACGAAATGATAAAACTACGCATTCGTAATCCGTTCTATGTCACGCACGTCAAAAAACCTGTGGTTATGGTGCGCTGTTCACATTGTAGCCACATTATTACCCTGGCTTACAAAGAGATCAGGACACAAAACTATTGTTGGGACTGCAGATGAATCCGATAGCTATGCACGATCAAGCTTTAGCCTATATCCAGGGTGAATCTTTACAGACTATTTTGCTAGAAGGCCTTAGCTTTGATGTTTTAGCTAAAGAGTTTGAGTTTTACTGGCGCCAGCGAATAGCTCGAGAGCTTGATTTTCTAGAGACACCTACAGGCATATCTCCTGATTACTACGGTGGCTGCAAAGACACAAAACTCAATGCAAAAGTTTTAGTGTTAGGCGGTCTACCTAATGGACTTATCTAACCTTTTATCGAAATCTCTCCTGGCGTTTGACAGCTCCAGGGATAGATCTCTCCAGGTGGAAATCGGACCGTCACAAATTGGTGGCTGTCGTCGCCAGGTTTGGCACCAGCTGAAAAACACTCCTGAGACAAATCTCAATACAGAATCTCTAGCTGCAATCCTGGGTACTTTTATCCACTCAGGGGTTGCAGAAGCTATTAAGCGAGAAGATCCGTTTGGCGATAACTTCTTAATTGAACAGGAGTTTGTAGCTGGTGATCTAAAAGGTCACTGCGATCTCTACATTAAAGATATGAAAACCGTAGTGGACTGGAAAACTACAAAGCTAAAATCGCTACGGTGGTTTCCCAGCTTGCAGCAAAGGTTTCAGGTCCAGCTGTACGGATATCTACTGACAGCTAACGGTCACGAGGTAGAAAACGTAGCTCTTGTAGCTATTCCTCGTGACGGTGAAATGGCCCAGATCAAAACACACGTCGAGCCCTATAACCCAGAAATGGCACAAGAAGGATTGAGATGGCTTGAAGAAGTTAAACAGCTCGCAATCTCCAGCGAGTCGCCACCAGCTCCAGAAAAAGACCCAGTATTCTGCGTCAATTACTGTAGCTACTACGACGCGTCAGGAGAAATAGGTTGCCCCTCTATTCGGAGATAAATTGGGAGGACGCGCACTGTAAAGGCGTCGAGACAGAAGTCTTTTACCGTATAGAAGAAATACGGCGTCCTGATCCAGATATCTATATCAAGCCACTGAGAGCTCTATGCGCCTCTTGCCCAATATGGGCTAAGTGTCTATCGTATGCGACTCTCCACGAGTTTTACGGTTGGTGGGGTGGAATGGAAACTTTAGAGAGGCAATCGTTAATGACAACTGGAAAAACAGCTACACGAGACAGGGTTATCCAGGAGTTTGCAGATTTAGGAATTACAAAAAAAATGATTTATGAAGCTTTGGAGGAAAATTGAAAATACAATTTTTTCACGGTGTAACAAGCTATTGGGGTTTTGGTATTGACTACGACCCTTTTGATAAAGCTTTTATGATGAACGCTTTTCGCTGGTATATCGGCTTTGAGATCTGGACAAAACAATGACCTCACTACCGTATCTACAGCTTTACACCTCGGATTACCTGGCTGATACAGCTCACCTTACAACAGAGGAGCACGGTGCCTACCTACTGCTGATAATGAATTATTGGCAGAGAGGCAAGCCTCTGGACAATACGGACAACCGACTAGCTCACGTTGCCAGACTTTCAGACGATCGCTGGAAAGCTGTTGAAGCTGTACTGTCACAATTCTTTCAAATTGACGGTCAAACCTGGGTTCATTCTCGGATCGAACGCGATTTAGCAGCTGTCAGAGAGAAGTCAGATAGAGCTTCTTACGCGGGAAAAAGGTCTGCTGTTCAACGTTCGCTCAACGAACGTTCAACGTTCGTTCAACGTTCGTTTAACCAGGAAGAGGAAGAGGAAGAGGAAGATGAAAAGGAAGATAATAAAAATACTCTTGATCACAAGTTTGATTTATTTTGGACTGCATATCCTCGCCACACGGCTAAAGGCGCAGCTCGTAAAGCGTTCGCAATAGCTCTCAAGAAAACTACAGCTGAGAAGCTGATCGCTGCAGCTGAATGTTTCAAGAATGACCCTAACCGTGAAGAGGCTTTTACAGCTCACGCTTCTACCTGGCTAAATCAAGAGCGCTGGCTAGATGATCCTTTGCCCCAAAAACAGGCTCCAGCGTCCCTTAGAGGCCTTATCACCACCCCTACCCTAGTGCCACCTCAGTTCACTTCTGAGGACGTCCCTAAAGGGTCTCCAATGCCCGAATCGCTACGTAAGCTTTTTGGTGTGTCTCAGACCACGCAATAGCTGTAATTAGTGTAACCTTAGAGTAATCATTACACCTGGACGGAGGAATAATGACAGCAATAGTGCCACCAGCTAAAGTTCAGTTTGGCGACCGTGTTTCGATTAACGGTCACCTATGGGAAGTAAAAGACATATCTGGCCCAGATCACAATGGGACATACGATTTTTACCTCACCGACGGTTCAGCTGATAAGCACGAGGTCGTTAGCGACGCTGTGACACTCGTACTTTAACCTGCAATACTTACGCGGTGATCGAGTTCCGCGTGTCTGGCTTACCTGTGCCTCAGGGCTCTATGAAGCACGTCGGAAACGGACGAATGGTACATAGCCAGGGTTCAGCTCTGGCGGTTTGGCGAGCTACGGTAGCTCTTGCAGCTCGAGCTGAGAATCCAAAGCTCATAGAAGGCCCAGTAGCTATGTCTATGGACTTCCAGTTGGCAAAGCCTCGGACAGTGAACCGTGAAATGCCTACGGTCCCACCCGACGCGGATAAGCTGATCAGGGCAATTTTGGACAGTCTTAGTAAAATTGTCTATTTAGACGACGCTCAGGTGGTAGAAATACACGCCACAAAAAGCTACGGCGATCCAGGCGTGGATATAAAAATCTGGCAAAAAAAGTCCCAATATATGCTCTAGCTTGCTTGACTCTGGGGGTGTAACCATTACACTTAGAGATGTAGGGGGCAGGAATCCCCGACAGAAAGCAGGAAACAAAATGGCTAAGGTAGCTAAAAAAGTTCAGTTGAAAATCGTTGAAAGTGAAAACGGTTTTGAGTTAGTAAGTGCAGAAGTTAGTAAGTCAAAAGCAGAAGCTTTAGTTAGACAATACGAAAAAGCTTATCGCTCTGGTGGTTTCTCTGGAATCCAGGTTGAGATCAAGGTGGCTGCATAATGTTTAGTCAATATGAAGCTGCGAACGGCTCTTATGAAATCTGGAAAGATCAAGAAGAAAATGTTTGGTCTGTCAATGTCTTAAATTACAGTTTAATCAGAGTGTTTAACGCTACTGGTTTTCGCTTGAAGCGTGAAGCTGTTAAATACGCAAAAGAAGTTTTGGAAATAAAAGCGTGAGCCAGGTATTAGAAGCTAAAAAAATTGAATCTATGGCAGACGTTGAAATCGGACATATCCTCAGTGCGAGCTGGGGCTATGACCAGACCAATATCGACTATTACAAGGTAGTTCGTAAGACTGCAGCTATGGTCGAAGTTGT
>Ga0214166_1000974_pt1 | contig 13213 bp, 14 predicted proteins | sample TroBogepilimnion_27_FD_153005 | JGI IMG/M metagenome (GOLD analysis project Ga0214166, IMG submission 153005) | Freshwater microbial communities from Trout Bog Lake, WI - Practice 18AUG2009 epilimnion v3 | ecosystem: Environmental > Aquatic > Freshwater > Lake > Epilimnion/Euphotic zone ...
GTGACGATTTCCAAGAATAATTGTACACTGGAAAGGATTCCCGTTTTGCTTATAAACCGAAGCCTGTCCAATTTGACCCGAATAGGTCTCGACATTTGATGAGGAACCCGTATCAACGTGGAGCTGGTACGTATTCATTCTAATTATTGCTTAGAGTTTTTTGGTGGGACGGTGTCCCACCCGAGGCGAAGCCTCTAGCCCATATAGGCTCCGGACTTGTCCTCCAGCAAGGACCCGCCGATGCCGCTCGCGATGGCGTAGTCGCGCTGCTGGTCACGCACGTACTGACCAGAGTCGCACAGACCACCTGGGGTCAGGCCCTGAGAGTAGTAGGCGGCATTCTCGGATGGGCCAGCCACACAGTCCAGTCCAACCTTCAGATCAAAGATGCTCTTGGGGTCGGCCTTGGCGTTCGGGCCGGTCGTCGTCATAAGAGGGTACGGCTCGTAGGCTGAGCTGTAAGCAGCACCCCGCTCCCTGACGAGGATGACGAGGATCGCCAGAAGCAGACCGATGATCACTGCATGAACAAACATCTTTCCAAACTTCAACTCCATTTACGAATAGTCTATATTTTTTTCGGGTCTCGAGTCCAAGTTGGCCTGTGGCCGGGGTCCGATCCGCGTTAAAGGGAACAATCACTTTTCTTCAAAAGTCTTAGACGATGGAGTTTACTTTTGATACCGGAAGTAGGGAGATGAAAATGGATGATGACGAGGTGAGGATGTTGGACGAGATTTCGATCGTTCCTCCTGAGAAGAAGGTTGCCATAAAGCCCAAGCCGGCGCGACCGAGTCCATTTGCAAAGCGCACTCCAGGACCTTCAGCCCCGTCTCCACAGGTCGATGATGGTCTGGATATGTTTATGAATCCTGGGAAGCGTACGGCACCACCCCCGCCTCCTCCAGAGGAGTTTGATGGAGGTGAGGAGGGGGACGAAGCCGAAGGCTTCGGACAGGAGGGTGGCGAGTTCCAGTCTGGAGGTGGTGCTCAGGTCCCTTCTGAGGGGTACAAGACGATCGAGGATGAGAAGGCGGACCTTCTGAACAAGATTAGCCGCTTGATGAAGAAGGGTATTGCGACCAGTGCCCGGCTGACGATTTACAGTGACGTAGAGGAGATTCGCACGGAGTACAAGCGTATGATGTACGGCATCGAGGTGGACCGGTCTATCAAGTTCCAGCGTCGTATGCTCATAGCCTGTGTGACGGGTCTGGAGTTCCTGAACGACAAGTTTGACCCCTTTGACCTGGAGCTGAACGGATGGTCCCAGAACATGATGGAGAATGTCGAGGACTATGACGGTGTCTTTGAGGAATTGTATAACAAGTACAAGACCAAGGTGAGCGTGGCTCCCGAGGTGAAGCTGATTATGATGGTTGGTGGGTCCGCGATGATGTTCCACTTGACCAACAGTATGTTCAAGGCGGCTGTGCCCAACGTCACTCAGGTGATGCAGCAGAACCCTGGACTCATGCAGAACATGATGGATGCTGTTCAGAGGACTCAGCAGGGCGCGAACGGACCTCAGATGCAAGCATCTTCGTTCCCCAGCCCTCCGTCTGGGCCCCGTGAGATGCGTGGACCCGGTATGGACTTTGGGTCCCTTATGAATATGATGGGCCCTCCTCCAGCAATGATGACGCGTCCACCACGAGCTCAGGAGACGGACTCAGTGTCTGATATCGTGAGCATCGATGAAGGTGACCCAGATACCCGTGAGGTTCAGGTGGGTGGCTCCAAGAAACGTGGACCCAAGGGCAAGGGGAAAAAAGAGGTGAGCTTGTAAAAGCTCACCTTCGCTGACTTGCTTTTTTTCTCAAACTAAAATAGGTAAATGGCATTATCATATGCGCCATTCGAAGATACATGGTCACCCAAGCCAAAAGCGTATGTACCGCTTCAGCTTCCAAAGGGCTTGCCTGCTTCTTCGGATAACACAGAGTGTAATTATATAGTTATGGCTTTTATCGGGGGTGTAATTTTGATGGGGATTATGGACTCTTTGAGAGGCGGAGGGTCGCGATAGCGACCCGGTCCCTGAAGAGGACTCTAGGGGCCCTTCGGGATCACGAGTGCTGCGCACTCGGTCTCTTTACTTATTCACACTCGACTTGTACACGGACGCATACGCCTGTGTACCAGCACAAGAGCACGGCTTCACAGTCGCAACATCAATAATGTCCTTTTCAATGGCACTATTGATTTTGATCTGTTTATCAAGCGCTTGGTGGGTGATGGCTCCTGGGGCAAGGATCATTTAATTTATTGCAAGAAATTAATGAGTGGTGCACCTGTTGCTCCAGGTCTCACGTGTCGTTATTGCCCCACTTGCGTGAACGGGGTCACAGTTCCAGCACAGGTGGATCCTGGGTGCCCCACGTCGATGTTCACTTGCGCTTTTGTTTCTGGGTGTGACTCACAGGGCCAGTTCTTCACCCCAGCGCCAGCACCAACTCCTAGTCCTCAAGTCCAGACCCCCGCCCCGTCTGGATGGAACGTGCCCTGGAATTTCTCGCCTTCAGGAAACGCCCCCGCTCCATCGCCGGCACCAGCGCCATCTTCTTCATCGGATTTTTGGGGTCTTGCGTGGTACTGGTGGCTTGTTATTGCCATTTTAGTACTTTTGATTCTAGGCGGTGGTGCGTACTTTTACAGTAAACACTGACCCTTTCCAAAGACTTCGGCGCGGGGAGGCTCGGGTGGGACAAGTCCTTCGGACTTTGACTCGAACCCAGCCGCTCGATACACGTTCGCTCGTTTACGGGCCATGGCGTGAAACACGGACCACTGGTCGACTATGTCATAAATCAAAGGGTCGTTCTGTTTGCCCGGAGTCTCACGCATGATTCGACCTATAGCCTGTACGATATCAGATTTTGGGCTCGCGAGTATGACCGTGTCTAGTACGGGTATATCCAGGCCTTCCTGTGCCATGGAGAAAGTTCCTATGACGACCCTCTTTTTGGAAGACTCGGACAGTTCGGTTTCGTTCAGCCCGCCGTAATACAGACCGGATACTTCAGGACCGAATTCTTCATGAAAATAGTGACAATGGGCCCGACGGTCAGTCAAAATCAAGACTCTTCGAGTCCCCTTGAGCGCCTCTCGAACCAGCCCACATATGAGGGTATTTCTCTCAGGTATTTCAGTTACAATATTGATCATCTCGGCCATATTGATCTTCCCGAACCGAGTCACGGGTGGAGACTCCTTGTATATTTCACTTTTAAATTGAACACACTCAACCCTGGTGGTCTTTTGACCCGTCCTTTGGACCCTGAAAAACTCAGGACCCAGAAACCAATATAAGATACGGGTCAGACCATCCTTCCTGTCTGGAGTCGCAGTGAGTCCCAGTGTGTACTTGGGACAGAACCGGAACATGGCTTGTGAAAAGGCAGCAGCACCTATGTGGTGCGCCTCATCCACAATTAAGAGTCCAAATTGATCGAAGGTTTTGGGAGGGATCATATCCTCCCCGCGACTACACAAGGTCTGAATCATAGCAATGACAAAGTCCTTGTCCGTATCGAGCGTCCCTTGTTGGATACGGCCGATGGTTGCACCCGGACAAAACTCGTTGATACGGTCACGCCACTGGTTCGCCAGGAACTCCTTGTGAACCACGATGAGCGTTCTGACTTTCAGGTGTGCCGCCAGAGCCAAGGAGACGGTCGTTTTCCCGAACCCAGCGTCGAGCGAGAGGACACCTCCACCACACTCTTCGAAGGCTTTGATCCCAGCCGCAAAAGCTTCTGGCTGTCGCGTCGCGTCTCGAAGGCATCCCATGAAAGTAAGGTGAGGAGCCCGAGCGTAATCAGCGCGTACGTCCCTTGTGGGCGGCCCGAACTTGGTGAGGCCGTAGTAGCGGGGGACCAAGACAATCTGCGCAGCAGATTGGATCCCCCCGTCTTGCTTGACCGTCCGAAAGACTTTGAAGGAAGGGGTGGGAATCCCCACAGACTCATTCGTTAATGGTCTAACAGTGAGCTCACGTTTTATCTCGGTCGAATTTTCAAGTAAAATTTGATAGCCGTTCCTACACAGCATCCGTCTTGATACTACTTAAGACCCAATGTTCTAAGCCGTCCCATGTCTTTCTTTCCAAAGTGACTTCGACCTCGTCACCCTTTTGAAGTTCCTGGATGGTCCTGAGACCCTCGATGCTACACATGACCCGACTGTACCGAAAGGGGACTTTGACCCTGAGGACCCCTGAACCTTCCAGGTTCAGTTCCAGGTACTTCCGCCCGTCCCAGTCATAGTATGGTGTGTGGACCGTCGCTTTCATTTCTAATTTAAATGTTGAAATACTTTATATGAGTTCTCCGGCTCCGGCTCCAGTCCCAACTCCTACACCTAGTCCAGGATCGACGTGTTGGGCCAAAGACCCCTTTCCCATCATCTTCGACCCAGTGAAGTACACTTCAGTTCCAAAGTTCCTCAGCTGTCCGTGGGAGCAGTGGGGTCTTATTTTTTGCTGTTTGTGCTCGTGCTGTCTTATGATGCTTCTCCTGTTGATGTGAAATGAAATCTTGCTATACAGTAATATGAACTTCAAGAACTTTATGTTGGGGTTTTTAGTGGGTATAGCCTTTCTATTAGTTATTTCAAAAGTAACTTCAAGTTACACTACAGGTTTAGGAGTACCAAATAATGTAGAATATACAGGAACTTATACAGGTCCTGATTTTTCTCAAGTAACTACGTATACAGATGCTCTGAACGCTTATAACAACGCACTTTCAGATATAAAAGTCAAATCTGCAGATGCAGTACAATACGCAATTGCTGCCAATCCGAACCTTTTATCTACAACTATTTTTGATATAGTAAGTTACTGGCTCAGTGTTAAATCAGATCTTCTTAAACAGTTCACCGAATGGAAAATAAGAAATCCCACACTTGTGGCGGCGAATTACACGGTAATTCCCTGAGTTTCAACAATAAAATGTAAACTATAGTAATGGACAAAGGTTTCCTTCTAGGAATTCTTTTGAGTTTTGTAGTGTTCTTTTTGGTTACAAAACTCAATAGATCAGATTATACAGCCGTTATGGTCGCCATATGGAGGCAAGCAAATGGATACACGTTACCCGACTGGTCCAATATAACAAATCCAGCATCCATCCAGACGGTCCAGACACAATATCAGAACGCCGCAACTGATATTCAAAATAAAATGGTAACCGCTTTGTCAGATTCTAACAAAACACCAGATGAAATTGTTTCAATAGCCAATTACTGGATTGACGTTGCAAATTCACTGAGTTTGAACTTCACACAATGGTGTGTTATTTACGGGTTCTTTGTTGTTACAAATTACAAAGGCTACCCTATATCGAGTGACGGATCGTGTGGTCAAGGAAGTAATGGGACGACGTATGCATGTGCCGGTCGTGCAGCGTGCGGCACTGGTATGAAATGCTCTGGGGGTGCATCGTTTTGTGGTACTTTCTGGTGTGGAGGCCAGGTTGGTCAGCAGAGCGCGTGGTGGCCAGGTTTCACCGAACTCGATGGAGTTTCTGCTTAAATACCCACCCCAAATGCATTCAAAAGACCTTGCGCGTTTGGTTGGTATTTTTGGGAGTTTCCAGGACTTACGAGCCACGCGAGAACAGGTCCTACTATATCATATAAAGCAAAGTTTCCAGCTGTAACCGCAGCCGCAGTCTCAGTCTGCGCCAAACCTATGCTCTCTATTGTGGCTGCTGCGATCCCGTCAAGAGCACCTGTACATATAGTGTTTACCATTGCATTTTCAAAGTTAGGATATCCATTGAAACCTGGAAGAGTAGACAAAGGATTTATAACTGCGTTTCCAACCTGACTTCCCGTATTTAACCATCCTGAAGGGTTGAAATTTGTACTTGCACCAGAATTGTAAAACCTTACCCAGTCTGTTCCTAATATATAAGAAGCCCATGTATCAGTTGAATTTGTGTAACATGATGGATAGTTTCTACCTTCCGGGTCGTTTCCTCCAAGCTGATACGCCCCCATAGAAGGATTGTAACTTACTCCAAACTTATTACACACATCCTGAGAGTTTACACACGTTCCTTGATCACGTATATAAACATTGTTCGCTGAACCAGCAAGAGTTGTGAGAGTCTGGTCGCACAAAAAGTGAAGTTTGTAATCTCCCTGAATACAAGCCCCCTGAATTTGGTTTATAGCGTTTTGATCTATGTTTGCGTTCCAGCTTCTACCGTTTGCTTGGTTATTAAAATAACCCTGTGTTGCAAACCATGAACTATCTCTCCATTCACTATAAACTGCGTTCGACTTTGTAGGATCTTGTGTTGCTGCACAGGGTGAAGGAGCCGGACAGGGAATTGGTGGTGGACATGCTGGCGAGGGAGTGCCGGCCGGACACGGCACGGGACATGTGGACATGCACAAAACGTTTATGTCATTCTGCGTCGCATCATCAACCAAAACACCTGATTGAGTCATCCAAGGGAACTGCCCGTGACAATCTTCTTTATTAGCCCACGTACATGTATGCGGATTATACCCCGGTCCAGGGTTGAACACAACGCCTCCATAATTTGTACATTGAATATCGGCATAAGCGACACTGAAATCGTCCCATATTGAGTCGGGAAGTCTGTGAAGAATCAAAGCGTTAAAATCGTGTCCTGTAATATCAGTCCCCTGTGCGATGGCGTTATTATTCACAAGCCATACAATGTAATCTGCTGTAATTTGCTGAAAAGCTAGATGAATTTTTAGTCGACACGCTATAAAAACAGAGTTTGCATCTGACGATGACTGTAAAGTGGTGATGGCATTCTGAATAATTGCCTGAGAATCGGTGTCTGCCCAAATAAAAGGCGCGTATAAATAGTTTGCTGTTCCGCCATTGTCCGATGTCCTTACACTTTGGTACAGTTGGCTCAAAGCTGTTTTCACAGGACTACTTATCGGTAATAAATTAATGGTTTTAGCAAATCCACCGTTCGGGTCCCCTGGATCCGTGAACATACTATAAATTTCTGTCTGTGCGTCTGCCATAATAACAAGGGGGTCTACATAATCGATTGGACCTAAGAAATTTGGAAAAGTGCCTGAAACTGGTGGAGGTGCGGGTCCCGGGCTTGGGGCGGGCGCGGGTGCAGGACTCGCTGCAGGGGAGGGCGGACACGATGGTCCTAAGGGGGTACTCGTACAATCGATAACGTTATTATACCAGTCGTTTCCCGAGGATTTACGTACATCCAGCCAATCGGAAGTTTGTCGGAGATCATCAAAGTGTCCGAAATCAGTCTGATCCATGGCAATTCCTATTGCTGTTATATACGTTAATGGATCCTCTAGTAAACCTGCGGCAAGTCCCCCGGCCAACTTTCCAGCACTCAAGCCTGCACTACCAACACCTCTACCAATGGCCGCCAAAGCCTTGGCCATGCCTTCGGCTCCAGGGAGACCTTCTGAAATGGCTTTAAGATCGGCTGATTCTCCGAGACGCGCACTTTCTTCTCCAAATCGCAACCCAAGCTTTGCACGTTCAAGTTCCGTTAGAGATGAAAATTTAGCAAGAAACTTTCCCCGTGTCGTATTTGACAGGACTGTGAAAACACTCTTTGCTGTTTTCGCCATAACTTCACCTGCTTCGACTATTTTTTTGGCTAAAGCTCCTATTAGCTGAAGTATGCCACCGTGTGGATTTAATATAATGTCTGCGATAATACTGGCAAGGAATTGATCACTCACTATAATTCCTTCGATTTTTTTCAAAATGTTCATAAGCGTAGGATCAAACGCCGAGTTGTTTGGTGATGGTGCGAGGTGCGTTTGCGGAGAGAAACTTTGAGGAGAGTTTGATAGTGGAGAAGAGGGGCCCGGACAATTTGTCGAGTTATATGTGTACCCACCCACCGTAACAGTGCACAGTGACCCTGTAGCCGGCCCCGGACTCCCCCCTGGAGCCCGCGCTAATCCTGGAGCGGTACTTGGGTTCGGTACGGGGGTTCCTTCCTTTTTCCTCAAGAAGAAGAGGAGCATTAAACATACTACGAATATGAAGAAGAACACAACAATGATTATAAGTTCACCTCCATCGTCGCTGTTATTGTTCAGGTTGTTGTCCATTCTCTGATTTGTGCGAGTATTTTATTTTTTCTTCAAAACAAAGGACACTACCACGAGTACTATTATACACAAACATATGCCCCCAATAGCCCACAATACTGTTGAATCGCACAAAAACGGAACTATATCACAAAAAGCCGTACCGGCAACATGGCCAGCAGTATTCAACACGGGGGTCAGATTGTTGAGCGTTGCGATCAAGACACCCGCGGTCGCTCCGATAATAAGCGTCGCTGTACCTTGAACTGACGACGCTAGCTGGTTTCCAAAAGACGTGTGTACAGTAGCTGTTCCCCAAGATCCCGACCCACCGGGGCTGGATACAGGTGCACCGAGACCCGATGTCGTCGGAGAAGACGGTGAATAAGAAGCTAGTGACAAGTTCTCATTTGCTTGTACTATAACATTCGAATCATCTATAACGGCTACTATCTTTTCTCCGTTTCCAAGACCTATACACTCAGCCCCCTGACACCCCGAAAAGTCCAAGGTATCGTTTGCAGACAAACTAAACGATGTTGATAATGGAGGTTGAGGTGCTCGTGGACCGTACGAAGCAAGTGTATAAGAGACCTGAATTTGAGTACTGTTTATTCTCTTTATGTTTGTAATGTTAATTACTGCACCATCTGTAGTTTCAAATAGTATAAGGGAATAAATACAATATCCGGCAAGTGGTATACCCATGAAAAACGCCGCCTTTGCCCACCCAAATTTCGAGTTTGCTTGATTTACTCGAACGGTGACTCTATCCGTGCCTGCAGCAGCCTGAGCCGCCGCGTCGGCATCATCTGCGGCAGTTTCTGTTACTGGATTTTTTGGGGCTTGGATGGAACTAGCGGCTTTACCTGAATTTAAAGTCCTATTGGCAGCCGCCACGATTCCACCCGCCTCTGAATTTGCCGCTGCTCGAGCAGCTGAATCCATGTTTTCGGTGAGAAGTGTCAAAGATCGAGTTAAGGTTTGAACGTTTCTATCAAGAGCATTAAGTGTATCGATTAGTGCTTGTCTCTCAGCCGGACCAATCGCGGCCACCATATCATCTACTACGCCACTTGTTTGACCTCCAGCATTACGAGTCGCCCTCGCTGCAGCCGCTGCATCTTCAGCTGCAGTTTCTGTTAACGATGCCGACATTATACTCCTTACATAGATAAAAACTTTAGTATTTTATTACTAAAATGGTCAAGGTTGTCTTCTGTATGCCCGGTCGTACGTATTCGCGCGAGTTCCTTCTGGCCTGGTCAGACCTCCTGATGCAAGCCACGAGTCGCGGTCACCAAGTTATGATTTCTCAGCAGTACTCGTCCGTAGTTCATTTTGCCCGGGCCAAGTGTCTCGGTGGTGACGTGCTCAAGGGTTCGGACCAGAAGCCGTTCCAGGGTTCCGTGGACTATGACGTGATGATGTGGATCGACTCGGACGTTATTTTCAAGCCCGAGGACTTTTTCGCCCTTCTGGAGAGCCCCCACGACGTGACGGCCGGAATGTACATGATGGAGGATCTCCAGCACTTTGCGACCGTCAAGGAGTGGAAAGAGGACTTCTTTCTGAAGACGGGGACGTTCAAGTTTATGCGTCCTGAAGACATTGTTGGAGCACCGCAGTACGTACCCGTTGCATACACGGGTATGGGCTGGATGATGATTCGTAAAGGTGTTGTCGAGGATATCAAGTACCCGTGGTTTTACTCGGACTTGCAGCGAATCAACGGAGTTGATTCCTCGACGGGCCCGCTCGTGGATATGAATAGCGAGGACGTAGCGTTCTGCCGTTCCCTCCAAGCCGCTGGTCACCAGATTCACGTGGATACCAAGATTCGCGTGGGTCATCAGAAGCTTATGTTGATTTAATAAGTCCCGGATGTGGGCCAAGCGGGTGTCATTGACACGATAGTGCTTCCTGAATCTCTCACATCTATACTTCCCGCACCTCCAATCATTAGCGTAAACGGACCTTTCTTTGTGGACGATGGCTTCCAATTCCAAGGAAGACCTGAACAACTTATGGAGCCGTCCGACCCGAATGACGGTAAAGACGTAGTCGAGCCTGGATGTGTCCACCATTGAGGTGTATACGTCGTTCCACTCTTTTTCCACATGCAAAGTTGATTGGTTGATGTCAAAAATGTTAAACACCAAGTTCCATCGAATGATTTGAGCGCAAGCGTCTTGCCGTTATACGTGGGCCACGGACTCGGTGTCCACTGCGTCGCGGACATCCACACCGTAGTTGCAGATTGCCAACTTGAAGGATCCCAGACCCATGCCGACTGGGGAGGTTTACACCCGGGTGCATTATTACACGAAGCCGTCTGTGTTTGAGTAGTACATTGTGCGTTCGGGTTGTAGAATTTCGCCGTCTGGATTTTCGTCCCATTTTGGCTACATGGGTCTGATGCTACACACGGGCCATCTGTCCAACCAATTACGGTACATGGTGAAGGTACAGCTGATATCGTCCCACCGCGACCCGACCCCCAACTTACGTTCTTCATGACAAGAAGGTACACGACAATCGCCATCAAAAAGACGATGAGTATATCTTTCATAATTTAAACTCAGATTTTAATTCATCAATTGAACTGTAGTACCGCGCCAGGTCCTTTTTGAACCGCGCATCCTGTTTGGCTCCCGTCTTGACCAGCCACGCAAGATTCGCCTTTGAGTACTTTGTCCGACTCTGATTGTCCGTGGGTTTGCGCGGTGCCGCTTTCTTTGTTTTCTTGGGGGAGTCATCGGAGGGTCGCTTATCGATAAAGCTAAGAGCTTGCATCACAGTGTCCGCAAGGTCATCTTTCTTTTTGTGATCATCAAAGAACTTGACCCAGTCCTTGTTGCCCTCTGCTATGAAAGCTCGAGCCCGCTCGACCGAAGCCTTCTTGCGCTTTGCATACATGGCTTTTCCCGCACCCGCGTGGTCCGGAATCTTGTGACGCGCGTCCCAAATCACCACGTCCTTTTCCTTGACAAGAAAGTACGTGTGTAACAGGTTCTCGATACCTTTCATACCACGGTTCCTATCGGGTTGTTTCTCGATCAGAACCGTCTTGGCCTCAAGGACCCAGGGTTTGCCATTCAGATGCTTGACCATACACGGAAAGATACCATCCGCGTGTTTCGGTGGAACACCCGATACGTCCCATTGGTGAATCTTTTTTGTTGAAGGATCAATGAGGCACATTGCAAGATTCTTGATACCACAATCAATTGACAAAAGCATCTGTTATTAAAGATTCTTAGTTTTTTAAGTTTAATGAGTACGGGGCAAGAGTCCCTGCGGGACTCCCTGGTTTGCTGGTGGTGTGTTCACACTCTTCCTATAGACCCTGCGAGCGGCAATGCCGCGAGTCGTCACGAAGTGACTCCAATCCACTTACCAGTCAAATATGATTCAAAATTAGACAGGTTCTCGAGTATAGGCAACTTTTGCTCGTGGCAGTGTGCCAAGGCGTACGCCATAGATATGGGGACTTCCCGGTCCGGTGAGATTCAGTCTTTTTTGGCCATGATGAGGAGACGCTCGATAGGCCGTTATGAGTCTTTGTGGCCCGCACCCAAGAGACAAGCTCTCAAGTGTTTCGGTGGGACCATGACCATCGAAGAGTTTCGAGGGTACGGAGGTCTCGTTGAGCCCCCAAGGATTCATTTCCCATTTGAAAAGCTGTACTTTGCGACGGCAGGTGGCGACGGTGCAATAAGTACGAAAACCGGAAGCTCATCAAAACAGGTTCAAAATTCAGGAAAGCTCATGGCGATTGAGAATTCCACAACAGAAACTGATACGCTCCGTTTAAAACGAAATAAGCCTCTGAGTAGGGCAACGTCCAAGCTTGAAAATGCACTTGGACTCAGGCGGAAGGAGGCGCACTAGACGATCATAGCCGCCGGTGTAGGCATCATGGCCGGTGTCTGTTGCATAGGCATCGCCATTGGTGAAGGCATCATAGGGGGAGCCATTGGTGAAGGCATCGCCATTGGTGTAGGCATCATAGGGGGAGCCATTGGCGTAGGCATCATAGGGGGAGCCTGTTGCATAGGCATCACCGAAATAGGAGCCATGTTCACGTCACCCATCATAACGGGCTGTGCACTCGATGCAGGTGTTGCGTCCATCACACTCGGGCGCACAGGTACTGGTGCTCGAGACGCAAGACCAGCGCCTATAAGAGCAGGGTTCTCCATGGAAGGTCCGTCGATGGGTGCTGGATGAAGTATCAGGTGTTCAAGATAGTTTGAACGCCTACTGGAAGTAAAAGTCAAAATGACCCACGCAATAAGGAGACCAAGGATGATACTCACTATATTCTCCATTTACATATACCTAAGAATTTTTCCAGAACTGACTTTGTCTGTGGGTCGGACGAGACGTGGGGACATCGGGGTCCGTGCTCCTGACCCACTTCGGACCTATATGGGCTCTCCACTGTATGGACATTCTGTCTAGGATTTTACGACACACGACACATGGTAGAGACGTGCCCATATCCCCATTCTCAAGTCTCCTTACAACTATGAGGTCTCCATACTTTCTGTGAATCCACCGGGCCAGACACCAGGAGTGAACCCCCTGTCGGCCCGCCTCAAGCATCAATTCACGAATTAAATTACGCTCTGCACATCTCTGACACGTGTTAAAGGTAAAGTCTCGACGGTGCGCTGTACACGCAACCTTTGGATACATGTTTTTAAAAACGACGGACCTCTTTAAAGAGTGAAAGGGCGGGAGTGTACCACTCCTTAGAATTCGTGTCCTGTCCTCCCTAGGGGTTCCAAGAGGTTAAGGACAGCACGCGAGTGAAGAGTACTACGTACTCGGCCCGGATGAATCACCCCCTGCGCGAGTACACGCGCCAGGTATTTGCAGACCTCATAGCACCTGGGGCTATATCCAGAAACGCAGAAATCAGTACGCTCAACTGGGCCGTTCAATCTGCTCGTCAAATCAATCAAGATGCATCTTGGGAAAACCCTCGGTTTCGCAAGATTTACAAGACCAAGGTGAGTTGGCTCACCACGGAGCTCCGGCGACCGAACCACGCCGTGTCCGTATCTACTGAGGTCGATGGTGACAGGGTCCGCGTCAAGCTTAACCTCGTGAATCAGCTGGCCTA
>Ga0214166_1000978_pt1 | contig 13181 bp, 11 predicted proteins | sample TroBogepilimnion_27_FD_153005 | JGI IMG/M metagenome (GOLD analysis project Ga0214166, IMG submission 153005) | Freshwater microbial communities from Trout Bog Lake, WI - Practice 18AUG2009 epilimnion v3 | ecosystem: Environmental > Aquatic > Freshwater > Lake > Epilimnion/Euphotic zone ...
AAGGTCTTACTTGTTGTGGCATATATAATATTATACTATAGTCTTTTTTGAACTATTCCTAACTTATCAGGGTTAGTCATATGAGTTTCTATTATTATTGAATAACTGCTACCAAAATTATCTAGTCCATCTGAATAGGCATAATCAGGATCTTTTCCTACTATTAATTGATTTTCATTTATATTATCACACTCATAATAAAGTTCATTGTACATTATGATATCCCCAGTTTCTGGTACTACATTTGCATACTGTAAATCATCTTTTAAAAATCTAAATTTAACTATCCTTATCCTATCAGGTCCAAAATCATCTGACCTAGTACTGTAATCTCCTCTCTCTATTAAACAATTTATTAGTACAGGTCCTATATAATCCTTTACTAAAGATTCTCCGTACACATTTGGTTGAGTATTACCTAAAATAACTTTGTAATAGCCACATTGCTGAGTAATTACATCATTTATAAGTTCATGAGCAACTCCCTTGAACATAGTTATATCTCTTAAGGTACCAAATAATGCCATATATGTTTTATCCTAAGTAAACTTGTAAAGGTATTTCTTGCATAGTACTGTGGAGAGATTCAGCTTCTTCTTTTTTCTTTTTCAATTGATTAGATCTACTCATATCATCTAAATCTTTTTGTAGTTTTTCTCTTAATTGTTTTTGCATAGCTTGTCCCCTTGATATTAAATCTGCGTGATTAAGTGTAGTAGTTTCTCCTGGAATAGGTACACTAGTATATTTACCTCTTACTAAACCCAACAATTCAGAAGTTAAAGCTGCAGTATATTCTTTTATCCACTGTTTTCCCGGTTGATTTATTTGGGAATATGTTATATTTGTGTAAGGTGCTAATGCAGGGTTGGCTACTAATCCTTGATTACTTCCGTAAGGAGAATTACCAGTCAAACTCATTAACTGAGATTGAAAAGCATATTGAATAACTATATTAGGACTACCTAATTCAGGTACAGGTATTATTCTTAATTTACTTCCTATTAATTCAAAACTAAAAGCAGGTAATCTAACCTCATTAGACATCTCTAGTTCTTGAATACGTTGAATATCCCAATAAACGGGATATAAAGTAGCACTGTTAGATGATCCTCCACCTCCTACACCAGAACCTTGTCCATATCCACCCCAATCACCGGGCCAAGCACCTGCACCTCCTAATTCAGGATAATAAGAACCGTATCCGTAACCATAAATTGCAGGAGGTTCTTGAAAGAATACTCTTTGAATAACTATTCTATCGCTAGGATCCATTCCTTGAGTATTTACAGCCCATTGGTACATATCGTATTCTTGTACATTACCTGAGGTTATTAAACTTCCTGTAGACCAATTTACAAATCCACCTACCCCTGCTTCAGCACCATAAGTTTCTGATATGTTAATTATGTTTGTTAAATTGGGTGAAATTACAGTATTATTTAATACAGAAGATGTAGGACTTCCCTGTAAAGTTAAATAATTATCTTTTATTACAGACTGATAAAGTTCTTCTGCATAAATTGAAGTAGCTTCTTCAAAACAAACATAAAAACTTTTATCACTTAGCTCAACGTCCAATACGGGATATCCTAGTTTAATAGCGCAATAATTAGCTACTCTAGGTCCGTCAACCTGAAATTGTAAATCATTGTCATAAAACCCGAAAGGAGTACTTCCTGATATGGGTCCGGGACTTCCTGTGTAAATTATTGGATTGGACATGTTTTATTATTAGTCTCTTAATTGTTTATAAATGTCTAAAATAGGTTCTAGTATTGGGTGTCTATGATTTGTTTTTAAATCTATAGAAGCTACTCCCTCTACACTATTTGCTATTGCCTTATTAAAGAAAAACAACCCTGAATCTTTTCTATTTTTTAAATCTATTTGAGAAGTATCTCCACATATTAACATTTTAGAACCGTTACATAGCCTTCCTATTATTAATTCTAATTGTTGATCAGTTATATTTTGAGCTTCATCTAAAATAGCGTAACAATTAGTAAAGTTTCTTCCTCTCATAAATGCCACAGGTATTATTTCTAATTCCCCATCTTGAACTATTTTATCTATTTTTTCTTTACTGTATAATCTATATAAGTTATCAAAAATAGGAGCTACAAAAGGATCTAATTTATCTTTTATATTTCCAGGTAAAAAACCAATTTCTTCTTTTGCTGTAACTACTGGTCTTGTTATTATTATTTTTTCAACTTCTCTATTAAATAAAGCATCTAAAGCTATTTGACATGCAAGGAGCGTTTTCCCGGAGCCTGCTTTACCTGTTAACAATGTTATAGTATTGTTTAATATTACCGCTTTAGCTTCTTTTTGTTCTTCATTTAATTGTACTTGAAACTTTATTGGATTTTTAGGTTTTCTCTTCTCTGAAGAAATCTTCTTTGTTAGTTCTGGTTGAATCATTATATGTGTATCCTGTTATTTTAAATAAATAGTTGAGAAATAATAAAGATAAACAAGTATTAAAGATTAAATCAAATCATTTCCATCCTTTTTTTACATTATGTAGCCAAGGAAGCATTTGAAGGTTTTCTATATTACCAATTATATTAGGAGGAACTTGATTTTTAAAGCCTTTTAATACTGAGTAAATATGATCTATTTGGTATCCATCTTCCGTTCCTGATTTAGCCCTTTTATTAAAATTTTCTAAAAGATGTAAAGGCTGTTGATTGGTAACTCTCCAAACTTCATTTTTATATTTTTCCCAATCAGATAAAGTTGCTTGGTATTCCTCGTAAGAGTTGTAGCCATATCTTTTTGCTATACTTAACATTCTTTGTTCTTTTGTTAAAGAATTACTAAGCCTTTTACCAGCTCCTAACCTACTATGACTCATTCTAAGCTCTTCTCTAGTTTTACTGCCTTTTGGCCTTCCTGGTACAGGTTTATCACTATTTAATCTTCCTTCTTTACCTGCACATGGAGGGCATCTTAATATCCCTGTTTTTTTTAATTTGGTTTTAGCATTTTTCCAACTTCCGTTGTTTTCATAGTAAATTACTTTCTCACAACTTGTGCATACATGTGATTTTAATTGTGTCATACTTTTTGTTTTTATTTATAAATACTAGTAATTATACCTTATATATTCAAATATAAACAAAAAAACCAGACTTTTTTAAGGTCTGGCTTTCTTTATTTAAGCATTATGACTTTTAGGCCATTACAAAGGTGCAACTACCTGTAAATCAGCTACTAAGATTTTTCCGTAGTATTCCGGACGAACCATCTTTTTAGCATAACGGGTCATTATACCTTTTCTAGGAGTAAATGTATTAGGATCATAAATCAAAGGAGTCATGATAAGTGGAACGTAAGGAGCATAAACTGCACCGCATTCCAAGAATTGATTACCTCTGAAACCTAACAAGATTGTATTTTCAGTCATGTAAGGGTTTTTATAAACCTTATACCTGCTGTTCAATTGACCAATCTTTTGTACACCAAATGCATACTTCATAGTATCAGCAGCACCATCAGTATCAGCAGCAAAGCCAGGAATAGATTCCAATACTGTTGCAATAGTTGGTGAAGTTACGAGGAAGTTAGCACCACCACGCAAAGTCAATTGGTGAATTCTGTTAGATACAGCTTGAAGCTTAATACCTAAAGTTTGGAACCAAGACATTTGGTTGTAGTAAGCACCTGCAGTGTTAGATACGTAAGCATTACCTGCAGCATTGATTTGGTTACCGATTTGAGCAGACCAGTTAGCAGTAGTTACTGCGTTCTCAATCAACATGTCAAGCAATTCCAAGTCAATTTCCAAAGAAATGTACTCAGAAAGCATACCAGTTAATTCAGCTTCAGCGTCCAAGCTATGGTAAGCATTCAAATCTTGTGCAAATTCAGGAGTCCATTGTGCTTTCAACTTACGAGTTTTAGCAGAGATGGTATCAGATTTCATCTGTACGTTAATCTCAGGGATTACAATAGATGCAGAAGATGCAGCGTTAGGGTTAGAGTATGAGCTTGGGGTATCATTAGGAGAATCCTCGAAGTCACCTCTAACGTTAAAGTTAGTTTGTTTAGTGTAGTAAACTTGCAATGAACCACTGATACCGTTAACAGCAGAAGCAGCTGAAGCGGTTACGTAGAAATAAATGTTACCACCAGAAAGAGTAGTAAGATCATTTAAACTAGTTGCAGCAGATACTACAGTAGAACCAGTAGCTGCAATTTCAAATCCACGTACTGCGTTAGTATCAATGATACCTTGAGTAGAGTTGATTGAAGAAGTAGCAACAGTAATTTGAATTACCTGACCAGCAGCTACTGATGCAGAATAGGTAGAGTTAAAGTTTACTTGAGCATAAGATGCAGAAGCAACAGCATTTGCAGTGAATACAGAAGAAGAGAAGGTGTTGATTGAATAACCAAATCTTCCTTGACCGTAAAGACCGCCAGTGTTACCGTTACCAAATGCACTATTTGCAGTTGGAGTCAAAGTACCATATAAAGACTGACCTTGAGTAAATGCAGGGTTAAAACCACTACCGTATTGGAAATCCAAGAAGAATACCAAACCTGCAGGCAAGTTCATAGGTTGTACAGAAAGCATTTCTTTAGCAGCAATTTGACCAAAGATTTTACGAACTAAAGGAAGAGCTACACCAGCCCACTGCTCACCGTTACCAGGGGTAAAAGTAGCACCGTTAGTTACACCACCACCTGAAGTAGATGCTTCTACAACAAGTTGTTTTGCTTGATTTTCAAGCATTACAGCCATATTGTTACGGTCATAATTTTGGAGACCTTCCAATAGGCCAGATTTAGCCCATTTCTTGGCTAATTTTTGGCTTACCCCTAACTGATCTTGGTAAGGGTTAGCACTCTCTAAAAGAGATTGTACTAGATTTGACATAGTTTTGTTTGTTTTGTTTTTTTAAAATTTCTTTTTTTGTTATTAATTTATTTTTTAATTCCAGCTAACTGTTGCCACCTGCTTATAAGAGCGTCAGCTTCAACTATAGGTCTAGCAGGGGCATTACCAATTGGTTTAGATGCAAAACCTACTGATTCTTTAAGAGAGCTCTTTTTAGTAGCAGGAGTAAAATCACTTAGAGATTCAAGCAAAGTTTTGTTAATATTTTCAACCTCTTTAACAGATGTTGCTCTGTCAAACGCATTGATAACTTTTGTTTTTTGAACTTCATTCAAAGACTTAGCTTTGAAGATTTTGTTTACATAAAGAAGCTTAGCATTAAACAAATTAGTCTCATTAAGTTCTTTTTTCATAATCTTAATAGTCTTAATTGCTTCATTAAGTTCTTTTTTCATTTGTTCATAATAAACTTCATGAGAATTTTCAGGGTTAGGTTCCATTCCACCTGATCCACCCGGAACTCTATCATGCTCTTCTTCGTTCATTTGAGCTTCTTCTAATTCCAGTTCAGCAAGGATTTCTTCTAATGAAATTTCATCCATGTCTTCTTCAGGTTCATCACCACCTAAATCAGGAATTTCATTATCATCATCATAATGTTCTTCATCATCACCAGGAAGTTCATCACCATCAGGCTCATCATGTTGCATTTGAGAAAATACGTCACGAATGATATCTTTAAGTTCTCCTACGGTAATATCTACTAATTCTTCAGAATCTTCAGGTTCGCCTTCTTCTCCTTCAGTACCGTCATCCTCCATATCATAATCACCTCCTTCAGTGTCATCATCTTCTTTAGGTTTTTCAGTGTCATCTTTATCATCAGATTCTGTATCTTCACCTTCATGAAGTTCACCATCACCATGAGATACTTTAAATCTTTCAAATACGTCTGTATTTCCTGAAGTTTCTTTAAAAGGCTCCATTCCATCCTCTTTTACATGAGCATTTTCTTCTAAATCTGCAGTCATTTCATCCAATTCAGCTAAAAGTTCATCAATATTGATTTCCTCTTCATCCAAATTAGGACCGTGATCAGATGCTCCATCACCTAAACCGTAATGTTCATCATAAGTTCCTTCTTGTTCCATGTCTTCAGAGAGTTGTTTTCTCATCATGCTTTTAATTGTAGGCTCAAAATGTTCGGCTAATGCAGTTTTTGCTTGCACAAGTGCAGTGTCTCTAAGAGCTCTAGCGTCTAAAATGGCCTGTTTAAACAGTTCTTGATTGTTTTCCATTTTTATTTAAAAAATTGATTTGATTGTTATTGCTTATTAAATAGTAGCAATATGAGATTTTTGTATATTAATCAGATACTATATTGGGATAGTATACGTTAATAAATAGTAGTACTTTTGAGAAAAAGTAAATTATTTTAAAAAAAAATTTATCTTATGCAACAAATACCAGATTGACTACATATTAAATCTGATATAATGGAATTAACTTTATTGTATTTTGTATTTGCAGGAGCTATATATTGATAAGATTCATTTAATCCTCCTACAGGAGATACGTAAGCACCATAGGTTGAAGGAGTACTTACAAAGTCAAAACATAGTAACTCTAGGTCTTCTCCTACTTGTACTAATCCTTCTCCTATTGGAGTTACAGATCCCATAGCTCTAGAAGATACTCCTACTTTTATACCAGCAAAAAATAATTCTTTTAATATATTTCCAGAGGGAGTATTTAATATTTCAAATTCACCATATAAATCTTTACCTTCCCACCATACTCTGGTGATATTGTGGCAAACATTTTTTAAATTTATTACACTACTATTACCAGACCAATATGGTTTTCCATTGTCTCTGCAGTAAAAATTACCGTTTTCAACAGTTACGCAATGAACTGTAGAATCATAATCTACTTCTTTTACTTCTATAAATCTTTTATCTAGATGTACATTACTAGATCTTTTAATCCACAATCTATATAAAGTAGACTTATCATCGCACTTAATTAATCTTCCAGCAAAAATATAGTCTTTTTTAGATACCTGTTCCTTTATTACACCGTGTCGACCTATTTTTACAAGTATTTCGTTTAAATCTTCTACCAGTCTTTTAGATACTGTAAAAACAGATTGCCTTTTATATCCTCTATAGATAACCGTAGTACCATCTCCTATTGAGAACCAGTCAAATAATTTTTCCAGTAAATATGCAGGAGCTTCTTTTATCTCTTCCGGTATATATTTAGTATATTTATCTCCTAATTTATCTAAATAACTCCAAAGCCTTTTATCATAGCAATAAAATACAATTCCTTTAGAATTTTCCCTTATTCTCTCTTTCCACTCCAGGTCAGGTGATAGTCCTCTTAATACTTTTCTGAATTCTTCCGCTTTTTCCCCTTCATTTTGAGATATAAATACCCCAGAAGCTTCTTCTCCAGAGCAATGTCCTTCAGCTAAATAAAATCCTAAGAAACAAAACCAAGATTCTGTATCCAATGTAAGAGGAGATTCAAATTTAAGTCTTTTTTCTTTTGATATTTTTGTATGACTATATCCTGGTAAAATAAATACACTTTCATAGTCTTCATTGCTTGTACCTTTAGATACCAGGGGTATTGTATGATGAGTTCCTACGGTTCCATCTACTATTTCTTGTGCTAAAGCTTCTTTAAAATTACCAAATCTATCATTAATTATAAATTTATGATTAGGAGTAACCAGAGTATCTATATTTTTACCCTTAATACTGATCATTTTACCTCTATAATCCTGGTTTATTACTCGGGTAACTTCATTCCATTCGCAATTTCCAGACTTAGTATTTAGAGTCATTACTTTTTCTCCAACTACTACATCTTTTATATATTTCCAACCATCTTTAGTCATTATTTGAGCAGAAGGACGGTGGCATTCCGGGTGATCTAATTCTCCTAATGCTCTTTTTTCAGCTATGGGACCTTGCTCATATAAAGAAACTTGTTTTTTTAGAGTATCATAATCATAAATACGTTTGTTAGCATTAGGCTTATCTGCAGCTTGTATTTTACCAGATACTAAAAAAGGTTGTCTACTATTAAGTTTTGATTCTCTTAATTGTGTAGTATTAGGAGTAAATAAAGAGTATTCTATTAATAGTTGTTTATTAGACATTTTTTAAGATTTTTTAACTATTTCTGCATCAGGATTATTAGATGTTATTTGCTGGTCTTGTCCAGAGTCCCCAGGAATATAGTTTTTTTTTCCATCTTTACCTGTAACTATAACATCTTCTTTTATTCTACGTAGTATCTTTTCTTTTAATTCTTTTAATTTATCTACTGCTTCTTTTGGGTTGAATCTTTTTTCTTCTACAGGTTTTTCTGGAACATCTTTTCCTGTTAATACATTAGTTTGAACATGTTCTATTTTACCGTCATCCCACTTTACTGTAGCAGTTAAGGTACCAGTATCTAAATCAGTTATAATTCCTACTTTTGAACCATCATTTTTCATTACTCTTTGTCCAATAGTTAGATTCTCTGTTTTTTTTGTAGATTCATCAAATTCTTTAAGAAGATGTTCTTTTAATGCAATGACTTTTTCTTTTCCAGGAGTTTCAAAATATTCTACTCCTTTAGATTTTTTAGGGGACATAGTCATATGCTTAACTTTTTTAATACCTCCTTTCTTTGCAGATTCTTGTTTACCTAAAGTAGTTTGAGTATTTGCTTTAGCAGCTTTTTGAGTTGCTTTCATAGCATTGGGTTTATCTACTAGGTTATTTTTTCCTACAGGAACCATCTGTAGATTTTTATCTCTTTTTTTTATGTCTTTTAAATTATGTACTATAAGTTCCCTATATGCATCAGGATCCTTTTTTATATTATCTAAAGCTTTATTTCTAGCTTCTACATAATTTTCATCTGAAATAACATCCATTTGTTCTAATTCGTAATTAGTTCCTTTAGTTAATTGATAGTAATTAACGTGATCAAATCCTATTTCTTTAGGAGTTTCATTATTTGGATTTTTTATTTCTACTTCAGATAGTATTCTTTTACTTTTAAGTATCTTTACTGTATCTTGAAAACTATTAATGTTAGTTACTAAATGAGGAAAATCCCTTCTTACATTTGTTAAGAAGTTAGCTTGAGACATTTTCCCTTCTAGTAAATCACGGTATTGTGCTGTTATGTTTTTCATAGTTAATAATAAATATATGTATATGATACTTATTTAAGTTCTTTTAGTTTAGAATACATTTCTAATATGGAAGAATGTATTTTTTCTACCATAGCTTTAGTATGTTTCTTATATTCAAATTTATCATTAGATTCTAAAATACCCTTTTTTATTTCAGAGGTAAACTCTAGTAATTTAGTGACTTCCCTTAATTTTTTTTCTATTATTTTAGTTGCTTGATGTATTTGTTCAGATTGAGGTCTTACAGATATTTCATTTTTAAATCGAGAATAAAATCTATGCTCTAATAATGCATCTTTAAGTGCTGCTTCGTATTCAATATCTTCTTGATACTTTCTTTTTACTTTCCTTTTTACTTTTCCAAAAGCTCTAGGAGATGCATACTGTTCACCGGGCCCAGGAGTAAAAGTAGCTCCTCCTGCTGTCACACCACCCCCAGTAGCAGACATTTCCTCTAATTCTTTTACAACAGGCTCTTCTTCAAGATTTTTTTCAAGTGTCTTTTGATCCTCTATAAATCTAAAAGCATCTTCTTTTGTTATTTTACCACTTTTGATTCCTTCTATCAAATTATCAGCTACTTCTTCCTTAGTTCCAGCTTTAACTAACTCCGCTTTTAATTTAGCATCATCTTTATTAGAGTCTTCAGATTCTTCTCTTAGAAATTGAGTTGCAAATTGATTATTGTACATTATTTATATTTTTTAATTCATCAATTAAAGCATAATATTGCATAAGTCCTACCAATACCTCATCTTTTATTGATTCGTTAGATCCTAAAGGTTTTATAAAAGTTAAAACTTCATTTAATTTTATTTTAACCACTTTATCTTCAACTTTTTCTTTTAAAGTAGTTAATTCTTTTTTTACTTTTTCTAATTGAGTATTTAAATAAGATTTTAACTGTTTAGTATCTGATATATTATTTATGTATTCTTTTAATAGATTTTTTTGTCTTAGTGATAAATTATTGTACTTATCATTAAACTTCTCTACTAATATTTTATAAGCTAGCAATCTTATTTCTTTATCTTCTTTTAAAAATTCTTCTACTACTTTAGAAGCTACTTTTCTTTCAGTAAGAGTTTCTTTTGTTACGTGCTCTAATAAATTTAATTTATTTGCTATTATTTGATTTGTATTTTGAATATTGCCTTCTAATTGTGATTCAATCAAAGTGTAAACTGAAGCATAAAACTTATAAGTATCTATTTTTGCCTTAAAGAAATTATCTAAATCGTAATTTTTTTTAATCTCCTTTATTAGACTGTATTTTTGTTTGTCTATAGTTTTCCTGTCTAACTTTTTAGCTTCTTCTAATACAGTTGTAATTAAAATATTAGCTTTAGTTTCATTTAACTTTTCTGAATTTAATATAATATTATACAAATTAAGTTCTTTGCCTAATTCAGTATCATTAAAATATCTTTTAAATATCTTAATTGCTTTTGAATCTTTATTGGACATCAAATCTGATGTAGCTTGTCTAACCAAAAGTTCAAATAGTATTCCTGTATTTTTATACTTAGAATGTTTTATCATTATTTTCTTTTTACTGTCCTTAGAAGATCACAGCCTATAATATTGTTATATATAAATATTTAATTATTCTGATAAATCACGTTTTATATTATTTTCATTTAATAATTCAGGTTCTTTATATAAAGAAATCTTTTTATGTAAACTTTCTAAGGATTTTTTATTCTTTAAATAAGTAGTTTGAGTTACTGAAGGAACGGGATTTTCTTTAAGTGCTAATGGAGATCCTCCTTTATATTTAGTTTTTAAACTATTATCAGGTTTAGAATCATTGGGTTTTGATTTCATATCATATGCTCCCATTCTATCTTGACCTAATGGATCATCTTGAGTATTTATTACAGATACTTTATCTTGAGGTCTTCCAGGTAATCTCACAGGTTCATTAGGATCTATTTCATTATATCCTTGAGGAGTATCTGCTGCAGCTAAATTAGTGTTACCGTATCCACCATACATGGAAGCTATTTGGTGAGGAGTACCGTAAGCTTCTCCTGTTTCTGCAGGATCATTTCCTTCTTCTTCAATTTGTTTAAGTCTAAATGTTCTCTTTTTATCTTCTACAATCAAACCTCTGTATTCATCAAATTCTTCTTCTGAGAAATGGAATAATTTATCGTATATCCAATCCGTAGGAAGTAAGTTGGTATCTATCATTTGAGCTGCTAAATCCATTTTTTCTTTCATCAGAGCAACTCTTTCTTGTTCATATACTATAGAAGGAATGGTTAAATCTAATTCAAAATTAGTCAAAGATTCATCAGTATATCCTATTGCATATAAATGTACTAATGCTATTTTGGTTAATTCTCCTAGTACAATTCTTTGTAACCTTTCTATTGTTCTAGCAAATCTTACATCTTCTTGAGCTAACGTTGAGTTTTTTATAACTACTTGAGTATCTGTTAGATAGTTATGATTTTCGTTTTTATCATAAACTTCCATGTTATAGGTATCAGTTTTATTTTCTAACCACTCTACTCTAACAACTTTATGATTAAAACAAATTCCTATTTCTTCATTTAAAAAATATTCTAAAGTTATATTTTCTTTATTTAAAATATTTTTTAATTGTTTTTTTGTAATATTATTACTAATATATTCAATTTTAGAAAATGCTCTACTATCACTAGTTTTATTTACTTCTATACTTCCAGAAGAATAAACTCCAAAATTTTTATTTTTTACTGGATTAGGGGATTTATCATATGTAAAAAATGCATCAGCGATAGTTGCGCCTGGTACTATTACATCAAAGATTGAATTTGCTTTTGCTATGTCTAATTTTACAGAAGTACCCTTTAAATAAGTTTCGTTAGTTGCAATTATAGCTTTTAATTTTTCTACAGTATATACATCTCCATAATTTGAAAAAGGCGCTATATTATAATTAAATTTATTGTTTGCAAATCCATAAGAATCTATATAATATGTATATGCACTCGCATTTTGACTAATTAAAGATATATAATCAGGAGATTTACTTTTTAAATCTTCTACTTTTTGATTATTCTGTATTTCAATTATTTTATTTTGTAAATCTTGTTTTTCTTTAGCTTCTTTATAAGCTTTTTCTGCATCTAGTTTATCTATTAAATTTACATAATTTTTAATTTGATCTTTAGCGACTTCTTCTAAAGATGATGCATGATTAATTTTTATAGTATCTGCTAAACTTCCCAATCCTATAACTTTAATCGAGCAATCATATCCGCCTTCTTGATTAAAAGTAAAATTAAAATTAGTTACCATTCCTAACATACCATCATAATTCCCTTCAGATTTCCTCATATTAATTCCTATCTGAGCATTTATAGATTCTTTAGTAGCACCAAAGGCAAATGGATCAATAGAAAAAAATTCTGATGAATTATATTCTACGTTTCCGTTTTTTTCATCTTTCACTGGATAAATAGTGTTTGCCCATTCTATTAATATAGTATATCCTAATTTAAAATAAAGCGTGTCTATAATATCTAATTGAACTTTATCCCACACTTTAAAATTTATAGTTGCCATTCTAACTGATCCTAATCTACCTTGAGTTTCTATCTGAGCACCAGTTATTCCAGGCATTGGACGATATCCATATTGACTAACTTCATTTTCTCCCAACATAGCATATGAACCATCATTATCTATTCCTGATCTTAATTGATAATTTGCAGTTTGATTATTTGCTCCTAGATATTTAGATGTTCCGCCAAATAAAATATATTGTTTTGCTAAATCTTGTGGTTCTTTTATATTAGTAAGTCCCAAAGTATCTCTAAAATATTGAATATCTCCAAGTAAAGAAAGATCTTTATTCTGAGATGAATCTATTATACTTCCATTTATATTAACTGAAGATACAACTCTTATCCATGCTGTTTTATTAGCTAGATATATTAAATTAGCATCAGATCTATTTTTCAATGAATTTTCTGTGTATCTAGTCCACAATTGTTTTTTTAACCATTGAGGTAGAGCAGCACCTATTATATTAGATATTTTATTATCCATTCTATCTTACAGAATTTATTTGATTATAACTAGTCACTATTGATAATATATCAGTAGGTATTCTTAATTGAGTTCCTATTG
>Ga0214166_1000981_pt1 | contig 13168 bp, 18 predicted proteins | sample TroBogepilimnion_27_FD_153005 | JGI IMG/M metagenome (GOLD analysis project Ga0214166, IMG submission 153005) | Freshwater microbial communities from Trout Bog Lake, WI - Practice 18AUG2009 epilimnion v3 | ecosystem: Environmental > Aquatic > Freshwater > Lake > Epilimnion/Euphotic zone ...
ATTCAGACCCGAAACTACCTGACCCTTTTGGGTCTCCATGTGGGATACCTCATCAATTTTCCAGATAAATTAGGATCCTTTGAGTTTGAGCGGATCGAAAAGGAAGTCTTGTCTCATCCAAGTGTGGAGATGTTCTAGTAGTACATAAAAACTTTAGATCTGAAATTACACTGTGGAAATATATTCCCACGCAAGTTCTTTACAAATTTTCTCCCAAATTTGGTCTTGGACATAGAGTTTTTCACGGCTTTTGAGTAACGGAAAACACGGAAGGTACTCGTCGTGTCCCAAGAGTTCACACATTTTGTATAAAACAAATGAATAACTCAAAAAATTTTTACGGTTTGTAGGTTTGTGCTTCTCGAACGGTGCTTGAATCGCATGAAACATGAGTCGGAGTTTGTCTTCAAGCGCTTGAGGCATCGTTGGAGGAGTGATGCCGCTCAGTGTTGTTGCTATATATGGAACGTGTTCATAGTATTTCGAGTACCCGAGCTTTTTCAAAAGAGCTTTGACCTTTTCATGCGTAATCTCGGAAAGTTCCTTTACCTTTTGCTTTCGAAATTCAGAACGAAGTTTTGAAATGACGTCTTCAGGAACGTGTGTCGACTCTTTGGCTTGAAATTGACTAATCCATTCGTTAAAGTGATTCTCACGTTTGTATGAATATACGACGTGTTTCTCAAGGTCTTGTTCCTCCTTGAACCCCACCTCGTCTCCGAGAATATATTCAACTGTACCACACTCTTTGCAAATCTCCTCGGAAACAGTCTCGTCAAACACGCGTGTATACTTTTTTCCACATGATAAACACGGTTTCTCGTGAATATCCGCTTTACACGTCCCGTCCCATGCACCTTCAACGTCTCGGAGATACTTTTTATATATATCGTTTCTTTGAACACCCTTTTTCGAAGCTACTTTCAAGTTTGCAATCGTTTGTGTCGACTCTGTTTTTTCCGTTTCGCTCGTATATTCCTTTATTATCGGAACACACGAGAGAAGGTACTCTGCCAACTCATCTTCAGACTTGCACGCCTTTATTCGCTCAACGTACCTTGCTTCCATTCTATTTTTAGATTACAAATATTTTAAGTCTCAATTTTTGGTGCTAAATAGAACTTCAGGTCTCCAAGATTTGCAATTGTGTACCTGAAAACAATTGGCATATTCTCATTCTCAGAGTCTTGCATAAGCTGAACACTTGCGCACATGTTCGTCGCCTTTGTGAACAGGGTTATGTATTTGAGACTGAACGTACTTCCCGTACGATTGACGTGCTCTGGAAACTCGATGATCGTCTTTTGATCTGCAAAGTCGCCTTTACAGCTGAGCTCGAGCGTGTTTCCTTCACGAATGATATCCATCTCGGTTGAGAGGTTTCCCATATCGCGAGTAATGCGCTGAAAGTCGATGGATGGAAGCGTCGTCACGACGTTCATATGAATATCCGGAAACTCGAGCAAGTCCTCGTTAATGTCTAGAAGTTTCAGTTTGAAACTCGTCGATGATTTCTTTTCAGGATTTTCAATGAAAATATCCATAAACTCTCGGCCTTCAATACGGACAAAGAGCGTGTCTTGTCCACTCACGGACTTGAGGAGTTTGTACATGTTTGCCATGTTGACACCGGCAATAATGTCCTGGGTACACTCGTACTCCTCAAAGTTCTCAGCTGCAAGCTCCATGTGTACGAGGGTCACACGTGCCGTATCCAGGGTCAGGATACGGATACCCTTCTCAGTAAAGTACACGTTCACATCATTGATGATATCCTTGAGAACCTCAAATATCGACTTTATGGCCGATGCTTGGATCGTGCGAAAATGCATCTTACGTCATTTCGCGCATCAATTCTTTAAGAGCGCTTTGTTTGGTATGCATCCTGAACGTTTGCGCTAATCTTCGCCTCCAATTCAGGTGTTAAAATGGGCTGGAGAGACTCGCCATACTTGTCAAGCTCAAAGAGACTGGGATTGTCTGATCCGTCAAGGTTCTGACACAGACCCCCGCTACAGTCCCAGGACTCAAAGTCTGTTGGAATCATGGAGACAAGCCATGCCTTGACTTCAGCACCGACACACATCTTTCCTTCGTTCGTCACAAGAGTAGGGACGCGCGTAATCTTTTTGGATGGGACTCCGTCCGTCGTCACGTTATGAAACCGTATAATCTCTATGAGTGCAGGCTGGGTCTTAATAAAGCCTATAATTTCCTGTGAAAATTTGCACCTGTCTGAATACACCAGGAGTGCCATCTATTGTAGGGTGAGGAGTTTTGGGGAGGCCAGATGGCGCAGCTCTGGCCCGAGAACGCAGTTCTCAGTCCTGGTCGCAGCTCTGACCCCGGCACCGGCCCCTAGCCCTTTTTTGTTGCCTAAGAGTAATGAAGGACATTGTGATCCTGGTTCTAGTTCTTCTGATCCTCTTTTTTGTATGGAATGGGCGGCGGTCTGCGACATATGCAGCCGGTGATATCAACCTCACAGCTCCCGTGCCACCCATCGTGGTTCAAGCCATTATCGAAAAGGTCCAGTCCATGAAGCCTGACCTTGCACCCATTGATACAGTCTTTGTAAATATTCAACCCGATGGGTCTTACAAGTCGCGTATCATGTTCTACAATACCAAGCACTTTTTCGGAACCCAGTACGATATCAGTGCGAAAGTTGCTGAAGACGGGTCTGTAAGTGTTCTGGATATCGGTGACTCTGCAACCATCGACCCAACCTATGGATACAAGCCAGACGTGTATCAGCCTTGGTCCGACGTCCAGAAGAACCTCGACACGCAGTTTGCCGGTGCGCTCAAAGGGTACAAGAACCAGCCGCCCCAACCAAACCTCGTGAACCCAAGCCAGGCGTACTCTCAGGGTATGCTTGAAACCGAGACGAACCTCCAAACGCGCTCGTAATTTTCATCAATATTCCCTGGGTAGTACAGGGGCAAAATGATATCGGCAAAGCAAATAGCCGCTCTTGAAAAGAAAAGAGACGAGGCTCGAAAAGAGTATTACAAGGCTCTTCTTGAACAATTTTGTCGCAAAATTAAGGCATCTGTTGAGCGAGGCGAGCGTTACGCCATTCTCACCGTTCCCACGTTTCTTGTTGGGTTCCCCAGGTACGACTTGTCTACGACTGTTATGTACATGTGTCGCCAACTCCAACGACTCGGGTACATCGTAAACCTCGTGGGCCCGTTGGACATCCGTGTTCAATGGTCCAATGTAAAACCTGAAGAGGAACTCGAGATGCAAGAACCCGAGGTGTTTTTACCAAGTCTTGCAAACCTCAAAAAGACTGCTGAGAAACTCAGAGTCACAAAAAAGAAATAAAGCTTCAAACGCTTCAATTTTTAATGGAAGTTTCAGTCCAACTTGTGTGTCCTTGTCGTCCCGGATTTTGTTATAAAAATGCCATTTCACTTGCTCAACATAAACGATCCAAGATACACAAGGCATGGGAAGCTCTTCAGGAAAACAAACAGGACAAAATACGTTCAAAACAATTTGAAAACGAAATTGAGAGACTCAAGGCTCGTCTTGTACACAAGGAACAAGTCGAGGTTGAGCTCATTGCTCGTATATTCCAACTCGAACGCGAGCGGGACTATTGGAAGGAACAACTAAATGGGGTGTACGTTAATTAAGCAGTGAATAATTCTACATAGGTATTACAGATGGACCTTCTGAACGAGTCTGAGCGACGGTTCACCAAAAAGTTGTGCGACGCTATGATTCCCGTAATGATTGAAGCATTCTGGGAAATATGGCTCGAGGCCAAGAAAGAGTCCCAGGGGAAGAATACGACCCGTGTGTTCCAGGAGCTCCTGAGAGGCGTCAAGACTTGGAACTCTTCAATTTCACTCAAAAATACAGATGCGATCATCAAGAACCAGCCTTTGTTCCCCAACTTGCTCGCAGCCGTCTTTGTGATTCACGTCAAGATTCTGAGTGCTATCCGAACGGACAAGAAAACCAAGAAAATCAGTATCAAGTTGCCCGCCAATGACGTGTTTGTTCAGCGGTGTTACGAAGCCTGTGCCAAGGACCTCTACGAGAACCCCAGCATCATCGTGGACCAAAAGCCTGAGGAGGAACGGAACAACAATTTGAACGAGCGATTTAACAAGAGAATTTGCGTCGTCATCGAAGACCTCATTCCAACCGCCGAGATTCTCAATACGTATCTCCCTTTGCCCAACGCAGGCGAAGACCTCGATATGATGCATGAAGACGAAGACCCAGAAGGTGACGATGACGTTCCAGACCTCATGGAAGAGGACGTTCCGAATGGAACGTCCGACCCCATCGTAGACGACCCATCCTCCCTACCTCAAAATACAGGGGGGAACATGGAGTTTGGAAAGACTCCGGGAGGTGTAGACACAATGGTCACGGTCAACAACTCAACAACACCGCCAAGCGTTCCAGGGGCGACGCCTGCCCCGACCGATGACGGAGAGTCCCTGTTCCCAGACGCGCCAACAAAAATACAAAAATTAAACCATACGTAATAGCAGATGGACCAGTACTTTCGTGAGCCATTGAGCGCCGCAGTCATTGCAGTAGCCGTTGTCGTTGCATACGTCTATATTCGTGCAAAAATGAATAATGAAGAAAAATTGAAAAATTCAGACTATTTCAAGCCTGCCTTTTTGGTTGGTATTCTCGTGTACTTCATCGTCAGTCAAGGTCAAGGGGACTCTGGTCCGGTGTTGAAAGAGCCTTTTTAGTAAACAACTTAAGGAACTGCGTTCCTTAACTTACTATAATGACCACCGTCAAGGCGTTCGATGAGATGATGACTCAGTTCATCGGGGAAATTGCACACACCTTCCCCGATGAGTCTCCCAAGGTGCCCGTTTCGTGTTCCGATTTTATGCGTACAATTGCCCCATGGGTCACTCAGATGACGGCACGCGACGATGCATTCTTTTGCGAGGAGAACGCACTCGCAAAGGCTCTTGACCTTCATACCATCTGGAAACGCGAGGACTGTTCTCAGGCGACAAAGCAGGCGATTTGGCAATACCTTTCGTCCATGTATATGATTGCAACGACGCTTAGCATGTTCCCCGCAGAGACTCTAAGCGCGATCGAAGCTGCTGCCGAGTCGTGTGCAAAGAAAATGAAGGTTGGCCCAAACGGTCAAATTGATGAGGCGACGCTCATGTCCGGTGTCAATAGCATGCTTCAGCAAATGCTTGCAGGTGGCGATAATCCACTTGCAGCTTTGATGGGGGGTGCGGGCCCGGGCGCCGCCCGCCCCGGACCCAGAAAGCAAGTTTCTGGACCCTCCAAGAAAAAGAAATCTCGGTAAATACAAGAAAAATATGGACCCACGGGACGTGTTCAAGTCAAGCGACCTTTTGAAGTTTTGGCCTACCGCGTCCCAGTCCGCATCAGAGCGCGTCTCTGCAACGACTCGGTTCATCCTCTACGCCGTGTGTATCGTGTACATACTCAACCGAGATCCGCGCATCTTTGCGCTCGGTGCTATTGCCCTTGCAATCTTGTACTACATGTGGACAACAAACATGATTCAGGCCGGGTCTCTTCGCCCAACCATCGGTGATGCCCGTTTGTCCACCGCGTTCCGCCCCGATGTTACTCTCCCAACCGTCGAAAATTCCATGGGAAATGTTCTTTTGAGCGATTACGTCGATAACCCGGACCGTCCAGCTGCCGCATGGTACCCATCAGTTCGCGGAAAGGTTCAGGAGGCGTGGAGCCAAATTCACCCCTTTGAACGTCAGCGTGATGCCGAACGCAACTTTTACACCATGCCATCCTCCACCATCCCCAACGACCAAACAGGCTTTGCACAGGCGGCGTTCGGAAAACCGTTTGCAAACAAGTGTCACGACCAGGGTGGTGCCGGGTGCAACCCCGATCGCTTCTATTCCACCTTCCCAGAACGTGTTCAGATGCGTGGTGGAAATTAAATGTCTGAACATACCAAAGAAATGCCACTTTTGGATACGACTCCCTTGACCCTTGAGAAGGGTGTGTGGTATGGCCCGGCTCAGGTTGTTTTAGAAGATAAAACGATGGTGGAAAGCTCTCTCCGTGAACAGACGACGACGGCGTGGAAAAAGGGGTGGTCCGAACAGGCGTACGACTTTCCCAATACGTACGTGACCCTCCCTCTGCGTGTTATTAACTGGAACCCGATCAACACCTTTGGTGAGTACCAGAACGAGCGTTTCGTTCAGCGGTACTATTCCAAGTATGGTGGAAACACGTTCCAGCGGTAAAAGCCCCAAGGCCGCAGGCCTTGTTCCCCCTAGTTCAAAAAAAAGATACATTAATATCAATGGATCCAATTGCCCTGGCGGCTGTTGTCGGTCTCGTGTTTGCTGGAAAGACTCTTGCCGAGTCTGACTCCGCACCAACCACGAAACCCAGTCCTCGTCCAGCACCTCCTCTGACCCGCCGTGATGTTGATATGATGGCGGACTCTGTCGGACACCGTGCTGACGCTTTTGATTTGAAAAATACAACACCCGACTACGGTCGCCGTATCAACGATTGGCGTCTTCGTCCCAAGGAGGCGGTTGGAAATCTCCAGGACATCACGCCCACGAACAGTCGTTTTCCATACGGTCAGCCCGTCTATGACTTGTATAACCGTCAGTACATTACAAACAAGCAAAACAACGTTTCCCCCTTGGAAACGCCCATGACCGTTGGTCCTGGTCTTGGTGTCGGCCCCAATGTCTTGGCGGCTGGTGGGTTCCACGACTATTTCCGTGCTTTGCCGACGAATATTAATGAGGAACGTTTGACGACGCTTGAGGGCCGAATGGGACCTGCAAATCCCGTGGTGAAGAATGGAGGTGCTGCATATATCGGTGATATCACACACGAGGCGGCGGCGACCAAGACGGCAAAGCGCGAGCCCGGTGCATACGGTGGTGGCGGTCCTCAGAGCGCTCTCGTCGGTCCAGAGGGTCGCCCGAACTTCCTCAAGACCAAAAAGATGACGATTCGTGGTGAAACCGGTCTACGTACCGATACGCTCTCAGATGGCCCACCTCAGTACAACGTGGCTCAGCCATATGCCGGTGCTAAGAGCTCGTACACAGACAAGACACTGACGCGCTCTTCCGGGTATCGCGCCATGCCTGATCGCGCTGCAAATGCCGCTCGTATGAACGTACGCAACGATCCAGTGAACCAAGTGGGCGCTGCAACCCAGCTTCGTATCGAGTCTGAGCCCGTTCCTCCCGGTCCCATGGGTATTACCGGCTCGAACCAGGGTCGTGGGATCAAGCCTCCCCAGTTTGACGATCCGCTCAACGAGTTCAAGTCCAACCCCAATCCCCGCGCACAGCCAGCATTCTTGGACATTGCAATTCAGCAGCTCGAAAAGAATCCTTTGGCGTACTCACTGGCGGCTCCGAAAAAGGCGGACCCCGAAATGGAGACGCGTCCATTCAACACGGTTTCGGTCAACTAAAAAAATATCGATACAAAGTATAAATGTCTGGTGGTGTCGTTCAACTCGTCGCCGTCGGTGCTCAGGACGCTTGGCTGACCGGCAAGCCCGAGGTGTCGTTCTACCGGTCCAACTATAAGCGCTACACGCACTTTGCAAACTCCGTGGAGCGTCAGGTGATCCAGGGCCAGCCCATCGCCGGTGGTATTTCCACGATCCGTTTCGAGAAGAAGGGCGACCTGCTCAGCTACGTGTACCTCACTGTGCGTGACAACAACGGTGCTCTTATCGCAAACCTCGACTGGACTCGTGTGATTGACAAGGTTGAGCTTTTGATTGGTGGTCAGATTGTGGATACGCACGATATCGAGTACTTGACTGATATCGAGCCCATCGTAGGTGCTCAGACCTACTCTCAGCGATACCTAAACAACAATAGTTCCACCTTCAATAACCAGAAGAACTCGTTCTTCCCATTCAAGTTCTTCTTCTGCAAGGACTGGTCCGTGGCTCTGCCCCTGATTGGTCTCCAGTTCCACGATGTTGAGCTGCGTATCACCTGGTCTCCGTTCCTGAGCCAGACCGTCACTGTTGGCCCAACTACCACGCCTGTTCTCCCCGCTCTCCCAGCAGCGACCATGAACGTCATTTCTGATGTGACCCTGTCGTCTAACACTGCAAATCTGTACGTTGTGCAAACGGATGGTCCTGTGTTCCCAGGTATGCTTGTGGTCGGTCCGTCTTCCAACGTGCAGGGCAACGTGGCCGTCGTTCAGTCCTTCTCGAACATCTCTGCAGGTACCACGTCTTCGAACGTGATCATTTCCTTCTCGAATGCATCTGCCAGCTACATCGGCGGTTCTTTCCTGACGGGTAACACCGTGAGCCTGTACCAGCCTCTCGTGTCTGCTCAGGTGAACCCAGCTATTGCCGCTGGAACCTCTGCCACCACCTCTACGACTCTCGTCGTCAGTGGTCAGGTAAGCCAGGTTGGTGCTTCCATCCAGGTTGGTCAGTACGTGGCGGGTCTACCCTTCACGGGTCCAGTCTACGTCTCGAACGTCTACCTGTCGAACGTAACGGTTTCATACCCTTCCCAGACCATCGCTCCGGTGCCGTCTGGTTTGACCATCGCCTTTGTCGGCGGTACGGCACAGACCACCACCTCGTACGCATCTCTGCAGTACCTGGCGTGGTCGAACTTCATCTATCTAGACCAGTCCGAGCGTGATCACTTTGCCAAGGCGCCACAGTATGATATGCTCATCACCCAGGTCCAGCGTGTGGTCCTTGGCACGAACCCTATCCAGGAGTTGGCCCTGGCTCAGCCTGTCAAGTTCCTTGCCTTCCCGTGTGTTAACTATTCGCAGATCTACGCCAACGGTGCCAACTCCCTGGCCGCCTCCCAGTACCAGCTCAAGACCCAGGTCAATGGCGTGGACGTTGGCGACTCTCGCCACCTGCCCCACTTTGTGGATGTGCCACAGTATTACCACACGCCATATGGCTACGTGCACAACAACAGCACGGCCAACGTGGCAATCATCAGCTACTGTCTGGACACCTCCAAGCTCCAGCCAACTGGTACTCTGAACTTCTCTCGTCTGGATACGTTCCGTCTGGTCGTGCCCCCGACCCTACCCAACGGTGTTCTGGGTCTGTACAACACGAACATTACCAGCGGGTACCCGACACCATATTTGTACGCTCAGTCGTATAACGTGTTCCGTATTCAGAACGGGCTCGGCAGCGTTCTTTACGCGAACTGAATTTTTTTCTGCATAAAGAATAGACACCAGGTTCTAAAATGGAAACTCTTAAAAAATGCGGCTCGTGTGAGAGGGGCCCTCAAAAGCCTGATCAATTTTTGGATAAATTTGGCCGTCCCTGTTTAACGTGTCTGAAATGTCGTATACGTACAAAAAGAAACAGAAAACCACGTCCACCTATTCGAATATGTGAGATGTGTCCGAAACAGTCTGCTTTTAATTTTCCTGGAAAAACTCCAGGAATCAGGTGTGTTGAACACAAAGAATCTGGGATGGTGAATGTAATTCAGAAAAAATGTGAACACGAGGGATGCACAAAGCAGCCCTGCTACAATTTACCAACCGAACACTTTGGTAAATTCTGTGCAACGCACAAAACCAAGGATATGGTAAACGTCCTCGAACGCCGCTGTGAATATGTTGGATGTATGAAAAAACCTTTTCATAATTTTCCATCAGAAACCAAAGGACGTTTCTGTAAAGAACATAGAAGTGACGGCATGGTTGATGTTTTGAGTAACTATTGTCAATACGAAGAATGTACTAAAAGAGCGAATTTCAACCATCCAGGGAAACAGGCTAAATTTTGCGCTACACACAAAGAAGAAGGAATGATAAATGTTGTATCTAAACACTGTGAAAATATGGGTTGTCTAACAATTCCGGTATTCAATTTACCAGATTCTAAACGTGGTAAGTTTTGCTCAGCTCACAAACTCGAGGGTATGATAGATGTTGTGAATCGTCGGTGTAAAACGCCCATGTGTGACATTATACTTGCCGGAAGTTCAAGAGACTACTGTGCCCGTTGTACAGCCTATATGTTCCCAGACCAACCTTCATATTTCAAAACTCGTGAAATGAAACTCAAAGAGTATCTCCAGGCAACGTACCAGGACAAGACTATAACACACGATAAGCACGTGGAGTGTCATAGGTACCGTCCTGACTTTGTGTTCGATATGGGAAGTCACACAATTGTTATTGAAATTGATGAAAACCAACACAAGTCGTATGACACGTCATGTGATAACAAGCGCCTCATGAGTATTTTTCATGGTCTAGGGTCTCGACCCATGGTGATGGTTCGTTTCAACCCAGACCGCTATGACTCAGTACAAGGGTGTTTCAAGAGGGACGGTCAACTTACAGGGAATGGTCAGGAGTGGAAAAAACGTACAGGCCAACTCAAGACGCGGATAGACCATTGGCTGGATACAGACCCAGACCGTGAGATTACAGTCGAGCATCTTTTCTTCGACACAGACAGGTGAAAATGCACTGGTTCTTTTGGGCCATTCTCGCGTGTCTCGTGTTTCTGGCGTCGTACAATCCACGTACGGGAAATCTCACGAAATTTCTCGACTTTTCGCGTAGCGAAACTATTCAACAGGCTCCGCTCGACTCTGAGGCGCAGAGCGCCCCAGAGGACTAATTTTTTTGCCCCAGAGAAATCAGTAGATGGACCCCGTCCCTCGAGAACCCGTGCGCGAGCGACACAAAGCGATAGCGATTCCGATGAGCAAGATTGACGACGTCCAGTACTTTCTCATAGTACACGACCGACGATACCGCGAATGGACATTTGTCACGGGCGGGTGTCGCCGTCGCGAGGTGTTTAACCCCTTGCGGTGTGCTTTGCGTGAGCTCGAAGAGGAAACACGCGGACTTATAAACTTAAAAAGGGGGTCATACTCCTATTTTAAGTTTACTACGGATACACCCGAACCTCGTGATATCGAGGATGGTGTAAACGTTTTGAATCATTATCACGTCTACGTGTTTCACCTTCCCATGACGAGTATAGAACACCGACACATTATCAAGCGGTTCGTCGAAGAAAAGAAGAAAATGGAAGGAGCAGAGGTTCCGTTCCGCAAAAATTACGATGAAAATGATGAGTGTCGGTTTGAAACGCTTGAAAGTATACGAACGTGTCCAAACCTATGGCCTATGATTCGTACACACGTGCTTGAAAATCCAGAGTTTACACAAGCAGTTGGAACAACACATTGGACTCCGTTTAACATACGGGCGGGGGAATAGAGGCGTTCGTAGAACGCTGATGGCGAACGTGCCCGCGCCAGCTACGCAGCAAATAAGTGTTACACACTTACTAGAGATGACCCGTTCCAAGGTGGAACTCGCGACAATCCTTGTCAAGCTCAGGGGAAGTGATGAAGACCCCGCCGTGCTTGCCAAGGAAATGTCCCTTATGAAATTGTGTTATGAAATTCAAAAAGTGGAGGAAATGACCCACTCGGATGAGCCGCAGGTGAGTCCGAGTGTTCAGCCAGAGGCTCCCAAAGAGACCCCAGTTCCTCAGGAACTCACACAGGAGGAGCAAAAGGTTGTTGATGAACTTAAAGTCCCTGCAAAGGCAAGCAAGGAGCGGAGAAATAAACACATTTTGTCTTGGCTTTTGGATTCGAGTAGTGAGGAAGACTGAGTCGCGTAGCGACTCAGGATAAAAGATCAGCTTAGAGACGCTCCGCGCCTCTAAGAGTAGAGATGTCCATCGAACGATGGCGAACACCGAAAGGACCGGGGACCCATGTCCTCATGTCAGGTGGAATCCTGTTTGTACCCCCCGAAGACACCAAGGAGTTTTACAGGGAGTACATTCAACTTGTGAATTCTGGAACAAAATTGTACGTGGTCGAACAAAAGACGGATCGGTTCAAGTTTTTCGTAGACTTGGACTATAAGGCTCCCGAGAAACTGAAAGACGAAGACCTCCTTCAATTTGTAAACATAATTCATAGTGCTTTGGAAACGAGGTCTCAATGCCTCATTGCTCGCGCCCAACCCCGTGCCGTCAAGGAGGGTATCAAGTCTGGTGTTCACATTCACTGGCCAGACCTGGTCGTGTCCCGAACCCAGGCGATGAATTTTCGATCAAAAATCATTGACAGTCTCTCAGATTCCCTTCCTTTTGAGTGGGACAAGGTGATTGATGCGTCCGTATATGGCGGTTCAGGACTTCGTATGCTTTGGTCACACAAGATGCCGACCGGTGATCCATATGTCCCGTGGAAGTCTCTTGATGGTCGAGACTTTTCCAAAGTGCCAGACGCCTCCGTCCTTGAACTCTTTGCCGTCCGTGTTGATGGTGGGGACGAATTCACGTCTCAAGCTCTTGAAAACACAGGCCAACTCGAAGAGTACATACACAAGTACATGAGTGGTCAGGAACATGCACACGTCAAGCGTGTTCAGAGACACGAACACAATGGATGGTACGTCCAGACGGACTCCAAATATTGTGAACGTGTTCGAAGAAACCACCAGTCGAACCACGTCTGGTTTCACATTGCAGGCTCGAAGATTTCTCAGAGGTGTTTTGACGAAGAGTGTGCCGAGTTCAAAGGCACTGAACATATTCTTCCTCCATCTATAGTAGAACAACTCAACGATGTTGCTGTTGTGGGTAGTCCTTCTTGTGGCTTTCTTATGGATATTTTTCCCGATGGGTCCCGTGAGACGGTTCACAAAGTACGAGAAGCTAGTTCACCCGTATTCCGGTCTCGACCCCGTGAGTTGGCAAAGGTTTCTGGAGAATCTCCGCGAGTTCGAACAATTGGCTTCGACCCGTTTGGATGAATCAGCAAACGCTTTGTACGGTGCTGTCGAGAATATCAGGGACCTTGGACTTGGGCTCAGGCGTGCAGATGATGAACACATTCGAGACGCTTTATCGGACATTGCTCGTCAGCTTGGATACGAGGGCGAAACAATTTTGAACCAAAATGCACTTGATCAGGGTGTATACTTCTTTCCAAAGTACTTAAACGAGTCGCTCCTAGAGTACCCAGAATATGTCGACACGCGTGACCCGGGTCCGGTCAAGAGCCACGGGCAGTGAATCTGCTCGGCAGATTCACGCGACTGATCCCACTTGCGCAGCAAGTGTAGCTGTCCAGTCACAATCGGGTTTGGACATCCTTGCAAACGTTGC
>Ga0214166_1000988_pt1 | contig 13096 bp, 12 predicted proteins | sample TroBogepilimnion_27_FD_153005 | JGI IMG/M metagenome (GOLD analysis project Ga0214166, IMG submission 153005) | Freshwater microbial communities from Trout Bog Lake, WI - Practice 18AUG2009 epilimnion v3 | ecosystem: Environmental > Aquatic > Freshwater > Lake > Epilimnion/Euphotic zone ...
AAGACGTTCGGCAACATGGCCGAAAGGACCTCAACTTTCGAAATGTTATGAAGAGGAGTCGACAGATACAGAGTATATGAATTTGAATTTGGGTACAAAATTTGGTTCCGGTTATTGGAATCTACATACACGACGTAGTCCATCTAGTAAAATAGAATATTTTACTTCGGGTCCATATGGCGCCTAGGCCTGTGCTTCTGACCAGAACAGGTTGACCTGAACAGGTCCACTGGGGGCTGTGCTACTGTTATTCTGGACCAAAATTGTGAGAACATCTGGTCCATCCGGAAACGGTTGGTTCCCACCTATGACAGCATTTGTCATTTCCTTGAGCGCCGAAAGATCCAGGTTGTTTTGGTTATTTCCTTGAACGATTGTCTGGAAAATGCGCTCACCTGGTTGAGGAACTGTCGTAATCAAATTTCCAGGATAAATCTGTGCAAAGCTCGGCTGACCACCCTGTGAATTTACAGAGATCCACGATGTCGTGTTGAACGCTACGTTTGAAGGGTTCAGGTACCCTATGGTAGTGACTGTGTTGGCACTCGTCACCTCGAGTTTTTGCAAAAGCATTTGTGCACGGTTCAGCAGGTCCCGAGACCCTATATCTCCTATGACACCGTTTGAAACAGATGGAGCCAAACGAATAGCAAATGCAGGTAAGACAGAACCGGCCGTGACGTTGACACTGACATTTGCATAGTTGAAAAAGTATCCACGATCGTTATCAAAGTTTCCATCCATCAAAAAGGCCGAGCCCCAGTGCGTCAGACTTGGCGTACATGTGACACTCACAAGAGTCACGGTCGTTCCCGCCACGTGTGTCGAGGCGCTCTGACCTGTAAAAATACGATTAATGTCATTGATGTTATAATTGAGTGAAGTGCCACGGGCCGCCACAGTGAACGTGTTTGCAGTCTTGGAAGAGTAGCTTATAAGCTCTTGGTCAATCTGGAGAGTTCCAGATGGTGGGAAGTATGTTGTCAACTCGTTAATTGGGATGGTTGTCTGTCCGGCTGTCAAAGCCGTTGCCAAAGTACCCACGGCCGATTGACACTCGTTCACAAGCTCGTACCGAACAGGCATGTTGCCTGTACGCATGTACGACTCGTCATTGATGTTGTTGTTTCGGATTCGGTGAGCATAGACCCAGTTTCCGTCGGCACCACGCATCATAAAGTCTATGAAACCGGCACCGTACCACGTATATTGAAGCCCTGTCATTTGCATCTTTGTAAGATCAACCTTGAATCCAGACGCCCCGTTTCCATCAATCGTATCTCTGTTAAATTGGCTCTGAGGAGTGCGAATTTCTTTGATACGACACACGGTCGCTGGTGCGTTTAACGGGATGTTCGCCGCGCCGCGGAACGGTGGATTGAAGGTCAGAACACCCTGCCCCTGAATAGAAGTGATTTGATGGGTCATTCCCTTGATCGTAATCTTATCATTCACGCGAAGTTGGTCTTGGAACCGCGTGTTTGGCAGAACAAAGGTTGTGGCACTGGGCGTCCCGCTGATTGCTGACGTTGCTGGCGTGAACGCGACCGTGACGCTCGTTGGAGTCGTGGCAGTGACCCAGCACACACCCAGCACCCCGAATCCACCCAAAAGTGTCGTGTACATGTTCGCCTTGACGGTATGACTCGCGACCGTGATTGTTGCAGACGTGTCACCGACAGCAACTGAGATGGATGATGGAGTCGTAAGGGCTCCCGTCGTGCTCGTAAGAGTTCCATACAAAACTTGGGAATTTACGTTTGTATTTGCGGTTCCAGATATTTGAAACGTCGATGACCGTTTGACAGCAAACAGAGTCTGACCATCATATTCCCAGAACATTCCGTTCTGATCGTCGAAACAGCCCGCGCGTACAGAGGCTCCGTGCCAGGCTGACATGATGAAACGAGGCTGATCGGCCAAAACAGGTGTTAGAGTACTTATCTGACCAGTGGACAACACGTTGATTGTTTTACTGTCAATGATAGAATTCACAGTGTATGTTCCATTCACATTCGCGGTTGAAATACCCTTGATGATAATCGTAGCGCCTGGTTGAGGAACGCCGTGTGAAATGGACGTCGTTATCGTGATGTTTGAACCGACGGGGGCGGGAAGGGAGCCGGCGTCGACGCTCACTGTCGAAATATCATTGTTTGGGCAGAAGAGCGTTCCTGATGACCACAAAAGGCCTTTGCCAGACTGGTACCGAAACACCTTCTTGGACTGACGCGTAATTGCTGCACCGTACGAAGGCTGGTTCGGAGTCATGAGCACACCGCCATCAAACGGGCGGTGAACAGCGTATGAATATGGATTCATGTAAATATTAGAGATGGCAGCAGTTAGAGTGGCACCTGTAATTGTTGATGTGCAAACAATATTAAAAGTATTTAAACTCGTGACATTTGAGACGAAAAAGTTGCCGTTAAAAGAAGTGCCAGACGCGTTCGCCGTCAAGGGCGTTCCAGGCATGAGCCCATGGGCCTGTGCCGTAGTAACGAAGACGTTTGTCCCTGGAGACCCGTCAGCCGTGACGGTCAACAGTGGAATTTTCACCTGACCGCTATTGAAGATGCCGCCGCGACGAAGAACTGTTCCCGCCGTTTGAACGTTTGAAGAGGTGGTAATTGAAACAAGACCCTTTGCAATATAATTTGCAGTGTTCGATGTTGTGTTGTTATTTGCCGTGATCAAAAAGAACCCTTCGGCGCGATCGGCATTTTTCTCAGCGTTTGAAAGACCTTGAATAGAAATAACGGTTCCTATGGGTGGTGGCAGAGAGGTGACGTTTGAAAAGTACACTGTTATATTGGATGTCGCCGTTCCGTCACTCACAACATTCGAAATTGCATAATCCGTCCCTGGAATTTCAAAAAAACTTGGGAACCGGCGAAGTTCCTGATACGTTTGCCATTTGGTTGCCTGGAGGCCGTACTCGAAATCCGCATCAATAAGCGACTGACCGAGGGACACGCGCTGACGTTCGATAGCGTCTGTCCCGAAATCATATGGCCTCACCTGGGTCAAGCCTTGGTAAAGACTCCCCTGTGTGCCGTTCAAGTTCATTACTTTATAGAGAGGTTTTTTAGCTCACGTGTCACTCTCAATTTCAAGTGTGAATGACCAATCGAGACCGTTATTATTAATCACGTTTCCAAATCGATCTACGACTGTTATGATAAGACGGTCAAGACGATTCGACCTGTCTGTTACGAGCACTTTCTGGACCCAGTTTGAACTTTCTGTGTACTGAATGATACTTCCGGATCCTCCTGTAACTGGTACCTTGTAGGTAATCTGCTGTCCATCCAGCGAAGATGTTCCGATATTTTGGATCCAAATTGATATATACGTATCAAAGTTGATAATATAGCTATTAGTTGCAGTAATAGATGTACCAGTTTGTCCGTTTGTAAACCCGAGGAAAGAGAGGAGGGTGAGGGGTTGGACATTCATGGTGACGGTTCCAGAGTTTGAAACAAACGAGAACTGATTCGTAACTGAAGACGAACTAAAAACACCAACTGCATTCGTTACTGCATTGTTCAATGCAGAAGTAAGAGACGCCAGTGTGTAATTCCCCGGAGTTATCGTATATGTAACAGAGTTTACGTTCATCGTGTTATACGGCGCTCGAACGTTGTAAAAACCTACTGGGATCTGAGCATCTTTGAGAGCAGCTGAGCGAACGGCCCGATGGCGATTCCCGAGGATAACAGTTGCCTGAAAAGGATTTCCATTCTGTTTTGAAACAGAAGGCTGACCCACCTGACCCGAGTACGTCTCGACGGTTCCCGCCGAAGCTGTATCAACATGTATCTGGTACGTGTTCATTCTGTTTTATACTTAGCTTATTTTTCCAACAGAGAGCCACCCACGCCATCGGCGATGGCATAGTCGCGCTGCTGGTCACGGACGTACTCACCAGAGTCGCACAGACCACCGGGGGTCAGGCCCTGAGTGTAGTACGCCGCCTTCTCGGACGGGCCTGGGACACAGTCCAGACCGACCTTCAGATCAAAGATGCTCTTGGGGTCAGCCTTGGCATTGGGACCGGCGACCGTCACGATGTCCGCAGGCTCGTACGAGCTCCCCTTGCCCTGGACCAGAATGACCAGGATCGCCAGGAGCAGACCAATGATGATTGCATGGACCAGCATCTTTCCAAACTTGAACGCCATTTACGAATAGTCTATATTTTTTTCGGGTCCTGAGTCCAAGTCGGTCGAAGACCGACTTGTCCAGGTCCGAACCGCGTTAAAGGGAACAATCACTTTTCTTTAAAAGTCTTAGACCATGGAGTTTTCTTTTGATACAGGTGCTGGACAGACGATGAACATGGATGACGATGAGGCGAAAATGCTGGACGAGATTTCGATCGTTCCCCCTGAAAAGAAGATTCCTATAAAGCCCAAACCGGCTCGTCCAAGTCCATTTGCAAAGCGCTCTCCCGGTCCTAGTGCACCGACTCCTTCACCTGATGAGGGTCTGGACATGTTCATGAACCCTGGAAAGCGTACTGCTCCGCCTCCACCTCCTCCAGAGGAGTTTGATGGGGGCGAGGAAGGTGACGAGTACGAAGGTCAGGAAGAGGGTGGTGAGTTCCAGCCCGGAGGTGGCGCTCAGGTTCCTTCCGAGGGGTACAAGACGATCGAGGACGAGAAGGCCGATTTGCTGAACAAGATTAGTCGTCTGTCGAAGAAGGGCATTGCAACCAGCGCCCGTCTGACGATTTACTCGGACGTTGAGGAGATTCGTACGGAGTACAAGCGTATGATGTATGGTATAGAGGTGGATCGGTCCATCAAGTTCCAGCGTCGTATGCTTATTGCCTGCGTCACTGGTCTGGAGTTCCTGAACGACAAGTTCGACCCCTTTGACCTGGAGCTGAACGGCTGGTCCCAGAATATGATGGAGAATGTCGAGGACTACGATGGAGTCTTTGAGGAGCTGTATAACAAGTATAAGACGAAGGTCCAGGTGGCTCCTGAGGTGAAGCTGATTATGATGGTTGGTGGGTCCGCGATGATGTTCCACTTGACCAACAGTATGTTCAAGGCGGCTGTGCCGAACGTGACTCAGGTGATGAAGCAGAACCCTGGGCTTATGCAGAATATGGTGGACGCTGTACAGCGGAGTCAGCAGGGCCAGGGGCAGACATCTCCGATGTCTGCTTTCCCCAGTCCCCCATCAGGGCCACGTGAGATGCGCGGACCCGGAATGGACTTTGGGTCTCTGATGAATATGATGGGTCCTCCACCTGCAATGATGACGCGCCCACCTCGGGCCCCTGAGACGGACTCGGTCTCGGACATTGTGTCGATAGATGAGGGTGATCCGGATACCCGTGAAGTTCAGGTGGACGGGAAGAAAAAGCGTGGTCCGAAGAAGGGGAAGAAGGAAGTCAGCCTTTAGAGGGAGTTCCGAAGGAACTCGATTCCAAAATTTTTTATAGACATTAAATAGGTCAATGGCATTATCATATGCGCCATTCGAAGATACATGGTCACCCAGGCCAAAAGCGTATGTGCCGCTTCAGCTTCCAAAGGGTGGGACCGTTCCTTCGGATAACACAGAGTGCAATTATATAGTTATGTTTTTCGTCGCTGGTATCATTGTTATGGGGATTATGGACTCCCTTAGAAAGTGAGTCCCATAGGGACTCTTTTAAGAGAGGACTCTCGGGGATCACGAGTGCTGCGCACTCGGTCTCTTTACTTATTCACACTTGACTTGTACACGTCAGCGTACTCCTTGCTTCCGAAGCAGGCACATGGCTTCACAATTGCAACATCAATAATGTCCTTCTCAATGGCATTATTGATCTTGACTTGGCTATCGTAGGCCTGCTTGGTGATGGCTCCTGGAGTGATCATCATTTGATTTTAGTCTAGAAATTTATACAGGTGAAGCCGGAGCTGGTACTATGGGGTTTGACTGAACAGGACTTGCCACTGTATTAAAACACTTGAAATTCGGATCAAGTTTATACAAGTTTTGAGCGACCCAAACGAGAAATGCTGGACCAACCATAATGTACTTTGTAATAAATATGATAGACGGGTCAGGAGTTGAACTCATTTGTCTCGTTTTGTAATCTTCAACACTTGCAAATGGTGTTACATTTGAAGGCAAAATTGAGTTTATTTTCGTCACAACATCTTGGCTGATATCTCCTCCACCACTAGATTTAACCAATTCAAAAATAAACTTCATGTTTTCCTGGACGGTCTGACTCTTTGAAAGAACTTCGTCGGCGAAATTTGGTTTCCCTTGAGCGTCCCATGTCACCTGACCTATTTTAGACTGAGCAGAGTTTAATAGTATTATGAAAAGAACAGTCAAGTATCGAAGGAGATAACGATCCGTAAATGTGAGACCAGACTCTCCATTTTTCGATGCATCTCCAAACATAGTTATGAGCTGAGTCTCACTCGTATACGGGACAAGTGGTTGAGCTACAGTACTGGGCGCACTGGTCAATATTCCATTGACTATAGGTAACAGTGGCTGACCGGACAGTGAAGCGAGGTAAAAATTAATTACGTTAATAGTATCAGAACCGCTTTGACCCATGTATGCAAAGTTTGAGGAAAAGGCTTGTGTTTCAGCTGCTGTATATGTCGACACAACCTTTTGAACCAGTAAAATAACTATGAGGACGATGAGAAGGACGAGCACCACATCCTGTGCCTTCATTTTTAATATATGTATTTAAAAAATGGCCGTAACGGGTCCTTTATCAACGTATCCTGGTATGAACTCACCTGCTCCAGCACCCGCGTCCGCTCTCGTGTGCAACTATTGTGACTCCTGTGTAAATGGAGTCACAGTTCCTGCGAAAGTGGACCCTGGATGTCCACCGAATATGATCTCATGTGCTTCAGGCGCGTGCCCGACGACATCCTCGGGATCAGGTTTGAGCTGGTTCTGTCTCGCGTGTTCGATAGTGTGCTGTTTACTCATCCTGTTAGCTTCTGCGTCTTCAGGGACCGGAGGCGGACTGCTTGCTGGGTTTGCTTTGGGTGATATTTTAGGCTCTCTTACACATTAAACATACACTTGCCCTTTCCAAAGACTTTGGTATCAACCGGATCGGGGAGGACAAGTCCTTCGGACTTGGACGCGAATTCAAACCCCGCCGCCATATACACGTTTGCACGTTTCCGAGCCATGGCATGAAACACAGACCAATGGTCAACGATATCATAAATCAAAGGATCGTTCTGTTTCCCTGGCGTTTCACGCATGATTCGACCTATGGCCTGAACGATATCAGATTTCGGACTTGCGAGTATGACCGTGTCCAACACAGGGATATCAAGACCCTCTTGAGCCATAGCAAAGGTCCCTATGACCACTCTTTTTTTGGAAGACTCGGCAAGTTCGGCTTCGCCAAGTCCGCCATAATATAGACCAGAGAGTTCAGGTCCGAATTCTTGATGAAAATAGTGGCAATGGGTCCGACGATCACTTAAGATTAGGACCCGGCGCGTCCCTTTCAGAGCCTCTCGAACGAGACCACAGATGACAGTGTTTCGTTCGGGAATGTCAGTCACTATATTGATCATCTCGGCCATATTGATCTTTCCAAACCGAGTCACGGGTGGTGCCTCCTTGTACATTTCACTTTTAAATTGAACACACTCGACCCTTGTCGTCTTTTGACCCGTTCGTTGAACCCTGAAAAACTCCGGACCCAGGAACCAGTACAAGATGCGGGTCAGACCATCTTTGCGTTCAGGAGTTGCTGTCAATCCAAGCGTATACTTGGGACAGAACCGGAACATGGCTTGTGAAAAGGCCGAAGCACCTATGTGGTGCGCTTCGTCTACAATGAGGAGTCCGAACTGGTCAAAGGTCTTTGGAGGGATCATGTCCTCTCCACGACTACATAGGGTCTGAATCATAGCAATCACAAAGTCCTTGTCCGTATCGAGCGTCCCTTGTTGGATACGGCCAATGGTCGCCCCCGGGCAAAACTCTTGAATACGATCACGCCACTGGTTCGCCAAGAATTCCTTATGGACGACAATGAGTGTTCGGACCTTTAGGTGTGCCGAAAGAGCCAAGGAGACGGTCGTCTTTCCAAATCCTGCATCGAGCGAAAGAACTCCGCCCCCGTACTCTTCAAAGGCTTTGACACCGGCCGCGAAAGCTTCTGGCTGTCGCGTTGCGTCTCGTAAGCGTCCCACGAAAGTAACATGAGGAGCCCGAACGTAATCATGGCGTACGTCTTTGGAGGGCGGCCCGAATTTGGACAGGCCGTAATAGCGTGGGACCAGAACCGAGGCGGCCGAAGGCTGGCTCGTGACCCCCTTGACCACCCGAAAGACTTTAAAGGCCGGGGCGGGAATCCCCACAGACTCATTCGTTAATGGTCTTACAGTGAGCTCACGTTTTATATCAGTCGAATTTTCAAGTAAAATTTGATAACCGTTACGACACAGCATCCGTCTTAACAGTAGCCAAGACCCAATGTTCTAAGCCGTCCCATGTCTTTTTTTCTATAGTGACTTCGATATCGTCACCCTTTTGAAGTTCCTGAACAGTCATGAGACCTTCGACTCGACACATGACGCGTCCGTATCTAAAAGGGACTTTGACACGGACGAGAGAACCTTCTATGTTTAACTCGAGGTACTTGCGTCCGTCCCAGTCGTAGTATGGAGTAATCACGGTTGCTTTCATGTATTCTCTCAGGCCCGAAATTTTTTATAAGTGAAATAATAGAGGAATGGCATATGATCCGTCACAAAATTATCAACTCGTGCAAACGGGGGTATGGGCTGACCGAAGAGGAAGTCTAAAAAATCCCGGAAATCTCTCAGTTGAACAGTGTCAAGTTATGTGTGATTCTGATACAAGCTGTGATGGGTTTGCATACTGGCCTAACCAACGAAGATGCGAGACATATTCAGGTACAAACTTTAGTTCAGTTCATGGAACTGATCAAAATGCCCTACTCTACCGTAAATCCCAACAGGTACCTTTAGGAACTGGGATATATCAGGGAAATCCTTTACAGGTCGGTGGGTGTTGTTCTGGTGGAAGTCAAGATCCTAACGTGTTTGCCGTTTTGAACGGTGCACGTCAGCCGATGACTCCAAACACGCAAGGTAGTGGATCATGCGGAGGTTTCAATGGGTATGGCGATTGGAATGGCTGGGGAAACGGGTTTGGAAACTACTATGCGTGTTGTAACGGGTGTCCGGAATCTTTCGATATAAGCATGTGTCCCGTAAATTTGGCTACGCCTACAGGGGGGGAATATGTTCCCCCACCTCAAGGAGGACGTTTCGATGGTGTGTATTCTCAGTGTACATATAACACACTAAACTGGCCGAGTCTCATTAACGGTCAAGTATTTAATGACACAATTGGTAAACAATTGTTGACGGATGCTTCGTGGGCACAAGCAAAGGATGACTACTGCTTACAATTAGCAAACGTAGATAGTCAGCCGTGTCAAAACTGGTTAGATACGTATGGCCAATCGAGTTGTAGCGCAGATCCAAATAACTGTTCTTCCGCGTCTTACAACAGTGCTAAGTTGCAGCTATGTAAAAATGCACCAAACTGGACAACAATACAGAGCTGTGTTCAAACAGTTAACAACGTTATGAAAACGGGTCTCCCAGCCGAACAGACGACGGCGGAGGATATGGTCTCAACGTACTGTAACGCAAACCCTACAGATCCTTTGTGTGGGTGTTTTAACGTTACAAGTTTAGGATCTCAATGTATTTCAGATGCGTCGAAACACGACTTACCTGGATGCTCTGCTTTGAATTCTGATTTTGGAAATTTACCAAACTATGCGTCAGTTATAGCCGCAGATAAGTTTTGTGCATCGTCCGATTGCATCACAAATGCACTCAGTAGTGGAACCGAGTTCATACCCGCTGCTCGGTCTCCTCAACAAACGTGTCCAACCATTCAGGCGTGTATTCAAGATTTTAGGAATGCAAACTTTTCAGGTGCGAATTTGACAGCCGAATGCAAACAGACGCTGAATATTAATACACCTCCAGCAGGTGCACCATCTCCTACTGCTGTGGGCGCTCAGCCGCCTTCGCCCGCCGGGACACCTGTAACAACCGGTACAGACGGTTCTAAACTTCCTATAACAAATCCAACTATTGCAAACGTTTTGAACACAAGTACAAAACAGTATGGAGCAATTGGGGGGTGCGTATTGTTTATTTTGTGCTGCTGTGCTATCATTTTACTTTTGATCATGGGTGGAGAATCTAAAAGTAGCGGTCCAGACTTTACAAGTTTACTGGCGGCTAGAGCTGTGGGTATAGGAGGTTAAGAACTAGCCCCGTTTCCTTTCCCGCCACCCTTGCCCATCATCATGAAAGCAAAAATGGCGATGCAACAAATGAGCAAACAACACACAATAGCGGCTATAATCCAAGGACTTGCGAGAGCGCTAAGCAAACTGTCGAGTCCAGCGTTTGTCTGTGTTGTGGTCTGAGACCCCGCTTGAACTGCAGAGTTCACCACAGAATCACTGAAAAGAGCCTTTGTGATGGCATCAGAAACTCCTTTAGCAACCACGGACTGCTTGAGCTTCTGATCGATCACAAAGTCACATCCGTCTTGACCTGAAGGTCCACACGGTCCAGCTGTCTTGTATGCCGGATCACAAGATGCTTTGAGGCCCTGATTGTTTGCAACGTTTAGATTATTCGCGGCGGAAAATATATCTTGAACGCTCGATGATTGCATAGTGTTATTGATAATATTTGTCACTTTGGTCTTCAGATCACTTGTAGCCTGTGCACTGTTTGCAACTGAAGGAGCCAGGAACCCGTTATTTTGTTGAGCTAATTGATCAATCTTCTGAGACGCTGCAGTCTGCAGTTGCGTATTTAAGTCGGCTACACTTTGTGTTGATAATTGTCCCGTTGCTGTTACGGAAGTGTCGATGTTTTGACTGAGGTACGTGCGACACCCGGAAAGATCAGCGCCCTGCAAGTTGATTGTGTTCACGCCACTCGCTGCTGCATTCACCGTTTGGCTGTGACTATCCATAAACGAATTCGTCGTCTGATTGAAAAACTCCTGAGTTTGCTGTGCGGAGGTCTTCGAAGAATTTCCACCCATTTTTATATGAAAATATTTTATATAGCACAACACTGCTTGTTTCCTTTGCCATCAAGGGGTCCAGTCTTGGGGTAATCTGGTGGACACCTTTGTGTCACAGGAATCATTGTTGGACTACAATTGGAGCCTTGTGAGGATGGAGCGGATACCGGACCTGCAAAACTTAATTTTGGAAGGAGTAGATACACAATAAGAAATACAAGAACAGTGATTATAAAATACTTCACGTCGAACTTCATTTAATAAAGTACAAGAGATTTTACTTTAAGAGCAGCCCCTTATTTCTAGTACAAAAATGGTCAAGGTTGTCTTTTGTATGCCCGGACGCCAGTACTCGCGCGAGTTCCTACTCGCTTGGTCGGACCTTCTGATGCAGGCCTCAAGCCGTGGACACCAGATTATGATTTCTCAGCAGTACTCTTCTGTGGTTCATTTTGCACGGGCCAAGTGTCTCGGAGGCGACGTGCTCAAGGGACCGGACCAAAAGCCGTTCCAGGGGTCTGTGGACTACGACGTCATGATGTGGATTGACTCTGATATCGTGTTCAAACCCGACGACTTTTTCAATCTGCTCGAGAGCCCCCACGACGTGACGGCCGGAATGTACATGATGGAGGATCTCCAGCACTTTGCGACCGTCAAGGAGTGGAACGAGGACTTCTTTTTGAAGAACGGGACATTCAAGTTTATGCGTCCTGATGACATTGTTGGGGCGGCCCAGTATCTTCCAGTGGCATACACCGGAATGGGCTGGATGATGATTCGCAAGGGTGTTGTTGAGGATCTCAAGTACCCGTGGTTCCATTCAGACTTGCAGCGAATCAACGGAGTTGATTCCTCAACGGGCCCCCTCGTGGATATGAACTCCGAGGACGTGGCGTTCTGCCGTGCCCTCCAAGCAGCTGGTCACACCATTCACGTGGACACCAAGTGTCGCGTAGGTCACCAGAAGCTTATGGTGATTTGAAAGTCGAAGACTTTCAGCTTGACGAGACGTTGGAAACCCGCCCATTGAAGGAGGTGCAGAGTTCTGACTCATTGAAGATTGAACCTGAGGACAAAGTATGAGAGACATAATCAGCATAAAATAAGTAAAAACAATACTGTATCCGCCTATTTTGTCACAGGTTTCATTATGAGTTAAACTCAAAACTTATTTAAAATATGCTGCTAGTTCTTCCACCATCGATACTTCCGTAATACCCGGACGTAGGCCAGGAGGGTCCGCACGTGCCTTTGACTTTGCAGTCGCCTATCGGTGCCATAGAAACAGGCGCACCGTTTCTGCCAGTAACAACTATTTCTCCTGAACCACTCAGTGATAATGTAAACGGACCTTGACCCGAAGTTGGTTTCCACCCCCACGAGTGGTTGCCACAACTTATGGTTCCGTCTTTATCAAATGTAGGTAAAGAAGGGTTTGGCCCAAAATATGCCATTGTCCACCATATAGGTTTGAAAATGTATGCTGAACCATTATCATTTGGACCATATTGCCACATGCAAAGTTGATTTGTTGCTGTCAAAAATGACAAAAACCAATAACCACTCGCGTCTGCTATCAGAAGTGGTTGTGTGCCACCTGGTCCCTCAGACGAGTACGTCGGCCAAGGTGCAGGAGACGCGTCACCTGGTGACGCAGAAGTCCAAGCCGACCACGCCCCTGGTTTCCCCCCCTGATTCCAAATCCAAGGAGTAAAGCCGTCAGGTCCTGGTGCGTTTGTAGGTGCGGTGCTAAAAGGAGCGAACAGAGTCGATTGTTGGGTCAGAGATGGTGGACCTGAAGACCCTCGATAAGGAGGCGGAGCAGGTGCTAGAGCAGGTGCTAGAGTCGGAGCAGGTGCTAAAGCAGGTGCTAAAGCAGGTGCTAAAGTCGGAGCAGGTGCTAAAGCAGGTGCTAGAGTCGGAGCAGGTGCTAGAGCCGGAGCAGGTGCATAGGCAGGTGCTAGAGCAGGTGCTAGAGCCGGAGCAGGTGCAT
>Ga0214166_1000989_pt1 | contig 13082 bp, 16 predicted proteins | sample TroBogepilimnion_27_FD_153005 | JGI IMG/M metagenome (GOLD analysis project Ga0214166, IMG submission 153005) | Freshwater microbial communities from Trout Bog Lake, WI - Practice 18AUG2009 epilimnion v3 | ecosystem: Environmental > Aquatic > Freshwater > Lake > Epilimnion/Euphotic zone ...
TATTATCCAACGCGTTTAACCAACGCTCAACTCCAAGCACTCACAGGAAGCTAATCATGCAAGACATCTGCCTATCATTTACAGACGAAGCCGAATCCTTACCGATTCTATATACAATCATCCCAACGGAGTATGAACTCGATGAACAAGGTCAGCCAACTGAAGTCGTTAAAACTGAATCATACATGACACCAAACTATCAAAACATTTCGGTCATTGGAACAGTTTATCAAAGACCGCCAATACCAACACCTCCTGACTATGTTCCTGTACCGTTTCCAACACCTAATTGGGGTGTTAATATTCGGTTATTAGATGATGAAGATATTGAACCATTAAAGCCATATATTGTTGAACCAAAGAACCCTATTAGGGTGTGGGCAACTTAAAGGAAATAAAATGCCACAATCAGGATATACCCCCCTTAAAATCTATTCTAGTTCAACACCCACCAATGTGCCGAATGCAAGTAATCTTGTAAACGATACAGGTGGTAGTGAACTTGCAATTAACACTTACGATGAAAAACTGTACTTTAAAAATAGTTCAGGGGTAGTAAAGTTACTAGCTTCGGTTGCATCAACAGGTGGAATTTATTCAAGCGTAACCATTACAGGTGGTACGATGAATGGTGTTACAGGCACTAACTCAGGAATGACGGTAGGAACTGCTTCTACATCTACAACACAGTCTTTAGGCGATAACACAACAAAAATTGCCACAACTGCATTTGTTCAAAATACTATTCAAACACTTTACCCTGTAGGTTCTATTTATACCTCTACGGTTAGCACAAATCCTGCTACATTGTTCGGTTTTGGTACATGGGTATCATTTGGTGCAGGGCGTGTAATGATAGGTCAGGATGGTAGTTCATTTATTGCAGGAGCTACAGGTGGTAGTGCTGATGCTGTTGTAGTAAACCACACACATAGTGCAACATCAACAGTTACAGACCCTGGGCATTCCCATGCAGGTTTACATACTCCATTAAGTGCGAATACTCCTGGTCCATATGTTGGTTGGTATGGGTGTAGTGCAGTAGCAGATATAAATACTAATTCAGCAGTTACAGGTATTACCGTAGCAACAACGAATACATCAACTGGTGTTAGTGCAACAAACGCAAACTTACAACCCTACATAGTCGTTTATATGTGGAACAGAACTGCTTAATTAACCCAAAGGAGAAATACAATGAGTACATACAATCAAGAACAAGGCGATATTATTCGCATTAAAGTTGACGAACCTATATTAGTAACACCTGAAATAAGTATTCCTGTCGAAGAACTTCCTGCAGAAGCCCCTGTAGAAGTACCTGCTGAACCTGTTGTAAAGTAGTAAGCGATGGAAATAGAGGATACAGTTGTGGAAAACGATAAGCGACTTTCAATTCACGAAGCAATTTGTGCTGAAAGATATAAAGGAATTATTGATACCTTTTCTAAGGGAAATAAAAGAATGGAACGCATAGAATACTTACTGTATGCAACCATTGCTTCTATCTTCTTTGGCAAAGACTTTTTAATTGAAATTATTAAGAAAGTAATAGCATGAGTTTAGACCCTATTTCAGCAGTTCTTGACCTTGGTAATACGCTAATCACTCGTATCTTCCCTGACCCTGCACAACAAGCAGATGCAAAGTTAAAGTTACTTGAATTACAACAATCAGGTGAGTTAGCAAGTATGACTGCACAAACTGATATTAATAAGATTGAAGCCCAAAGTACATCGTTGTTCGTATCAGGGTGGCGACCTTTTGTTGGTTGGGTAAGTGGTAGTGCATTTGCTTTACATTTTTTATTGATGCCTATAGCCAACTTTATTTTAGTGGCTACGGGGCATCAAGAAGTTATTTTATCGTTTGATATGGCAACCCTTATGACAGTATTAATGTCGTTGTTGGGATTGGGTGGAATGCGAACAGTTGAAAAAATACAAGGGGTAGCTTCTAAATGATATCCAAAGAAAATGTCGGTGGGTTTGTAACTGTTTGCGTTACTGTTACTCTTTGTATAGTTATCATCGGCATGGTAGGTGCTTTACTACTAGGATTATTTGATAAAAATTTAGACAACTCGAAGATTTTTGAAGCGATTACCCCTGCGTTTCAGACCATCATCGGAGGATTTATTGGTTTGATAACTGGAATTAAAATAGGACATGATGATGCCAAACTTGACTGAACACTTTACACTTGAAGAACTTACTTTTACAAACCATCGTGAATTTGATAACACGCCTAATGAGGAAGAATTAGCCAATCTTCAACGCTTGGCTGAATTTCTTGAAAAAGTAAAAATGGTTTTGCGTGGCAAACCTGTCATGATTAACTCGGCATTTCGGTCAAAACAGGTGAATGATTCGGTGGGTTCAAAAGACTCATCTCAACACCGTTTAGGTTGTGCAGCCGATATTCGCATCCCCAACATGACCTCTGATGAAGTAGTTCAAACATTAATGGCTTCAGGACTTGAATATGACCAACTTATTCGTGAGTTTGATAGTTGGACACATATTTCTATCCCCAACCATCCTGAAGATAAGCCAAGAAAACAGGCTTTGATTATAGACAAAGCAGGAACAAGGGTTTACGCATAAATAGTTTAATGGATAACTAAATTTGTATTAAAATACTATAAACTGTTTGGGATAAACGGTTGACATGGTTAAAGGAAAATTATGGCAACTACACCAACAAACACCTCTGCGTCAGTAATGACCTATGATTCCCTTATTCAAGATATTCAACAATATCTTGAGCGAAGCGACCCTGCTGTTGTTGACCAAATTCCTTCATTTATTATGTTGGCTGAGTTTGAAATTGCACAACAAATGAAAACACTAGGTCAAATCCAAGTTGTTACTAGCGTGATGACGGTTGGTAATCCCATTATCCCAAAACCTGCTAGGTGGCGTAAAACAGTATCGATGAACCTTACATTTACTGCAAGTGGCGAAGTTCAACCGATTCTATTGCGTAAATACGAATATCTAAAACAATATGCCCCTAGTGTTACAGCAACAAGCGTACCTCTATATTATGCTGATTACGACTATGATAATTGGTTAGTAGCACCAACACCTGACCAAGCATACAACTTCGAAGTGCTATATTACGAACGATTAGCACCTTTGTCTGCTGACAATCAGACCAATTGGATAACAAGAAACGCACCGAATGCTATGTTGTATGGCACTTTACTACAGGCAATGCCCTTTTTAAAGAACGACCAACGAGTAGTATTCCAACAAAAATACGACCAAGCAACGCAATTCTTGAAACAAGAAGACCAATTGCGACTTGCCGATAGACAAGCCATTGCTATAGACGGATAACCATGACAACTTCTAATCCTACTTATGTAAATCCATTCACAGGGCAATCAGTAAGCCCTACGGTTACTTCTTATGAATCATTAACGATTAGCGTTAATACCACCCTTCAATGGGCAATTAATGGTAATAATCAGAATCAAGTTACTGCAAATATTATTGAGGTAACTGCAACCACCACAGGTTTAAACCTTATCATGCCACCTGCAACTCAAGTGTCAAGTGGTCAAACCTTATTGATTCGAAATGTTGGTTCTAATTCGTTTACAGTTACCGACAATACAGGTGGGACAATCATTGCGATTGCTTCAGGAGTTGCTCAATTTATTTATGTAACTGATAACACAACCCCTGCAGGTGTGTGGTCAACAGTAACTTTTGGTGCAGGAACATCTTCTGCTAATGCTTCTGCACTTGCAGGTAATGGTTTAACTGCCCTTAATACCACTTTAAATCAATCTTACAATGTAACATCTTATTCATCCAATCAAACCCTAAACGCATCCAATCGTGCCAATTTTAATGTGTGGACAGGTGGGGTAGGTACATTTACTCTTCCATCTGCATCATCGGTAGGTAACAATTGGTTCATGATGGTTCGCAATAACGGAACAGGGATTGTTACTTTAACTCCTGTAGGGTCGGATACCATCAACGGTAATGCTAACCAACAACTTCAATTAACCGAATCTTTGGTGATTGTTTCTAATGGTACAACAGGGTGGTACACCTTTGGTTATGGTCGTTCAAATAGTTTTGCTTACACACAGTTTGCAGTAAGCGTAACAGGTGGCACATACACTTTAAGTTCAGCACAAGCTTCCAACACCATTCAAGAATATTCAGGTGCATTAACCTCAAACCAAATTATTATTGTCCCTTCTACGGTACAACTTTATGCGTTTAGTAATAACACCACAGGTGCATACACTTTTACTGTAAAGACTTCTGCTGTAGGTGGAACGCAGTTAACCATTGCATCAGGTCAAACTTCTTTGGCTATTTGCGATGGCACGAATGTCTACAACGCTCAAACTGCAACATCTTCTGTAGCATCATCACTTACCCTTGGAAACGGTTCTTATTCAGCACCTGCCTTAAACTTTGCAGGAGATAACACTACAGGTGTTTACTTAGTTGGTTCGGGAATTCTTGGTTTGGCTGTTGGTGCAAGTATTGGTGCAACATTAAGTTCAAGTGGGTTCTACACACCTTATGGAATCGGTGGGGGAATATTTTGACATTAAAAGTTATATCTTTAAAAATTCCTTCAGGTATCCAACGAGATGGAACATTATTCGCATCCCCATGCTATGTAGATGGGCAATGGGTAAGGTTTAATCGTGGCGTTCCAAGGAAGATTGGTGGATATAACGGTATCTTTTTAAGTGCTACAGGCATCTCTCGTGGCATGGTGATGCAATCCCAAAGTGGTATTAACTATGTCTATTCAGGGCAAAGCGATGGGGTGTACGCATGGCAAACAGATGATGATGATGGCGTAGGGTCAGGTCCATCAACAGTAAGCTTGTCAGGGGCATTTACATCCAATGCAAATAATTTATGGCAATGGGATATTGGTTATGATAGCAACGGTACAGGACAATTAACAGTTTTAGGTCACGCAGGTCAGAATTTAAGATACATCGATAATACGGTGAACACGCCTATTATGAAGGGTGCATTTCCTTATGGGGCAATGACCAAGCTTGGCATTTTTACTGCTTCCGTAGTGTTAAATAGCACGACTACAGCCACTATTTCTCCTGCTAATTTATTAGTAGGAATAGGACAATCGGTATCAGGAACAGGCATTACTGCAGGAACAACTATCACCAATGTAGTTCAAACTGCAGGAACAACAACTCTTACTTTATCAGCAACTGCAACGGTATCAAGCACACAGACATTAACTTTTGATAATAACCTTGCTGTATCAGGTGGGGTTGTCATGTTGTATCCATACTGTTTTATTTATGGCAATAATGGGTTAATTCAGAATAACTCGGCAGGTAACCTTGAAAATTGGGTTGGTGCTGATGCCAACCAAAACAATGTATCTGCTACAAAAGTAGTAAAAGGAATGCCTTTAAGGGGTGGTACAACATCTCCTGCAGGGCTATTTTGGAGTACTGACCAATTAACTCGTGTTACTTATGCACCACAAAATGTAGGTTCATCTACAACCTATTGGCGATACGACATTATTTCTACACAGACATCAATTATGTCAAGCCAATGCGTAATTGAATACGATGGTATTTATTATTGGATTGGTGTTGATAGGTTCTTAATGTACAACGGTGTTGTGCAGGAAATTCAAAACACCAACAACATGAACTACTTCTTTGATAACATTAATTATACGCATCGCAACAAGGTATGGGCAATTAAAGTACCAAGATGGGGCGAGATATGGTGGTTCTATCCTGCAGGTACTTCTACCGAATGTAATTCAGCAATCATTTATAACATTCGTGAAAAAACTTTTTACGATACAGGCATTTGTGAAGGTGCTAATCGTTCTGCAGGTGTGTTCTCCGAAGTGTTTAGAAGACCGATTATGGCTGAAAACATACCGAATGTGAATGGTTTTTACACCATGTGGCAACACGAAACAGGCACAAACAAGACCTACCTTACCAATTCAACTGCGATTCAATCTTATATTGAAACCAACAACATTGGTTGGGTAACAGGAGGTCCAGGCAATCCCCAACTCCTTGGCGATAACAAATGGATTCGCATTGAAAGAATAGAACCTGACTTTGTGCAAACAGGTGATATGAATGTATATATCTATGGTAAAGGTTATGCCAACGATGAAGATATCGTGACAGGCCCATATGTGTTTAGCCCTAATACTTTAAAGGTAGATATGCGTGAACAACGCAGAGAGATGCGTATTCGATTTGAAAGCAATACCTTTAATGGTAACTACGAGATGGGTAATGTATTGATTAGCGTTGAGATTGGCGATGAAAGGTCAACAGGTAACCCATGATAACTTACGACCCTCGGAATATGGAATGGGATTATTGGTGTGCTTTAATGGCAGAATTATTTGCGTCTAATCAATTAGGAACTGTTCCTGAAGAGAATTGGCGTGATTGGGCTGACGGTATGCAAGGTATTGGATACTTTGCACAAAGTGGTGTACCTGACCAAAGAACATTTGATACATGGCAAGATTGGGCAACTTCATTGGTTGGCATTATGAACATTAACAATTTAAATACGAATTACTAATATGAAGCCAAGCGAAATAATTAAAGCTGATGCTGAAAGAAATGGTTTAGATTTTAAACCATTGATGATGCATTTACATCAACAAATGCAATTACATCAAGTTGTTATTTTGCATACAAATAAATCAGTTTTAACAATTACAAAAATACCACAAAAAGATGGAAGTGTAGCATTACATTTATATTCATTTGATTCACCAATAACATTAATAAATTCACTTGCATATTTTTTTCAACAAATAAAACAAATTCCTCATATTTCTGTTCTTTATGGGGACACAACTAACCAAAACTTACTAGCGTTATTGGGAAAGATTGGATTGCAAGTTGAACAATCAGATTTGCCTAGTTACACTTGGATGGCGAGGATATAATGGGTATTGTCAGTTCTGTAAGTGATGCTTTATCAAATATAGGAAGTGGTCTTAGCGATACTGTTTCTAATGTTGGCGAAGACATTGGGCAAATAGGTAATAACATTGACCAAAATGTAAATAATCTACCTGGAGGTTGGGCATTACCTGCAGCAGTAGCTGCAATGATAGTTGCCCCCTATGCAGCACCTGAAATATTTAGCACTTTAGGTGGGGCAGAAGCAGGTGGAACAGCATTAGCAGAAGGGGCAGGTACAGTTGCTACCGATGCAACTGCAGGTGGGGCTTTGGCAGGGGCAACAGATGCAGGAGTAGCAGATGCAGGTGTCGTAGACGCAGGAACATTGCCTGTAGATGTTGAACCTGTTGATACAACACCTACTATTGACATGAGTCCAAGCACTCCTGTTGAAAATGTATCTCCTGAACTTGACCCAACAAGTCAAATGGCACAGAATGCAACCTCTCCTTTGCAACAAGCAAAAGATGCTTTTAATGCTCTTCCAACAACTGTTCAAAGTGGTTTAAGTGGTGCAGGTAAAGGAATGGCAACAACTGCAGGGGTTGATTTATTAACAGGAAAACCAATTACTGCTAGTCAACTTGGAACTTCAGCTCTTGTAGGTGGGGTAGGTGGTGCTTTAGGAAGTGCTGTGGGTAGTGCAACGGATAGTACAACGCTAGGTAAACTTGCAGGAACTTTAGGTAGTGTTGGAGTGGGTTCTTTACTAAACGGAAGCTCTACACCAACACAAACAAGTGGAATATCACAAACAAATGCAACACCAATAAGTAATGCAAGTTCTTTATTATCAAATACAACGCCAACAACAAACACAACAAGTACATCGGCAACACCGACAGTAGGAACTTTATTTACAGGCAATCCATTAAAAAATACTAATATTTTGCAACAACTAAAAAGTATGTATCCACAACTTAACCAAGTAAGCCCACAAATATTGGAAAAACTTGGTTATTCTGCTCAATCTCCTTTACAAACGCAATCAACGCAAGTTGCTCAAAATACACAAGCCAATCCTTACGAAAATTTATTAAATCAAAGTGAGGGTGGATTTAAAGATGGTGGTCATGTTCCTGAGTTTATTACAGGGCATACAGGACACTATGCTGATGGTAAGGGTGATGGGCAATCAGACGATATTAAAGCCCTTTTAAACGAGGGCGATTATGTAATGGATGCCGAAGCTGTCGCCCAACTAGGAAACGGTTCTAGCAAGGCAGGAAAGAGTGTTTTAGAACAGTTTAGAAAATCTATCCCACAGAATAATCACAAAGTAGGTGGTAAAGTACCTGCAATGATTGCCGATGGCGAATATGTATTACCCTCTTCTTTTGTATCTTCTTTAGGTAAAGGGGATGGCAATAAAGGGGCTGAAATGTTAGATAAGATGCGTCATGCATTGCGTGACCACAAACGGTCAGCACCACTTAATAAAATACCACCACCTGCAAAATCCCCCTTGGAATATTTGAAGGCAGGTTCTAAAATGAAAGAAACGAGGTAATTATGGCGATAAATCCACTCAGCACGATACCTAGTGCATCCACAACAGGTTTTACCCCTGCCCCTAATCTTGGGGTGACTGCAGGTGGGGATACAAGTGGTTCTTTTGGACAAGCAGGTGTATTACCGAATGTAACTACTACAGGACAAACAGTAACAGCTGCACCTTCTTTCTATACAGATTATTTAAATAATCTTGCAAACCAAGGGCAACAAGCAGGTAGCAATGCTCAATATATAGGAGCACAACCTTTACAACAACAAGCATTTAATCAAGTAGGACAGAATGTAGGTAACTATCAACCTGCACTATCAAGTGCGATTAACCTAGCAAATAGCGTAGGAAATACAAGTTTAGCAGAAGCAGTAGGCAACATGGGTGAAGCAAACATCCAAAGAAATTTAGCACCACAAGCCACAGCAGGTTTAGTTGGAAGTGGGCAATTTGGTTCGAGTAGAGGAGCAACAGCCCTTGGCGATACGATTGCAAATGCAGAGCTTGGGTTAACTGCTCAACAACAACTAGCGTTGCAACAAGATAATCAAAATAAAATAAATGCTGCGAATTCATTAGGAACTTTAGCAGGGCAAACCCAAGCATTAGGATTGGGCGATGTAAACGCTTTATCAACCCTTGGTGGACAACAGCAAACCATTGCTCAAAACGAACAGTTATTTCCAATGCAACAATTAACCAATGAATCTCAATTGTTGCGTGGATTTAATATCCCAACAAGCACATCAACCTCGCAAACAGGTCCTGCTTCACAAGGACAAATGGGAATCAGCCCATTACAACAGTTGATGTCATTAGGTACGCTAGGAACTGCAATGTTTCAAACAGGTAGGGATGGTAAAACAACCCCTGTATCCAATTTAATGGATTTCATAAAAACTCAATTTGGTAGTGGAGCAACCTCTCTTCCTAATGGAGTCCCTACAGGGGCAACATTAGACCCAAACCAAAGTGGTAACTATGTTTTTAATGGGCAAACATATACTCCTTCAGGAGACTTAGTTGATACTAATGGTTCAATATCTTCAGGTGGTTCATCGGCAACTTTACCAACTATAGACCCAACAACAGGAAATGTTTCGACTGACCCATTCCAAACAGGTTCTATTTTTGACCCAAATTCTTATGGTGCAGGTTAATAAAGGAATAAATATGGAAAATTTAAATAGCCCATTGATGAGTTCTTTTTCTAACCCTGAAATAGAAGAATCGCAAAGAAAATCTATTCAAGAACAAGAGAATTTATATAAGTATCTTGAAAAACAAACACAACCTAACTTGTTTCAAGTTGCAGGAGCATTAGCACGACCTACCAAAACAGGGAATTGGATGGAAGCTTTGGGTGCAGGTACAGATGAGTATGGCAGACAACTTGCAGAACAAGAAAAACTTGAACCTTCTCGCATTCAAATGAGAGCAGAAATATCTGCAAAAAAATATCAAATGCAATTACAGAATCAATTTAAAGATTTGACCAATAATTTGTATACGCAAGATGACCAAGGAAAACAAAATTTAAATCCTAATGTTTTACAGCGAATGATGTCTATTGACCCAAAATCTACTAATGAAATTTTAGCTGGGAAAAAAGTCATGAACGAAGAAAGTTTAAAAGACGCAACAAACAGATACATAATGAATCCAAATGATAAACAGGCAATTGCAGATATTGCTATGTACTCGCCTAATGGATTTCAATCTGTGCTCGATATTGCAAAAAATTCAACCAAATTAAGAAGTTTACTTGGCAAGAAAGAAGATGGTCAAAGCCAAGAAGTGACTCCATTTGATGCTTTAATGTTAGTACAAAATCCTTTGATTGCAAATCAAGCAAAAGTCCTAAGACAAAAAGTGTTAGATGGCACTTTAGATGAAGAAAAAGCAATTCCAATGGCAACTCAACTGTTACAGATTTTTACTACAAGTAATGATAAACGAGAATTGCATGGTGCTCTATCAGGAATTACTAAAGAATTAAATGAAGCAAAATTAGAAAAAATAAAAAAGGAAACAGACGCATTTCAAACGCCTGAACAAAAAGCAACACATAAAGACATTATTCTTCCTGTCATAAAACAAGCAGGAAAGGGTGTAGAAGCATTAGGCGTTCTTGATATTATTGATGATATTATTCCAAACGCTCCGAATGGATTTTTGTCAGGATATACTGCAGAAACATGGGGAAGATTAACAGGGTCAGAAAAAAATACTGCCCTTCGTTCATTACTCCAACAAACCAATACTTTGCTAAATTTAGTTCCAAAATTGCCTGGGTCTCAGTCTAACTTTGATGCAAACAATATCAAACTTTCAATTGGTAAATTAGAAGACGCAACCCTTACAAATGAACAAAGAAGAGTGCTTGTAAATAGTATGCGTAAATCGTTCCAAAACTTAATTAATAGGGGTCAATTAATTGAAGAGTATTGGAATGAAAATAAAAAAATTCATCCTTTGTATTATGGCAAAGGTGAAAAGCCTGTTATTCCACCATTACCAAACGAAATAGTGTTAAAACCAAAACCTAAAGCAGGTTCAACTCACTTTGAAGTTTTAGGCATAGAAAGGGAAAATCAATAATGTCAGACGCTATTTTTCGAGTAAAAGCACCTGATGGTTCAATTATGCGAATCAAAGCACCTGAAGATGCTAGGGAAGATGAAATTCAATCTTTTGCTGAAAAACAATATTTAGCAGAACAAAAACGCTCTAAATTTGTTGAAGAACTTCCAAAAGAATTGTTTCAATCATCCCATCCTACTGCACAGATGCTTATTGGTGCTTCTAAGCCCTTTGCAGGTGTTGCCCAATACGCAGGGTTCAATCAACCTGCAAACTTCTTGAATGCCCTTACTAAGCGATTTGAGGAGGAGGGGAAGAGTCCTACTGTTGCATCAGGCTTAGACATGGCAGGACAGATGATGAGTCCTTTGCCGATTAAGGGTGGCAAAATGGTTGAAGGAGCATTGTCTAAGGTTGCTCCAAAGGTTGCCGAATCTAATCTTGTGCGTGGTACTATCCAAGGTGGAACGCAGGAAGCATTTAACCCTGTTGATACAGATGGCACATATGAAGACTTCATAAAAAAGAAACTAGATAATGTTGCTGAAGCTTCTGTGGTTGGTGGTGGTCTTGGTAAGGTTGCTCAAGCAGTCATGAATCCCAAGGTTAGTCAACAAGTGCAGAAGTTAAAAGACTTGGGAGTAAATATGTTTACCCCTGGGCAACTCGCAAGTGAAATTCCAATCGTGGGCAAAGCATTACAAAAGATGGAAGCACAATCAACAAGCATTCCTGTGCTTGGGGATATTGTTCGAAACCAACTAAACAATACCAATAAACAATTCAATAGAGGGTTGGCAAACAAGGTATTAGAGAACATGGGTGAAAAACTGCCCAAGGAAGTACCTGCAGGTGCTCCTATGGTTGATTATTTAAATAAACGCATTGAGGGTGCTTACGATGAAATAACGCCTAAATTGGGCTTTAAAAACATTATTTACCCATCTCAAAAAACATCAACCATTAAACAGTTTATGGATTTTGCAAGGGAGAGAGCAAAAGACTTGCCTGAGCAGGAAGCTAATCAATTTATTAGTGAGTTTAAGAGAACCTTTATTGACAACCTTGACCCTGCATTAGCAATGACAGGTGAGCAGTTTCGTAAGGCTGAAAGACAGCTTGGGAACATGGCTTATAACTACATTCGTAATCCTGATAAGTTTAGTATCGGTGTTGCATTGCGTGACTTGCAGTCTGAAATACGAAATGAACTTGCTTATCAGAACCCACACTTAGCTAAAAAATTGCGTGGTATTCATAATGCATTTATTGACCATTTACCTTTAGAGAGAGCAGCTAGTAAATTGGGTGCTAAAGAACGAGTATTCTCACCATCACAATTTGAAAGTGCTGTCCAAGCCGAGTCCAAGGGCAAGGGAAAATTTGCAAGTGGACAATCTAGGTTTTACGATGAATCACAAGCAGGTGTAAATGTACTAGGTCCAACAGTTCCTGATAGTGGTACAACAGGTAGAGCTTTGACTGCAGCTACTGTTGCTTCTGCTCCATATCATTTGGGGGCAACTGTTGCACCATTACTAGCAACCTCAGCAATCTATAACCCAATTGCATCTAAATTTATATCAGGCATTGCTACAGGCACACGACCACAGGCTGTACAGAAAGCACAACCAATGGTTAGTAATATGTTAAGTCGCTCTGCAGGATTACCTGATTACCAAAAAGAAGAATGATTATTTAAGCAACTTTAATTTCAACTGCTCATTTACTTTTTCTTGGTACTTAGGTGGCACATTATCGTTAATAACTGACCACGCCACCATCGTTGCCTGTGTCCACGCTTCCAACCAAACAGACTTAGGATTGGTTAGGAACTCCTGTTCGCAATCTGCTCGTTGTAATAACTTAACCCAATCATCATAGGCAATTTCTTGTTTTTCTTTTGCTAATATGTTCATTTATACCCCCAGATTAAATAACCGAGCCAAAGTCCCCAGGCTACTGCCAATAAAAGTGATGCTAAATAATCTTTTAGTTTCATTTTTCTCTCGC
>Ga0214166_1000990_pt1 | contig 13062 bp, 10 predicted proteins | sample TroBogepilimnion_27_FD_153005 | JGI IMG/M metagenome (GOLD analysis project Ga0214166, IMG submission 153005) | Freshwater microbial communities from Trout Bog Lake, WI - Practice 18AUG2009 epilimnion v3 | ecosystem: Environmental > Aquatic > Freshwater > Lake > Epilimnion/Euphotic zone ...
AATCCAAAATCGAAATCCAAAATCGAAATCCAAAATCGAAATCCAAAATCGAAATCCAAAATCGAAATCCAAAATCGAAATCCAAAATCGAAATCCAAAGTCGAAAACCACGCCTACTGCGAATTCCCCAAGTCCACCACGACAGTCACTGAGCACACTGTCAGCACTGCCACCCCTAAAAGCACATGCATCCCATCGCTGAACCAGAGGGAGGGCAGGCATAAAAGAGCGAACAGAGACACCACTGAAACCACACTGGAGTTGACCGGGCTGTTGTAGAACCAGTTCTGCTCCACGAGGAGGGCCAGGCAGGCCACTATGACCGTGCTGCCCACCCACAGGTACAGGCTCAGGTGCTGGGCCAGGCTGTTTTTGCGCTCGCTGTAGAAGCGCTGGTAGTAGGCAAAGAACCCCACCAGAAATCCTAGCACCCCGTAGGATGGGACCAGGTAGAGGTCCCTGGCTTGGTGGGTCACAGCGGCCCAGCTGGCCAGGGCCCCCAGGGTGAAGCGCTGGCAGCTGAAGAAGGCCATTGTGCCGTCTGCGCACGGGGTGATGTAGCTCGCCTCCACCATGGCCACCAGGATTGCGAGGCAGGAGATGATCCCAGCAGTGTTGTCCCAGAAGAGCAGGCTGATGATCACCACCACTGCTAGGACGACCGGGAGGTAGTATGCTACCCTGCAAAGAAACCTGCTCTCAAACACCATGACCCTGGAGAGGATCAGGGAGGCAAACAGGCAGCTCAGCATGACAGGGGTGACAAGGTGGACGGAGCAGACGGATTGACACGTGTCCTTCCGCCAGGAGCCCCTCTGCTGCCTGCATTCCAGTGCGCCCTGGGCGCTCAGGTCGTAGAGCTGATCAGCGGTGATGTCCAATGCGCCCCACTGGCTTATGTAGCCCAGGTAGGTGGTGTTGTAGTAGTTGGAGAGGCATGCGCACTGGGCGGAAGAGACGGCAGTGTTGCACCACGCGATCCGTGCCAGCGCGCCCCATGCAGGGATTCTGTAGCCCCTAGGGTGCGTGAGGTTGTACACGGGAGATCGGAAAAAGCTGTCCACTGCCGACCAGTTCCCGAATGTGGTGCGGTACGTGAGGGGAATGTTGAAGTCGCGCTTGAGAGTGTAAAAGCACAGGAGGATGATGGTCAAAACAGTGGACGTCACAAACATCAATCCTACAACCTGCTTATGCTCTCTCATACTTGTTTGCTTTTTGTTTAGTTCTTAAATAGCGACAGGAATGTACCAGCCAAGACCAGCTAGATCTCCCTGCAAAGCCTGTGCCTGGGTATGAGGTTCCCCCGCCGGTAACGGGACACACGAGTAGACACGCTGGAGAGGCAGACCCAGCAAACAGGCAGGAGCACACACAGGGCCACTAGAACAGCTGCCAGCCAGGGCTTCCAGACCAGCCGGAACGCATCCGTCACCTCCTTGAGGGCTATCCAGATCGCGCCCACCCTGGCATTGGCCTCCACGTTGCTGCACACCACCGGGTACAAGCTCATCAGCTTAAAAAAGGCGGGGTCCTGGCACTTTTTCAGCAGCTCCCTCTCGTTCTCCAGGCGCATGCACGCACGGGTGTACGCAGTGTAGATTATGCCCAGGCTGTCAAGGCCCATGCCCGTGCTCACCATGGCGACCAGGATGGACACGAATGCGCTGAGCATTATCTATTTATATGAGCTGATTCGGCAGCTTTAATAACTTTGCCACACTAAGGACAGGTATGACCATCTTCCAGATAGACAACAGCCGCCCGTTCATATCCGTGAACGGGCTGCCCGTCCAGTGGCAGACTGGGAGCGCTGCGTTTATGACGCTGTCCTCGCGCCTGGTGAGGATCAACCAGCACGGGGTCTCCTTCAAACCCAAGTCCTGGCACACCAGGGCCCAGCTAGGGGCCATGCCCGCCTGGGAAAGCCAGAGCTGCCTGCAGAGCGCGTTCGGGCTGTGCAGCACCAACAATAGCGTGATGTTCCCGTCCACCCACACCCCCATAGTGAGCGAGAGGCTTGACTGGATCTGCGGGGATGCAACCACCCTCAGGGCAATAAGCAACAGCTCAAGGTACGACGTGAGCTCGTGCGATGTCCTGGACGCTGACATGGACTACGTGCTGTCAGACGACATCCTCTACAGCACGGGCAGTGCGTCCATGCCAGACTGGGTCTACTGGACTGTGTGTGTGCTTGTGGTGTACCTGGTGCGGTGCCTAAGCAAGTACGTGCTGGCATCCCTGAGCAAGGACAAGGTCTACCCGAGCCCGTGGGTTTCCATCCTGATATGCTGCACTACCACTGTGCTTGTGACCATGCAGGGAGACTTCATGTATGCCACTGAGGAGGACCTGATCTACTACTGGTTTGTCATACTCTACATATGCACCTACTGTGGGATATTCATAGGGGCACAGTGGCTGTCGTTTGCTGGCATGGAGAAGCAAAGGGATCCCCCTTTTTACAATCTCCTGTCAGGGGTGCTGCAGCTGGTGGCCATAAGGCTGTACTGTGGCGCAGAAACACCCTACAATCCCCCGATACTCTTCATAGTGGCCAGCAGGGTGTTTGTTAAGAGCCGCAGGGGCTGTGATGCGCTAAGGAGCATCACCCTGCTCCTGGACTCCCTTATGCTGGGGCTGGGATGCACCCTTGGGTTCAGCCCGCAAAGCCAGTACCTTATAGCGCTAGCAGCGGCCGCCTTTGTGGCGTCGGATATGCTCGTGGCAGCATGAGGGGGCTAAACGTTTTTCAGGCCAACTGGACAGGCATGGACACAATAATATTCATTTCATTAGCTCCCTCGCAAACACCACCATGTGAGCATGGTGCTCTGATGGTCTTTGGAACAGGTGCATGGAAGTTGTCAGCAGGTAGGATCTTGAGCAGCGCTGGCACCAGGCTGTAAGGCATGGATGGAGGGGCGCTTTCTCCAACGCCTTGACCTCGGACTCCAGATTCCCCACGAGCACGCTGGCATAGGTTGGGGCGAACTCGTTCGGGATGGGAGTACAGCAGCGTGGCATTTTGATTTGAAACCAAACACTAGCTGTTATATAGACCAAATAAAAAAAAGTAAAAAAAAGTAAAAAAAGTAAAAAAACAAAAAAAAATTCAAACCCAGTTCAAAATTAAACTTCAAATCACACAATGTATTTAATCCGAAAGACCACCCTCCTCCCTATAAGGGATGATAACACGCATTCTGCCAACAGGAAGAACACTGAAAGGGTGATACCCCACTTGGGCTCGATCTCCTGGATCGGGAGGAGGGCCAGGCAGAGCGACGCAAGGCTCAGTACGAGGCAGGCCACACCAGCAATGTGTCTTGAGGCCACCGCCTGAAGACAGGCCAACGCTAAAATGAGGGCAGCTCCAAAGGGGAGGGACCACTGGGAGCACATGAAGGGGAGTGGCAGGGCCGAACAGGCCAGCGCAACGCCAAGGTGGGGCCTTCCATCAAGGCCAGCTATGAAACCCTGGGCATACAGGCACAGCATGGGCAGGGGGCAGGCCAGGGAGCAGACAAGGGGGTACTGCAGGGTGAGGAGATTGGTGAGGGCCATGAGCACGCCAAACAGGATATACCCCAGTGCTATTATCCACCCACGGAGACCTTCCTGATTGTTGTCAGTCTTGGGCAGCTTCTGCATCTCAAGGACTATCTCCTTATTGTGGCCTGGCTTGGGGCCGTCTGCCTCAATACAGGTATTGTTTGACTTCACCGTAATCGCGCTCTTGACAGCAGCTGGCTGCAGCCCCTCCACCACAGGCCAGGAGATAGTCTTGGGGTGGGGGCCAATGTGGATCTTGAGCCTTCCAGCATCAATATCCCTTCCACAGAAGGTAATGACATCATCAAAGGGGGACCTTGACATCCCTGGGTTGGAATGAATTTGAATATACTGGTCAAAGCGGCAATCTTATATGTTGTTGCATGAAGTGCAGACCCCCTGACTGATGCCACAGTCTTTCACAAAGAAGCCGTTGGCGCAATTTATACAGTTGTTGCTGCATGATGTGGATCCAGCAGCTGTGGTAAACATGCCCGTGCTGCACTGAATGCAGGAAGTGAGCCCTGTTGATGAGTAGGTGCCTGCTGTGCAGTTGGTGCAGTGTCCAACCAACACACACAAGCCATTGACTAACATGTACCCAGGATTGCATGCGAAAGGGCATGAGTTGGGGTTACCGTTGACCCCTGGGCCAGTGTAGGTGCTGTTGTCCACAGCGTTGGTGCAGGGCGAGGCTGTTCTGCAGCCAGCAAGGCAGTCATACTCGTAGGGGCAATTCGTTGTTTGGCTGGTGCACCATGATGCGTAGCCAATCTCAACACACCCACTCCCTTTTTTCCAAGGGCAAAAGGCGTATGATGGGTCCATCAAATCATTGCAGTAGGTTGTTGTGTAGTCGTAGGTTGAGTACATGAACTCTGCGTGATAGTCCGAGCAGTACTGGCCCGCTACAAGTGTAACAGGGCTGAATGTTTGCAGATAGCTGGCAGTCGCAGCTGGCACAGGGGCTGCTGGAGCAGCCACAGCAACAGAGAAGAAATACTTGCCTGCCTGGCAGGCCTGGCACACCGACGCTCCGTTGTCGGAGTACCATCCGGAGGTACAGTTGGAGCACTGGGTAGAGTTGAGGGTTTGAGTGAATGTGCCCATGCTGCAAAAGCCACACGCCCCTGTGACAGAGGAGGTCCCTGGAATACACGTGTTGCAACCGGAGGGAGATGGTGTGCCTGTGCTCACTGTGGTGTACCCTGCAGGGCAGAGAGTGCATACTGACGCTGGGGCGCTGGCGTAGGCCCCGATAGCGCATAGAGTGCAGACGGAGCTCGAATTGGCGCCTAACACAGTCGAGTACGTCCCTAGCTGGCAGGCAGTACACACAGTGGCGCCCGCCTTGGAGTAGTAGCCAACCGGGCACTGGGTGCAGACACCTATGCTGAGCCCGCAGTTGGCAGGGTAGTAGCCGTCGTTGCAGGAGACACACGTACTGCAGGCTGTGGACCCTGGGGAGTTTGCAAAGGTGCCATTGGAACAGGTGGTGCATCTGGTGGATCCAACAGGAGAATAGGTGCCGTTTGGACAGAGATCACAGTTGCCTATGAGGACACATGCTCGGTTTTGCAGTTTGTAGCCAGGGTTGCATTGGATCTGGCAGGAATTCGGGTCGTAGTTGTTGCCTGCTGTGGTGAGGATGCCGTTTGCTACGCCCGTGCATGGGGAGGCCGTGTAGCAGCCGGCGTCGCAGGTAAATCCTAGAGTTGCGCCTCTACTGGATAGCACTGTCCAACACCCACCACTAGTAATCCACGGACAGTAATAAGGGTTTCCGCATACAAGTTGGTCTCCCGAAATAAAGGTTCCAGGTATATAGTTAGAGCAGTACTGCCCTACCCCCACTGAAACAGGGACTGCTGCGTCAGTGATAGCAGAAACTGTCCCTGCGTTTTGTGGAGCAGTTGGTGCTGACACTGTGTAGGAGTACAGGTAATTGCCTGCTGCACACGTTTGGCATGCTGATGCACTGACAGTGGAGAACGCGTTGGATGAGCAGTTGATGCATGCTGTTGCGCCAGTGGAGGCTGAGTATGTCCCTGTGCCGCACAGGGCGCACACCCCTGTCGCACTGGACGCCCCAGTGTTACATATGTTGCACTGGGAAGGGTTAGAGGCGCCTGGGCTGGCGGTTGTGAATGCAGTGGGGCATTGCGCACAAGTCGAGCTTGCAGGGGCATTGGAGTACGACCCCACTGCGCAGGAGATACAGACAGAGCTTGTGCTGGCTCCAGCTATGTTCGAATAGGTGCCTACCAAGCAGCTGGTGCATGAAGGGGCTGCTGTACCTGAGTAGCTGCCTGGGAGGCATGTAGTGCAGATAGTGGCACCCAAGATAGAATACGACCCTGCTTTGCACAAGGTGCACATTGAACTAGTGCTGGCCCCAGCAATGTTCGAATAGGTGCCTGCCAGACAGCTGTTGCAAGAGGAGGCGACCGCACCTGAGTAGCTGCCTGGTTGGCATACAATACAGACAGTGGCACCAGAGATAGAATATGACCCTGCTGTGCACAAGGTGCACATTGAACTAGTGCTGGCCCCTGCATTATTGGAATAGGTGCCTGATGGACATGCTGTGCAGGAAGAGGCTGGTCCAGATGAGAAGCTGCCTGGGCTACAGACTGTGCAGGCACTGGAGTAAGCAGGGCAATAGGACCCAGCAGGGCAGACAATGCAGGCTGATGCACCATTGAGCGAGTAGGCTCCATCCTGGCACATGGTGCATGAGGAGGCGCCATTAGCAGAATAGGTCCCCATAGGACAGATATTGCACACTGATTGTCCTGATAAACCTGCATACGTACCTGACGGGCATTGTGTACAACCAGTATCGCTGGTGACTGTGCAGGGGGTTGTGAAGTATGTCCCAACGGGGCATATGCTTGTGCAGGGGGAACAGTATGCTGAATCAACAGAGGAAGAGTACGTCAGACCGGACTGACAGGGAGCACAGACAGCCAGGGCTAGGGCAGTACACTGTGTCTGCACATATGTTCCAGAACTGCATTGGGGCCCCTGCAGGCATGTGCCAGTGGAGATGGGGCCTATGGTGGAGCCATTTATGTAATACCCAGCGTTGGCAGTGCACGTGATGGAATTCGCAGTCGATACAGAGTTGGGAGGGCATTGAGTGCAGAAAGTGGATCCAACAATGACATAATAATTGGCAGGGCAGAGCACTGAGCACCCAAATATTGCAACTCCTCGAGGTTGTCTATACTGTGGAGAGGAACCGAATTCTAGACCATTTACACCTGTCCCTGAAAAGGTGACTACAGAGACAGGGGATACTGAAAGGTCTGCTCTTTTGATTTTATTCCAGTCGGGAAAGTACAGAAGGCTTCCGCCCTGCGACATCCCAATATCGTACAACGTCCCAAGTTGCACAGCTGCACCCAAACCATCCACGTTGCCACTCACTCCAGCAGTCCCGATGATAGTGCTTACTATTGCAGATGATGTTGGATTATTCATCAGTGTTGTCATGCTCCCAAGAATGACCTTCCGGAACACATTGTTCCCAGAGTCAGCAATCACAGCAAAGCTCTCGTCAGGGACCACTTTGATATCTCGCGGAGTGTTGAACCGTGCTACCGACCCAGGGCCATCCACAGACCCTGGGGAATTACAAGCTCCAGCTATCACTGACATAGTACTATGGACAAGGTTCACAAAATATAGCACATGATTGGCTGAATCTGTGACCAAGAGAAAATTTCCAGAGGGAGATGCGTAAATTCCGTATGGTCTATTGAGTGTTGCATTTGCAAATGGAACTGGGCCAGCCTGGCATACGCTAAGTCCAGTGCTGCCAATCAAGGTTTGGACTCGTGTATCAACTAGGTCGTATGTTCGTATGTGGTATGACTCCAGAAGGTATAGTGTTCTCAGATCTGCCCCCGCTGCTCCGTTGGTCAGACCAGTGAAACGAGAACTAGTAGCAGGTGCATCAACATACCCAGATACAGAACAGCTTCCTGCTAATAAGGTAGAAGCCCAAGTAACCATATTAACAGTAAAAATACAAGTACTTGTGGAGGTGCTATACAGATTCAATCCTGTGACTGAAAAAAACAAATACGTGATGGCATTAGCACTGAAAGTGATATTAGGTGCTGAACCATCGATTAGAGACAGCTGTCTAGCAATATGGTTGTTACTATCAGTTACATACGAAAGATTCATATTAACAGAGGTATCCATAAAGCACCCGTTACAGGCAGTGAGACCAAGTCCAAGACCGGAATTGCACGCAGCGCACACTGTAGCCCCCCCTAAGGTTGCATCATAGGTCCCAGACGGACAGTACTGGCATGCAGACGCCCCGCTGGCAGGAGCATAGGTCCCTGGCAGGCAGTTGGTGCAAGCGTTGTAGAGCATGCCAGACCCTGACGAGTATTGGCCTGCAAGGCAGCCGACGCAGGACAGGGTCCCTGCGTATGTGCCAGGGACGCAATTCGTGGGGAGTGCGAGGGTTGTGGAGTGGCTCAGCACCAGAAGCCCTACTGTGATGATCATTTGGCCTGTGGCTGCCATGGGTAACACGCGTTGCATGCAGCTAGTTCCTTTTTATATGGAGGGTGTACTGATCATCTGAATCAGCACAACGTGGCTGCCCAGCCCCAGCCCCACCAGGAAAGGCCACGCTTTAATCACTTTAATCACCACACAGCTTTGTTAAGACACGTCCCTCACAAGGATCCGCCTCCCCACCCTCAGCTCGCACTCCCTGCCAGCGTACTCCAGAATGAAAGGCGAGCCCAGCTTGGCGCGCACAGCCCTGCCCACGCTCCCTGTATCCTGGTCCTTGACCACGTAGCTCACAGGCAGGCTGAGGGTGCAGTACCGCCTGTTAGTTGGGCAGATCCTGGCCACCACAGGAATAACCCCAAACAGCACAGACTCTGTGGGGGCTTCCTGGGTTGGGCAGGGGAGGGACAGGTAGGACAGTGTCATGGGTAAAATGATTTATGGCATGAGCTCAAATAGGGCTTTGGGCCATCACTTCCCATTCATCATGAGGTCACCCCCACCCTTGGCCCCGAACCCCCCTTTGCCCTCCTTGTCTGTGTTGCCCTCCTTGTCAGTGTTGCCCTCCTTGTCCTCAGGCTTCACCTTGGCGTACGGCTTGGCCTGCCTGCCCAGGAGCACCTGGGACAGCTCCAGGCTCATGTCAGGCGTTAATGCCCCAATGTCGAACAGGATCTTAAAGTCAGCTACGGACTCAACCTCCAGCCTTGGCATGGGGGTGAGCTTGAAATCCACCGAATCAGGGTCCGACCTGTAGATCTTGCAGTACACCTCCACCAGCAGGTACTGCATGTGCCTGCAGTACTCGTGCATGTTGGTCGAGAAGAGCCTGCCCGACGCCATGGTCTTCCTGACCGTGTCCGCGTTGCCTCCCTCCCTGCCAATCACCATCTCGTAGGGCACGCCCGTCACCGCTGTCACGTCCCTCTGGAACTTGTTCCGCAGGAAGATGAGGTCCTCGCACGGGTTGAGCATCACCTGCTGGGCCACGTCGTGGTCTCTGGGGAGCGTGTACACCTGCGGCCTGTGGGTGCTGGGCCTCTCGATCTGGCGCCGGATCAGCATGTCCCTCTCAAACCAGTTGTGGGCGTGGAGCGAGGGGTAGACCGCCCTTCCAAAAACAGGCTGGGCAAAGTTCCTGGCGTCCTGAAAGTCCATGAGGTAGTTGTTGGGGTCGTCGGAGGGCTGCACGTTGGGCCGAAACGTGCTTATTATGTGGGCTGTGGTGTTCCACGCGTCCGCGTAGGACCGCCTGATCTGGGCGTTCCTCAGGTTTTTGTAGTCTGTCAGGATGTGCGCCAAGGGGGAGGGGACCGTGGCTGACAGGATGGAGTTGGCCTCCACGTTGTAGCTGGGGGGGGAGAAGATGTACACGTTGACGTCCTCCTCCTTGACGTCGCCCGTTGTGGGGGTCACCCTGTACACCACCAGCCTGGTATCGTCGTCAGTTGGCAGTCTCCGCTTTTTAGCGTACCTGGAGTCCCTGGCCTGGGAGGACCCCATCTCAGTGTGCCAGTCGAAGGTCCCGCATGGAAGGACCTCTGGCACCAGGTCCCCCGCTGTGACCCTTCTCAGCCTCCATGGCACGAACCCAAAGGTGATCATGGCCTTGACAGACGCTTTCAGAAAGGGGATGTAAAAGCGGTCCAGGTGCTTCTGAAATTTGGGGGAGCAGTCGTGCCCGTTGATCCTGCAGTCCACCCCCTGTGAAAGGCAGGTGGACTCGATGACCTTGAAGCACTGCTGCAGGGTGGGCTCTGAGGTGCCAAGCTCCAACAGGAGGGCCTGGCTCTCCATGATGTCCACAGTCCTGTGGTTGCTGCGGATCTTTGCCAGGCCATGGAAGGACAGGTCCTGTGCCCCATAGTCCATCCTGATTTTATTTAGTGTTATAAGCTATTTGGATGTTATTTTAATACACCAACGCGATTTGTGACACCTGATGATGGTGTCTATAAAATGAGTTGGTGTTGATCTTGAGCCATGAATAAGATAGGCCTGAATACCCTCAGCCAGATGAATGGTGGTCAGACGGGTGGTCAGATCAACAACAGCCAGAGTAGCAGCGATCAGGTTAGCAGCGATCAGACTAGCAGTGGACAAATCAGCCAAATCAGCCAGATCAGCCAAATCAGCCAAATGGGTCAAATTAGCAGCCCCAATGAGATCGATCCCCAGCTCAGGAGAGATTTTTGCCTGTACCCCGTCACCCAAGACGAGGAGGCCACCTGCAGCGCCATGCTGGGATCCCACAGCATACAGGATCCAGGCCTCCAGGATCCAGGCCCCAGGGACTCTAAGGACTCTAAGTATTCTAAGGATTCTAAGGATTCTAAGGACTCTAAGGACTCCAACATGCTGCTCATGCCCACCCACCACATCTCATCCCAGGGGGACATGATGGGCTTCAGGTACTGCTGCGGCCTGAGCAGAACAGGGGACGCCATCCCAGTCAACAGGACCATGTTCTTCGGGCACACGGCCACAGAGTGCCAGGACGATGAGGCGGCCATCATGAGGCTGCTGTCGGACCCGGAGGGCAACAGGCGCAAGATGGGGGAGTTTATCCAGGACCTCAAAGACGCCTACCAACCGGCGGAGCTCTCCTGCATCCCTGACAATGCCACGGCCGTCACAAACACGGGCCTGGTGCAGGCGACCGATCTGAGATCTGTGGACTGCAGGAGCTGGAATCCGGAGGTCCCTGACACGATAGGCCTGTACCACGCCTACATAAGGGGCTACAACCGAGACGTGCGCTCGCATAAGCTGTTCATCGTTTGCTCGGGCGGGTGCGCCAAGGCCTCCGACCAGTTCTTCAATCTCGTGATCGACGTGGGGAGCGAGTGGACCACAGGGGAGATAGCCGAATCGGAGGAGGCCTGGTGGCTGAGAAGGGCCAGCCAGAGATCGAGGTGCAGGCTGATCAAGATGCTGGCAGACAAGTTCGATTTAAGGATTCAGTCTGTGGAGGACATCCTGGCCTACACCCGCAAGGCAGTCCTGCAGGCTGTGCCCACCATAGACACTGTAGAGCACGACCTCTCCAAGTCGAGCCCCCAGAGTGTGGCGGTCTACAACCTCTGCGCTGACACCACACGCATCACCAACGGCCTCCTCTGTCAGATGCACCCCGCTGAGGGGTACTGGCTGTTCAGGGGGGCGCCAAGGGGCACTGGGGTGCACGGGGCCATGTTCGGCAGCCACCAGGTGTGCGGGGCGTTCCCAACAAGGGCCCCGTGCTTGACAGCCAAGCATCAGAACGCTATCAGCGTGCAGGACGGGCAGGCGGTCATGAGGGACGGGAAGGGTGGTGGCATGAAGGGCAAGCAGCACTACATGTGCTTCGATGAGGCATTCTTTAAGAACCTGGAAAGGATGCAGTGGAACAGGGACAACGGCTTCGTGGAGCTGATCCCGATCCTGGTGGCTATACAGGAGTGAGGCCTTAGAGTCCAGTCTGAGTCACAAGGGTTTCAAGATTCCAACAGCCGGATTAGGGTATATAAGACACAAGCCAGGTTATTCCGAATCTGATTTTTAATGGTAAGAACTAAGCAAGGCAGCGCAAGGAACATCACCATGGTCCAGTGGAGAAAAATTCAAGCATCTGGTGAAAGGAGTGGATTGACCACAGAAAGTGACTCGGACAGGGAGGAACAGCTTCCACCAACCGGGGCTGGGAGTGGCAGTGGGACCAAAGTGAAACTGGAGCCAAAAGAGCCTGGGCAGCCAACAGAGCCTGGGCAACCAACAGAGCCTGTGCAACCAACAGAGCCTGGGCAACCAACAGAGCAGCCTGGATGTGGGGCCAAAGTGAATTTGGAGCCCACAGCGCAGACTAACAGCGGGGCTGCCAAAAGGAAAATGCTCAGCTACACCGACTGGAAGGATGCTCAACTGTATCCTGGCATAACAGTTTGCTCTGATTTCAAAAATCCATGCTTCAACTGCAAGGGCATGTTTGAAAATGGAGAGTCAAAGCAAGCTATCAACCCATACATTTTAGTCCGTGACAAGGATGACAAACTTTACAGGAAATCACTGGTAGGCATCAAGCTCACTGGGGGCGTGTACGACGAGTTTCCTTATGGTTCGTACAAGGTGTGTTCTGTGGATGATGATTCTCTGACTTTCCATTACAGATGGCAGCATTGCAATGTATCCGTCGATGTGGATGGGAAGAAGGAACGGGTAACCCACGTCTACTTTGATGTGGTAGACGCCTAAAGGAGGCTCCCACATTTGCAGACACCTAAAGGAGGCCCCAGGCCTCAATTTAATGAATTTTCAGTATATTCACAACTAAAAATCACACACACTGACTGTCAAGGGGTCCTCCCCTAAAAACATGATCCCCTTTATGGTGTGGGGCAGCCGTTCGATAAAGTCCCTGTTGAGGTACTTGCTGGGCCCCACCCACTGGACAGTGCACAGGGGCTGAGGCAGATGCTGCGCCATGGCGCGCAGGAAGCCCCCCCTGTCCCCCATGGGCTGCATGGTCACAACGTCAAAGGCCAGGAGCCTGGGGATGAGCCCCTCTGGCAGGGTGTCCTGGGTGAACTGGCACAGGAAGCCCGTGTTGCAAGGGCAGGCAGGGGCAAGGTGCGCTTGGGGGGAGGCATAGTAGAGCACGCCATTGGTGTGGCTGAAGAGGAGCGTGGCAGGACCGTGCTGTGTCTTGAAGAGCGTGAAGAAGTGGGCGTCCTTGCACACCCAGGTCGCGTCCTGGGACGTCCTCACGGTCTGGGCATTTTGTTTTAGCTGCCTGCAGATCACTAGGATCTCTGGGCCCACATGCAGGCAGATGTCTCCTGCTAGGATGGATAGGGCTGTGTCCATTTTGTTTGGATTTAGATTCAAACCAAACCACACTCGTTTTTTTATTTATTTTTTAACTTATATATTGGTTTTGACCTGAGTTTGAGTTTGACCACAACCAGCTGTCACAGGTAAGTTGTG
>Ga0214166_1000993_pt1 | contig 13035 bp, 28 predicted proteins | sample TroBogepilimnion_27_FD_153005 | JGI IMG/M metagenome (GOLD analysis project Ga0214166, IMG submission 153005) | Freshwater microbial communities from Trout Bog Lake, WI - Practice 18AUG2009 epilimnion v3 | ecosystem: Environmental > Aquatic > Freshwater > Lake > Epilimnion/Euphotic zone ...
GCTGTCTGTGTAATAACAGGGTCATAAGCAATAGCACCGCATCTTGCACATACTTTGCCTTCATCTTCTGTCTTTGCTGGATGGGTGTAGAGTGGAATCCATGTGCCTTCAAGATGGTCAATCACTTGTAAGTTAATTAACTTTGGCTTGCGGTCTTCCAACCCTAGCAACATCCACGCTACTGGTTCATTTGCGTTCATTTTAATAACATTCCTAATCCAATTGAATACATAATAACGGCTACTATTTCTACTGAAAATAAAGCGTAATCTTTTTGCTTAAATCCAGCCAAAGCCCACAAGCAACTACCAATAAATCCACAATAAATGTTGTAAGGGTAAAGATTAAAATTTGTTACCGCAGTACCAATTAAGCAAATAATTGTTCCTGACCACTTGATAATTTCCAACACCCTTCTTCTCCTCTGTTACCAAGCGTCCATTGATCCCATATATCCTTAATCAACTTTTCCCGCCTAACGGCTGGTAGCTTTGGATGATTCAACATTTTTCGCAAACCTTCTTTTCCATTTTGCGAACGTTCTCTTAAATATACCCTGACTTCGCATTGATGTCTATACTTTTCTGAATGTGTATCGTTCGTCATTTACTTTTTATTAAAATAGTGTATAAAGGGGTTCGTGTCCAAAAAACCGTAAGGAAATCATGACTTTATTAGTTTCAGATGATGAGTTTATCAAAACTTGGAATGAATTAAAAAGCCCTGTAAAGATTGCACAAAAACTACAGTTGAGCCTTAGACCTTTAATGGCACGTAGGCGCAGACTGGAACAATTGTATGGCATAGAGTTAAAGTCTGAAAAGAATTTTGCGCCAGCAATCAGTATGATTGAACAAACCCCAATCAATGTACGCAGAGGGGTAGATATTGAAAAGGGTTGTGTCATCGTGTTTTCCGATGCACATTTCATGCCCGATGAAGTTACTCCAGCTTATAAATTTTTATTGCAATGCATTAAAGAAATGAAACCCTCCGTAGTGGTATGTAACGGAGATGCTTTCGATGGCGGTTCGATCAGTCGTTTCCCAAGAATCGGCTGGGATAAAAAGCCCACTGTAAAAGAAGAAATGGATGCCTGTAAAGAAATGCTAGAAGGCATTGAAAAGGTCTCCAGAGGCGCTCAATTGATATGGACGATGGGTAACCACGATGCTCGCTTTGAAACGCACCTAGCAGCTCATGCAAGTCAATACGAAGGTGTACAGGGTTTTCACCTAAAAGACCATTTTCCATTATGGAAACCTTGCTGGTCATTTTGGGTAGGCAATCACACCATTATTAAACACCGTTACAAAGGTGGTAGGAACGCTGGTTATGCGAACCTTTTAGCCGCTGGAAATACAAACATCATTACAGGGCACACGCACGTTCTTGCGGTGCAACCAATTTCCAACTATCAGGGCACGTTCTATGGGGTTCAGACTGGCTGTTTAGCCGATCCAAATGGAGCGCAATTCGCTGATTACACTGAGGATTCTCCAAAAGACTGGCGCTCAGGGTTTGCAGTTCTTAACTTTGATAAAGGTCGACTTTTGCAACCTGAGCTGGCTGTTGTGACCAGTGAAACCGAGGTAGAATTTAGGGGTCAAATCCATTACGTTTAAACCGAATGAAGGCATGAACGCATGAAACTTACCCCCGCTATTCTTAAAAATTTGTACTCAGCAATTTACTGTATGAAACCGTTTAATCGGTGGAATATGCCTTTGCCTGAGCAGATTAATTTTGTCCCTAACGCTGATAAAGATGCGATGGGTACTTACATTTATGAAGATGGCGAAGACTTTGAGCATACCATTACAGTTTCAACTGAATTGTGCGGACATTTATCCACAGTAATTAGGGTAATTTGTCATGAATGTATTCACATGAGTCGCTGGGAAAGCGATCGCTGGGCAAGCCATGACAAAGAGTTTAAACGTAGAGCTAAAGTTGTATCCCAAGAACTTGGGTTTGATCCGTTAGAACTTTAACGTGTAATCCAATAGATTACAGCAACTGCCATACCACCCATAAAAGCTGACCACATTAAACGTGTGCAGTAGTAACCAATCCAGCGCATAGTTACGCTAAAGTCATCTTCAAATCGTGTAATAGCACAAGCATATTCGGCATCTTTAAACGCTTCTGAAGCGCTTCTGCTAGTTCTTCCAACTTGATGATAGATATCAATCATTGTCGTATTTTCCTGTTGTTAAGTATGTGCATTAACTCTTGCTCTTCTTCGTAAGTCAAAGGCTCTGCTGAATCCAGAAGTTCTCCTGAGTCGTTTAAACGCTCTACTTCTTTGACAAGTTCTTCTAGCTCCGCCTGAGTTCCGTCAAAAAAATCAAAGCATCCTTCGGCAAAAACTACTTTTGGGTGTTTCTTTGGCATACCAACGTCCTTATTTAATGGCGCTGGCTACCTCCACGATATCCAGCAATAGTTCACGAGCTTCCTGAGCGTTCTCAAACTCATCGGATTTTTCTAAAACTATTTGCAGTATACGCAAATCCCCGACTAATTCTTTGAACTCTTTGGCGGTCAGTTTACCCGCTTTATATTTTGATTCCAAGTCCTGAGCACTAGCCAATAGTTCGTTTACGTTCGTATTCTTTTTGCCAAAAATCATATCCCAATTACTTTTGTATTTTTCTGTTACGGGTTTTTGTTTTTCGTTCATCTGCTGATTCCATTTTTACTTGTGGGTTGTATTCTTTATTCTTAACTGCTTCCTTTAACATGGCAACAAAACCCCATTGAATTAAAAGTTCCATGCCTTCTTGATCAAACGTAATATTAAAATCAGCCGATCCGTCAGGATTTTCTTTGACCATCTTGGCTTTAATATCCACGCTTGTTCTCCATAAGTTTAGCAATCATAGCCATTGATTTTTCAAACATTTCATCGGCATACTTTAATTCATCGGCTTGCCTTTTAATTAAATGCACTGCTTCTGTAATATGTACACCTTTATAAAGTTCTTCCAGTCTGTCTGCTAATTTATACGGATCTACCATATATCCTCCTTAAAAATAATTTGCGGTTAATAATTCTTTAAAGTCAGCCATACTCATTTTAGGTAATGGGCTGTATTCTTTGCCTTTAATTTTGTTAACCCAGTGTTGCAAAAACAAAGAATTAAAATCATATGTTTGATTTGCCATGCGATTAGCAAATATTTCAAAGTTTTCTTTTTTTACTTCCGACCAATTGTCCACTTTGACCACAGGTAAATTATCATAAAGACCATCAATAAAAGGATTGCGCTTGACAATAGGTATTCCACCCAAGACCAAAGTTTCATAAGTTCGATGACATTCATATCCTATTCCTTTAGGACTAACAGTAAACATAAATTCTGCCTGACGTTGCAACATATACTTTCTAGCTCGTGGCAGATTCTCAAAAAAACACGCAGCACCATCTATGCTGTTTAAACACTCTTGCCTGTCACCATGCAAACTATGTGCCCAGTTGCAGTAATACCCCGCAAGTTTTTGTGTTGGCGCTTCAAATAAATTTTGCAACAGCAATCTTTCCTGTGCCATAGGGGATATTTTGCGTAATCCCCATGTGCCTTGCTTTTCCCATACAGTATGGAAATCCAAGCCAATCGGTAAAGCTTGTAGCTTGGGATGTTCCATCGCTCGATTCTGAACAAACCAATTTATCAAATGTGGATGATTCAATATCATATCGGTTTCACGTTTATACATCGTTACATCGTGATCGCTGTCTCCTGTTACCAAAGTAAAGTAAACAAAAATACGTGATAAAAAATTATCCACAAAGTTTGGCAAAGCCTCATAGCATACGTAGATACTATCGCCAGCTTTTAAATCAGTTAATAAGTCTGCATCAATATGGCTTGAGCTGGATTGAGGGTCTTTATTATGATGATCGCATGACTTCAAAATGCCACGACTTGATACAAATTTACATAAACGTTCCATTGTTAATCCTTAAATAAATCTTGCGATTTGATGCCACGTTGGGCTAAAGCTTTTTTAATTTTTTCTATTGCTGATTTTTCTAATGTCTGCACTGTGCCTCGATTTATGCCCAATGCTTTTGCTATATCTCTATGGGTCATAATAGTTTGTCGTTGATTACTATTCATTTGTGGCATCTCCTCTGCACGCTAATGGGATCAGCTTTGGTTACTTCCGAACAAGCATAAACTTTTGGAAGCAAACAAAACTGAACGGCTACATCAATTAAATCAAACACTGCTATAAAAAACAATGTTGCAAAAACAACAATAAAAAATCTCATGAGTTTCTGATGAACTTTATCAATTCACCAACCTCTAAGATTGCCCAAATCACCCACCAAATCCAATGAGCATCACCGTAGTACAAAAAGAATGCAGTAAGCAGTCCAATCATTTTGTAATCCCCCCAAACAATTTAGACTCAAGGTCTCTAATGATTTTATTTAAACGCATGATTTCTGAATTCATCGCATGAATTTGATCTCTTAGTAATGCTACGGTATCGTCCATACTGTATATCCAACCAGCAAATGGCACGGGTTCTTTCTCTGCGTTTAAACGGTCTTCAGTTGTAAAGCTTGTCATTTCTTTCTCCTGATATTTAAATTTCTATAAATAATTCCATCGTGCCACTTTTCATCTTCTGCTTTTTCATACAACTCAATAATTTGATTTGGGTACATCCAAATTGGTGCTGGGTTTTCTTTAAAACAAAATGCATAAATGAAGGGCGCTTGCTCAGAATTAAAATTTTGTTTCATCCTTGGCAACAGATCAAATTCTTTTTGTTTGAATTTGTCAGTCCCTTTTACCGCCACAACAAATGTTTTTTCTTTAGAAGTAATAACGTAATCAGGCAAATTTCTCAACAGATTGTTTAACTTCCAAAAGTTTGGAACATTTTTTTCATTCTCATCAAAACCAATTTTATGAAAAACGCAGTCATTTTCTTTGCAATATTTTTCAAATAAATATTCGCCATCATTCTTGATTGTTTTAACTCTATCAGCGTATTCGCTATCGTTATTGCCAATCATAGCAACTCCAATGATGGTTGTTTCAATCTTTCTTTTTGTAGCTTTTCATATTCGGGATTTAACTCGCAGCCCAGATACTTCCTGTTTAAACGCTCTGCCACGGCAGCGGTTGTGCCAGAACCCATGAATGGATCAAGCACAATATCGCCAACTCGACTACCAGCTAAGATGCAAGGTTCAATTAACTCAGGAGGGTAAACGGCAAAGTGCGCTCCATGAAAAGGTTTGGTAGTCACCGTCCAAACTGAACGTTTGTTTGCCATGTCATAACTTTTTTCAAGCCCCCCATGAGGATTCAAGCCAGTTCCCTCATTGTGATACTTGCCATTAGTCCTATCCCTTGTACCCCAATCTTCTTTAACAGGCTCTTTAATTGCTTCATTGTCAAAGTAATACTTTGGCTTTTTGCTTAACAGGAATATGTATTCATGGTTCTTGGTGCATCGATCTTTAACTGATTCGGGCATCGGATTAGGTTTATGCCAAATAATATCCTGACGTAGATACCAACCAAATCCTTGTAGAGCGAATGCAACCCGCCAAGGTACACCGATAAGGTCTTTAGCTTTCAATCCATCAGGAATAATCTTGGAATGTTTGTTCTCCATGTGATGTTGCTCCCCGTTTAAACTCTTTGACGGACCTTTGCCGCTACCAGAGTAACTGTCCCCAAGGTTTAGCCAAACAGTGCCATCATCAGACAGAAGATGCCAAACATCCCGAAAAACGTCCACAAGATTAGAAACATAAGTCCCAATGTCAGCTTCCAACCCAATCTGTCCTTCGTGTCCATAGTCTCTCAATCCAAAGTAAGGCGGGGAAGTGATGCAAGTTTGTACCTTGACACCTTCTTCCCGCCAGCGTTTCATGATAGTTCTGCAATCGCCAAACTCGATTACGTTATGCATATCGAATTACTTCAATCCGATTTAACTCTTTGTTGATCATTGTGTTGTAAGTATTTTTACCAAGATTGGTGGTCAACCTAGCGCACAAAGAACCACGCAAAACTTCAAGATCATATTCATTGGCTGGAATTACACGCACATCACCTATCTGAATATCTTTAATGTATGGCTGTACATACGTTGAAAGAGTTCCATGAGGATAAAGCGATGGCTTTCTTTTACTTTTTTCTACAACTTCCAATGCACCATGTTTGCCACCTTCTTCATCAATAATTGCAAATTGACAATTTAAAGCTTGCAACATTTTGATAGCCCTATCAAGGGTTTGAATTTTAATTGCTTCCATTTTTTACCTTTCTGTTTACACGTTTTTTAATTGCTACGATTCCTTCTTCATCAATCTTGCGAGCTTGAAGCATTGCATCTGCTAATTCATACGATCTTCTAGCAATGCCTTCTTCGGGCATAAGCTCAGGATGCAGACCACCCCTAACTACAATACCCATCATTGCAAACATTGCAAAACAATCCCGCAAGTCATTTTCGTTCATGCCATACCTCTCATATACTTCATGATGTCATCGCATACGTTTTGAGCAAATGTTTTTCCTGATGGAAAAGCCATCTTTGCCCCTTCCGAGCTTTGAGTAATTTCCATTGCTTTGTTTAAACCGTCATTGAATCCACGGTTGTAAGGATCTTTGTCGCCACTCATACGCATACGAATACCTTCTCTCGCAATTACTGTTTTTGGAGTTTGGGTAGACCGAGCATACTTTGTAAACTTCTCATCCTCTTCGGGAGACATATAGATCATGATTTGTTTTAGATTCTTAGAATGGGTCATTGTCTTTCCACTTCTCGTACTCTCCTAGCACTGCATCAAACCTAGCTTTTGCTTCTGCATTGCCATTGAGTTCGGTACGTGATGCGATTTCGCACAGTGCATAAAGTCCTTCCACTGCATCGTCCTCGCCATCAATATCAAACTGATGTACGGTTTTTAAATAATGTTGAAAAGATTTTTCTCTGCAAATCATTCCAGCTTTTTTAACTCGATTGTCGTATTGCTTGGCGGTTTCGTTATCCTCAATCCGCACAAGCGCAACTCCATACCTAGCCCCAACGTAATCCCGCATAAGTTCTTCGGGGATCTCGTCAGGGTGGATATTTAAAGTCAATATAAAGCCAGTCTTATCTTGCTTTAAAGCAATCTTGATAGCTTCAAACTGAAGTGCGTTCATTGGTTTAGCCTATGCTCCAAGTAAGAAATTACTGCCTGATAACCAATTGCTTGATATTCAAGATTGTCAATGTGTGCGTGTAAAGCATCCTTGTCCTTCTTGAGTTCAGCAATTTCATTAAGGGTGTCAAACGTTATTGTTCCTGCTTGTTCAGCAAGTTGTTTAAACGCTTTGATTGTTGGACGCTTAGAACGGGATTTCGTCATCTTCGATCTCCGCTGATTTAGGTTTGGCTTGTTGACCATCAGGTTTCCATGTATTCACCGCAAGTGATAAGTAAGTACCGCCTGATTTGGTTTGCTTCTTCCAACCCGATAGTTTGAACGTAGCGTGGTTATTTTCTACATCAACTGTGCTTAGATCAATCTTAAAGTCACCAAAGTAATCAGGAGATTCGGGTGTCTTTTTAACCTTGCTTGCATTAAGCGATCCAGTGTTGGGTTTAATTTCCCATTCTTTCTTTTCCATTTTTAGTCCTTAAATTTAGATTTAAACTCTGCAAATTTTGATTGCAGTTCTTTATATACATCAGGTACAGCTTCCTTCATTAAGTCAATTTGGGTTTGATTCTTTTTCCAAAATGAACTTAATTCTTTTATGCTCTCGGCAGATTCACCGTAAGCAATCATTGCACTAGCCAATGTTCCAAAATCAGATTGTTCAACCTTTGCTACAGGCTTAATCATCTTTGGCTCAACTGGCGCAGATCCAGTAGTGGCATCGAGCACATCATTTTCTACAATAGCCAACGCTGTCGTGTATAGGTATCTACGTTGATAGCTTTCAACCGCACCAATATTCTGTACCTCATGACAACCTTTGAGATTGGCAGATCCCATAGGTGATGTAAACGTCACGTGGCTACCATCTTCTACATCGTAAATTTCCATGCGAGCAATGTCAGCATCAAATGAAATCACATCGCATAGCCCATGCTTTTCAAACAGCATTTGAATTGATGGTAAAAAATCACCCAACTCAAAATACTTATAGCCAGCAAACTTGTTATGACCTGACTTGTTCAATGGCATTCCAGCCAACTCATTTCTAACTGTAATTAGTTTCTTTAAGACTTTCATTTTGCTTCCTCCGTTTTAATAATGAATCGATTTTTATTTGGTACTACAAAACTCTTGTAATCAAACGCACTTAACTCTGCTGGTTCATCGTAAAACTTACGTTGCTTTAATTCATTGTCTTGCCAAAATAAATGCGGGCTTTCGGCTTGAATTTTCTTAATTGCATCGTCCAATGTTGGATTAACTTTTCCAAGATCGGGATCATTTTTCTTTCGTGATGCAATGATCAGCATCATTCTTTGTTCGTTGTTCAGCACGACTGCTCCTTTAAATAAGATTGATATTGACTGCACCATTTGTTAACACCGCAATAGTTTCCAGTACAACGCACTGGCTCACCTTTGCGTACTTCAACCGACAACTTCTTTTTGTCTTCTGATTCTTCAATCAGCTTGACTGCATCCTCTTCGGAATCAAATACACGCACCGCAGATTTACGTCCTTCTTTCTTTACTGCATACGTTGTTGTACGCATCCAACGTTCTTCATCGGTGCACTCAGGTAGCTCTTCATCCCAGTCAGCTTGAACCTTGGATTCTTTGTGCAGTTCAATACGCTCGTGAACGTACTTCTCAGTTTTGTCAAAAGACCATACTGGGATATCAACCATTTGGATTTGGGCTTGGGGATAGCCTGATTCTGTTTGTGCCTTGCGGGTCGACCAATCACGCAATATGGCGCAGATCTGTAGCCCTTTGATGCTTACCCCTTTGATCTTATGAACCATCCACGCATAGACGTTTAATTGCTGTTCCCATTCGGGCTTATCGTTCATGACTGCCCATACGGATGTGAACTTGTAATCTTTGAGCGCAACCCCACCTTTGACGTGCTGTTGCAAATCGATTGAGCCTGATAGTGTTACCCCATCAACCTCCATAAATAACCGTTCTTCGTTTAAATGGTCGACCACCTCACTACGTTCAGCTACTACGTGTAGTGCCGAACCAAGCATAGACCACAACATATCGGTTACGTCCTGTTCCATGTCATCCCAGTGCTTCCTTTTTAAGCGCTGGATTCTTGGGGGTGACATAATCTCTGTAACGGAATAATCCGCTTTTCCTTTTGAATAGTATTCTTTGCGTGCCAGTGCCACTAATGGCTCAGGTACATTAAAATGATTGGTAATCTTCACGTATTCTCCTATGCGAACGTCCCTACATACTAATACTACTTTTTTCTAAATGCAAACACTATTTTTAAAAATATTTGGCGAGCCAGCAAGCAAAGCAAATTCTCGCAGACAAGTGTTTGTCAAAGGGCGCTCAATGTTTATCAAGTCGGCAAAGGCATTAACGTATAGTCAAGCGTTTAAACTGCAAGCACAAAACCAGAAGCAAGAAATTTTGTCTGGGGATGTGGTGGTAACGATTCGCATTTGGTACGCATCACGTAGACCTGATTTGGATGAAAGTTTAATCTTGGATTTGTTGCAAGACATTACATATGCCAACGATCGGCAAGTAAAAGAAAAACATATTTATTGGATGGGTGTAGATAAAGAAAACCCTCGATGCGAAATTGAAGTGCGTTCTCTTGCACAGGAAAAATAATTTGGTATTATCGGTTTTGTATTTGTAGTCCTCACGTGGTAGTACTTTAGGAGAGCGCCTGTTTAAACGCTCTCCTTTTTTTACTTAATGCCGAGTTCAGCCGGGTGAGAACATCAAAGTTTAAACATCCACTAGCATCGAAAGTACTTGCAAAGTATTTCCTGTTGTCAGTAAGATTAAATTCTGTTCAGATTGTCGATGAAAAACGGTAGGGTCTGAACGTGTATTGCCGATACTATGGTTAGTGCGTTAGAGATCGGGAGGGGATGGCGAAGACAGAATCCCTCGCACGAAAAGTCTGTCGGGTCAATCGAAGCATGGGGCACGATTGTGAAGGCAACCTAGTTTAGGCTAGGTCTGCCCTCTCAAAGGGCAAGACCGAGAGTTAACTTATAGTTATTAGACAAATTTATTTATTGTGTAATAACAAAATGAAAGAAATTTTTATGCCATACGTCAACAAAACAAGACCATATAAAAAAGAGTATCAACAACAAAAAGAACGTGGCGAACAACCAGCACGTAACGCAAGAGCAAGAGCACGTTATGACATGGATAAAAAAGGTGTTGACAGATCAGGAAAAGATATTGATCATGTAACTCCTTTATCAAAAGGAGGAACAAACTCTCCAAAAAATTTAAAATTAAAAACACCAACAAATAACAGATCGTTTTCTCGCAATAGCGATCATACTGTGAAGACTAACAAAAGTAAGAAGTAGGAGAAGTAATTGAGTGCATTAAAACAGTTAGTGGAAACACTACACGTTGATAAACGAACACGTGTCGCTTGTCCTGAGTGCTCACACGAAAGAAAAAAACCAAACGAAAAAGATTTAGAGATTACACCGAAGAACGATGCTTGGGTGTACTTCTGTCATCACTGTCAGGCTACTGGCAATGTGTTATTTAAAACCTATTCAAACAAACCTAACTATATGGAGCGCAATGTGATTCCACTCAGAAGCTACGAGCCAACAAGCCTAGAAACACAACACTACGAATTTTTAAAGTCACGTGGCATTAGCCCACAAACCGCAGATGCAATGAAACTATTCTCTGCAAAAAAATATTTTTCAAAGCTTGGCAAAAATTCTGATGCAATCGGTTTTCCATATTTTCGCAATGGTCAATTCGTCTCCGCAAAATATCGCAGTATTGAATCAAAAGACTTTACGCAAGACAACGGTGGGGCGCATGACTTCTTTGGTATTGATCAGATCGATGCTACGTTGCCAGTCATTATTGTTGAGGGTGAGATTGATGCACTTACGCTGATTGAATGTGGCTTGCGTAATGTACTCTCAGTGCCCGCTGGCGCTCCCATGAAAGTATCTGATGGCAAGATCGATGCTTCCGAAGACAAAAAGTTTTCATTCGTGTGGAACGCTTTCGAGACGTTAAATAAAGTGCCTTACGTTACCATCGCAGTCGATACCGATTCGGCTGGACAAGCTCTTGCAGAGGAACTGGCTCGAAGAATTGGCAAGGATAAGTGTCGCATCGCCAAGCATGACAAAAAAGATTTGAACGAAGTCTTTTTGGCTGATGGCGCAGAACAAGTGCGTACCATTGTCGAGAACGCAGAGCCATATCCTGTTGCTGGATTGTCTTCCGCCTCAAAGTTCTTTGACCGTTTAAACGAGCTATGGGATAAAGGAAACGGCAAGGGTGTTTCTACTGGCTACTCCAACGTAGATCAAATTTACACTGTGGCTCAGGGTCAACTAACAATTGTTACTGGATATCCATCAAGCGGTAAGTCAAACTTTGTAGATCAAATGATGGTCAACTTAGCCAAGGCGCATGACTGGAAGTTTGCATTGTGCTCATTCGAGAATCAACCCGAAGTCCATATCTCCCGCTTGATCGAGATTTACAAGGAGAAAAGATTCTTTGAAGGAACGCAACGGATGTCTGAGTCGGAGAAGTCTGACGGTTTAAACTGGGTGCAAGATCATTTTCTATTTCTCGATGCCGAGGGATCTGAGCCGTCAACCATTGATTCTATTTTGGAGCGAGCCAAGATTGCAGTAGTCCGCATGGGTATTCGTGGGCTAGTGATTGATCCATACAACTACATTGAGAACAAGAGCGGGCTGGCAGAGCATGAGTTCATTAGTTCAATGCTCACACGTATGCAAGCATTCGCTAAGTCATCGGGTGTGCACGTTTGGTTCGTGGCTCATCCATCAAAGATCACACGCTCAGGCATGGATCTACCACGTCCTGATGGCATGGCAATCTCAGGCTCTATGGCTTGGTGGGCAAAGGCTGACTGTGGTTTGACTGTGCACAGAACTAAAGATCATGGGGTAGAAATCGCAGTGTGGAAGTGTCGCTTCCGTTGGGTTGGAACACAAGGCGAAACGACCCTCGGTTATAACAAGGTGACTGGAACGTATTACGAACAAGAAGCGTTTTGATTAACCTGCAATTTCCTAATTGCATCATCGTTTAAACGCTCTAATTGGATACGGGATTTATGGATTACTCACAAGATTTTTTAGATTTAAAAACAGCATTAACAGATTATCAAAATGCTATGAACACAAGGCGCTATGCCGATGCGTATGAGATTGGATTGAAGTTAATCATTCATGCACGAATGTTGAAAATCGTGGCGCAAGATTTGGCAGAATAAAAAAAAGCCCCCAAAGATTTCTCCAAGGGGGCTACTCGCTTAGTAAGAATGATCGTAAGCCCACTCAGTACAAGTGGCGATCTCTTTTTCGTAACAGCGTTTTAATACGTCCAACAGATCTGCATCAAGCCCATTCGCTAAACAGAATAGGATGTGCTTCTGATGATGCACAACGTTCTCGGTAATGAAGTCGCTTGTGGCTGGATCGTAATGATCGCAAGGCTCACCAGTCTCACACGCATGAATAATTTCATATTCAATATCATTCCAATGGTCTGCACGATTACACTCATCGTCCATGTAATCTTCAGCCAAGCTTTGTAAATATCTATCACTCATTGCAATCCCTTTCTGAATGTAGTTCTTCCTCTTCATCATCACCGTAGTCATCATCGTTGTTTCGCTCTTCCCAGTAATCAGAGAATTGCTCTATCGCATCGCTGACGTATGCTGGCACGTAACAACTCACATCATTTTCAGTGCCATCATCCCAAGTTAACTTCAACTCCCATTTAACTATTTTGCTCATCTTCACGCTCCTTTAAGTATTGAACTGCTTCACTGGA
>Ga0214166_1000995_pt1 | contig 13023 bp, 11 predicted proteins | sample TroBogepilimnion_27_FD_153005 | JGI IMG/M metagenome (GOLD analysis project Ga0214166, IMG submission 153005) | Freshwater microbial communities from Trout Bog Lake, WI - Practice 18AUG2009 epilimnion v3 | ecosystem: Environmental > Aquatic > Freshwater > Lake > Epilimnion/Euphotic zone ...
CTTCAAGAAAAACTAGCAGTCAACGGGGGAACCTTCTATGGCAACAGATATTGACGTACTTGCGGTAAAGGTACGCAAGTTACGCGATCATTACCATACACGTGATTCTCGCTATGCAGATCTTATGTCTATCCGTCAAGGTAACATTCAACAGGTATTCCCTGGCATGTTTCCTGATGAATTTCCTAAGCCAATGGTGTCAAACTTCATTGACATCGCTGCCCGCGACGTAGCAGAAGTTATTGCTCCGCTGCCAGCATTTAACTGCGACACAACTGACGCTATCTCAGATCGTGCCCGCAAGCGCGCTGACAAGCGCACCATGATCGCTGCTGGCTACCGCGACACAGCAAACCTACAGACTTTGATGTACACAGGTGCAGACCGCTACATCACCTTCGGTATGCTGGCTTTTATCGTAGAGCCAGACTACGAGAACAATCGCCCAATGATTCGTATTGATAATCCAATTGGAACCTATCCTGAATACGATAGATTTGGCAAGTTGCTTTCCTACACCAAGCGCTACCAAAAGACAGTGCGCGAATTGGTTAACGATTTTCCTGAGTTAGAACCACAGATCCGTGGACCTTATGAAGATCGCAACTCAGAGCGCATGATTGAGATTTTCCGCTATCAAGACAAAGATGAGTTAGTTCTATTCATTCCTGAAAAGAAGAACCTTGTACTTGAGCGAGCAGTAAATACACTTGGCGAACTGCCAGTAGTTATTGCAGTCCGTCCTGGCGTTGACTCTGACGAGCATCAACGTGGACAATTTGATGACATCATGTGGGTACAAGTTGCCCGTGCAAGATTTGCTACCTTGCAATTGGAAGCCGCACAGAAATCAGTACAGGCTCCATTCGCACTTCCAGCAGATGTTAACGTTCTTGAAATTGGACCAGACGCAACTATCCGTTCTGCTAACCCAGAAAAGATCCGTCGTGTTGGTCTTGATATTCCTAACGGTATATTCCAAGAGACAGCACAACTAGATCAAGAACTACGCGTTGGCTCACGTTACCCACAAGGACGACTAGGACAGCAATCAGGTTCTATCGTAACTGGCCGTGGTGTAGAAGCCCTAATGGGTGGCTTTGATACTCAAGTCAAGACTGCTCAAGCAGTATTTGCTGAAACCTTCCGTCACGTAATGCGTATCTGCTTTATGATGGATGAGAAGTTGTTTGGTGATGTTGAGAAGGAAGTACGCGGTGTTAACGCTGGCGCACCTTACGAAATCACCTACACGCCTAAGAAAGATATTCAAGGCGATTACTGGTGCGACGTATCTTACGGCATGATGGCTGGACTAGATCCAAACCGTGCCTTGGTATTCGGATTACAAGCTCGTGGTGATAAACTTATCTCACGTGATTTCCTACGTCGTCAAATGCCATGGGAAATGAACGTCACCATGGAAGAAGAAAAGGTTGAAGTAGAAGCATTACGCGACTCGCTTATGGCAGCCGTTGGTGCTTATGCTAACGCAATTCCATCATTAGCAGCACAAGGACAAGATCCTTCAAAAGCAATCAGTGCGATTGCTGCTGCTATTAAGGGCCGTATGGCAGGAGATAACATTGAAGATGTTATTGCTGCCGCATTTGCCCCTCAAGTTTCCCCAGAAGTTGCAGCCGCAGGTGAGGCACAAGCCCCTGGTCAGGCTCCTACTGGGGAGCCTACTCCACAAGGTATGCCACAAGGCGCACCTGGTCAAGCGCCACAACAAGGTGGCACCGCACTGCAATCACTACTTGCAGGATTATCGTCTTCTGGAGCGCCGCAACTCGCTGCGTCAGTTTCCAGAAGGTCGCCAGCCTAACGTTTCTGGCGATCAAACTTCCTATAGGAGATAAACAAATGGCAACAATGAAGTCATCATTGACTACAAAGGTTCCTTCACCAAAGAACCAAGGTGGACATGGATCCTCACAAGCAGTAACACAAAAGACTGGTATCCAATCAAAGGCTGGCGCTTCAAAAGCTAAGCCTTCAACAAGTCTTTATTCAAAGCAACCTTCAGGCACACGTGGTACAGGTACCACTGCTGGAAAGCCAATGAAGTAAATAAATGAATTTGGATGAGCAGGGCAGTATTCCTACACGGATTACTAAGTGGGATGTATTTGCCCTGTTCTCTAATACCGCATCAGATCTTGCGGATGTAGCATCTAATTTTTTTCAGATACTAACAGAGATGTTAGCAACACAAGCAAGTTTCGTGGAAGATGAAAAATCATTTCACGAGTATGCAGCCCGTACCATTGAGACACTAAAAGAAGGCGAGTAAACATGCCACAGGCAGAAAAGCCAGCGATGTTTTCAGGCCCAGGGGCAATGTCCCGCAGAACCGATGGCGGCCCAGCATCAAAGCAAGCACAACGGTATATCTCAGGTATGCCTAATTACGGTGATGGACAAGAGTTGATGGACTTACAAGCATCTGCTCCTATGTCAAAGTCATCAAACCCAAAACCTGCTACACCTTCACAGGTGCAACAAGCAGCACAGGGACAACCTCAAGGGCAACCTCAAGGTGGTATGGCTACGCCATTAACACCATTGCTTGCACCAACACAACGGCCTAATGAGCCTGTAACAGCTGGTGGCGCACTTGGCGCAGGACCTGGACCAGAAGCACTTGGATTAACTCCAGGTATGGGTCAAGGTGGACAATCTGCAAAGCAAACAGTTCAAGCTCTCGCATCTCACCCAGATGCTTCTCCTGAATTAAAAAATCTGGCTAATTTACTAGGAAGGTAGTTGATGTCAACAACACAACCACTTCCACCAACACAACCTACCAATACTAATGGTGTGGCTAATGTAGATACAGCCAATAAAATGGTTAGTGGAAATCAAACTTTTGTTGCTCATAGTCCTGATCTTGCAGCGGCTGGAGTATCAAGCGGAAATCAAGATACATTTACGACTTTAGCCGCCATGAAACACACAACCAGTGTTGGCTCTGCAATTGACGACCACGTAAATACTTATAACTCTGGCTCATGGATCAGCAACATTTTCAAAGATGTTAAAGAAATCCCTGGCGCAATTGTTAAGGGAGTTACAGATCTTCCAGTTGTAGGTAAAGCAATTGGTACTGTATTGAATTGGGCTAATAAGCCACTTCAGGAAATTCAAAAAGATTACAAATTTATTCATAGCCTTTATACCGATCAAGGCCCTATGGCTGGAATTATCGGAACAGCAGCAGTAATTGCTGGTGGAGCATTAGGAACATTTGTTGACCCAGGCGCTGGAACTGCTTTAGGAGCAGAAGCGGGAGCAGCATTTAGCCGCAATATCCTTGGTCGTGTTCTTCCTAATTTTAAATCTTCTTTAGATAAATCAAACAATCCAGATTATTTGGTTTCATTTGGTCGTGACGTAGCACATTTACTTTCAAACGTACCTGGTTTTGGCACTCTTGCCAATACAAATACTGGCTTAGGTCAAATTGTATCTGGTATTTCAGATGCCGCTTTTGACTTTGAGGGCGATCCTTTAGCAACTGCTGGTAAGTTAAAAGCACAAATTCGTCGTGGTGACAACATAGCAGTAGCCGTTGATCCAGATAATATTAATCCAAAAACTGGCAATCCAATGCCAAAATTAGATCCTATTACGGGTAAGCCAGTAGCAGTTCGTGCAACACTACCATTTGCTAGTTCAGCAACAGGTTTACAAAACTTCTTTCTTTCAAACTCTTTAGTTGTACATAGTTCAGATCAATTGGATATGGCTTTAGCCAACCCATTGATGAAAAACGTTAACCGTGCTATTGATGATATTGCGGCAAAAGCCAAAGATCCAAAGACTGGTCTTGCTGACATAACCAATACTTATGGTGTTAAAAATGGTTGGTCAAGAGCCATGAACGTAGCACTATCTAAGGTTGAAAATCGTGAACAAGTTGTTCAAATTTTTAAGCAAGCGCTATATTCAAAAGAACTTGCAGACAATGCTGAGCAAAGTCTTGCCGATCTAAAGTTACCTACCAAGAGCGTTGGTAAATTACTTAGCGAAAAAATTGGCGCTGACAGAATTAAGCAAAGCGCCCAAGGTTCAACTTGGAACGAACAAACTAACCTTTTGCTTCCTAAAAAAAGCGCCATCATGGATCCTGTTGTCAATGCTGACGGTACTCCAGCAATTGATCCTAAGACTGGCTTGCAACAAACTACTGCAAGAATAGATCCTACAACTGGTGAAATGCAGTACAAGATCAACAAGCCATTGTGGGCAAAGCCAAACAAAGAAAACATTATGAACGCATTGGCTGGTAAAGTGCGTACTTTTACTGGTCAACGTCCATTGTCATTTGACATGGATAACATGGCTCTTTCGTCTAAAGAAATTGATTTTGCTGATCCAAATGTAGGCAAGACAATTTATGATATCGCTTATATGTCAATGCCTCACCGCATAGCACTTGAGCGCACAACAGATATTTTAACAAGCGCTGAAGAAGATCAACTAGCAAAACTACACACCCTTCATCAAGAAGTTCTTAAGAACTTTGGTCTTGGGGATACTCAAGCCTCAACTATTCTTGGACAACAAAAAGATGCTATAGTTGGCAACCCTGCCGATCATGGTGTTTATGGATTTAATAATGGACGTGCTGTAGGTGCCGTAGATGTAAAACCAGAATTTGGCGGAGATTCCAAGTCAATGGCTATTGTCCAAGGACAACGCTATAAAGGCGCCATGTTGGATCTTAAAGAGATTCGCTCTGCCCTGCGTCAAGCAAAAGCATACGGCGTATTTTATAACAAAGCTGACGATTTCTTTACTCATTACACTAACGTAATTTTTGCACCATTAGCCCTTTTGTCTCCAGCCTTTGGTCTTCGTGTATCCACTGGTGAAGCATTGCACCAAGTAATGCGTCGTGGTTTGCCAAGTTATCTTAATAATCTTTTGGCTACAAGCCTACGCAACATGGACAAAAAATATCAGGCTTATCACAATGATGCTGTTGCTCAGGGTCTTACCCCAACAGATCTTGATGCTTCTGAAAGAGAACAAGCAACTGGTATACCACAAGTTGTTAAAGCAAACGAAGTTACCAAAGAACTTGATAACCGTGAGAATGTTGCTAAGCGCGCTTGGCAAGCAGCTAATAAGGGTATGACAAGCAAGACTGCTTGGAATGATGCTGTTAACAATGTGGCAAATGCTCGTTACAAAGTTATGCCAGTAGGTTGGGTGGCAGGCAAATTTAAGGATTCTAAAGTCGGTTCATATCTCGTTGGAGATAAAGTTAAATATCTTGACGAAATGCACCGTGAACTTGGTGTAGATGGAACTCCCGCTGGTATTTCATCTGCCCACCAAGCATCTCAAGATCTTTACTCAAAAGAGCAAATTGATTTATTTACCAAGACTCTTGGACATGGATCTAAGCCTGGTCAAGAACTTGCTGGACTTCAAGAGTTTGATCCACACTTTCATGATTACTGGGCAAAAGGCGCTAACATGGCGGCGGCAGATATGGCTCAACGCGATATTGCTCGTGCTTATATAAATGCTTCTAAAGATCCTGCGTTTAAGCAACTTACCCCAAATCAACAATTTGCTAGTTTAGTTGATGGTCAAGTAGCAAATATTAAAAATCCTAATATGTACAAAGAATACCGCAGTACAATGGATGGATATACAAAGGCTACTCCTGAGTCATTTGCTAAGGCTCAAGTAGATTATTTGCAAGGTATTGTTCATGGTTCTGATGGAACTGTTCATACAGATTTGATTCAAAAAATTGCCAAAGGTGAACAAGTTACTGGCAAAGAACTACGTAAACTGCCTAACGACTCAGCGCCTATAAAGGTTCTTGGTCGTCGTCAAGCTCCTACAATTTCGGATTCGCTTCGTAGAGTAGAAGAAATTGGGTATCGTAAATTTGTTAATCCAGTCATGGACTGGGTATCACGTAACCCACTGTTTGCTGATTTCTACACCCGCCGTCGTCAAACAAATCAAACACTTATTGACATGGGATTGGTTGACCCTCAAACAGCAGTTCGCATGTCTGCGCTACAGGCTACACGTGAGATGATTCCAGCAATTCACAGCCCTGCTATTCGTAGCCAGTTCGCTGTATTACACCGTAACTTGCTTCCATTTTACTTTGCTCAAGAGCAGGCTATGCGTCGTACTGGTCGTTTAATTATGACCAACCCACAAGCCTTCCGTGATTTTCAGATCGTTAACCAAGGGCTTAATAATCCAGGCTTTGTACATACAGATGCCAATGGCACAAAGTACATAGTTTATCCAGGTCTTGGCGAATTTGGTAATGCGGTTTCAAAAGGACTTAACGCTCTTGGAGTAAGTCAATTTACGGGTTTACCATCATCAATTACTGGTAATACTTCATCGCTATTGACCGTACTTCCAGAAGTTAAACTGCCTGGAACTAGCCCATTTATTAACCTTGGATTGTCTCAATTGGACAATTTATTTCCATGGATGAGCAAGGTCACAAACGTAGCATCTGGTGGTTATCCATCAAAGAACTGGATTGACACAATCATTCCTAACTCAACGATGCGTGACCTGTTCAACTCAATGAACATGGATGATCGTGAGAGCATGGTTTACAACTCTAAGTTGTCTGCCATTATGGCTGCTTACTATCATGGCGATTTGCCAGATAATTATGCTGCTTTGCCACCTTACGAACAGGCTAAGTATCTTGCTAAAATTGAGCATAACGCTCAATCAAACTTGATCGTTAAAGGTTTGCTTTCGTTTTTCTTGCCACTGTCTCCAACAGTAAGCAACGATTATTACACCAAAAATCTTCAAACACTTCGCTCTGAATATCTTAACCTTTTGAAGCAACCTAACCCAGCAACTGGTAAGCCAGATGCAGCTTGGGCTTTGGATAAATTTTTACAGGAAACTGGATCACCTACAAATCCAAATCGTGGTTTGTCCTACACAGTGGCTCATACCACTTCTGGCACTGGTGCTTATGCTCCACTTGCTGATTCAACATTATCTTGGATCAAGAACAATCAATCGTTGTTAAATAACAGTGCTTATTCATCAGCGGCACCTTATCTAATCCCACAAACTGGTGACTCAGCAGATGCTCTACAAGTAGAGAACCAATTGCTGGCAAACCATTTCCGTGCTAAAATTAGTTCACAAGATTTTATGACAGCCTTGTATGTTAAAAAAGGTTGGCAAGATCTTGCAAAGGATTCAGCCGATTATCAAGCAGCTATGAAGGTTGCTCGTACTAGCGGCAATCGCTATGAGGAATATCAATTAAGCCAAATATGGAAAACCGTAACTTCAAATTATGGACAAAGTAATCCAATTTGGTTTGCTGATTATAACAATCCAACTCGCTTGGAAAGCGCTAAAAATGCGCTTCAACAATTTCAAGTTATGAATACAAAGGGTTTAATACCTGATACGGTAGAAGGAAAAGGAATTAAAGATCTTCTTACTTCTTACGAAGATTATCATAAAGGCTTGCTTGCAAATACCTATGGTGGTAAGCACCTACCAGGATATGCAAATCTGCAAGATGTTTGGTATTCATACCTTGACAATTTAGCACAAACAAACCCACGTCTACAAAGTGTTATTACTAGCGTATTTAGAAGGGCAGTATAATGGCCGCAGGTACAGGATCTAACGCTGGAGCAGGTTCATCTGGAAGTGATTACCTTGCACTTTTGGCTGCACAAAATGGTGTTGGCAATCCGATGTTCAACAAAACAACAACGGATACCACCTATCTTACACAAACTTCACAACCAGATATTTCAGCATTGCTTAATTCAACCATGCAGCAATTGCTTGGACGTAATGCTACTCCTGAAGAAATCCAAACCTACGGATCAGAACTGCTTGCAGCAGAAAAAGCCAATGTTGGCAAATATACTGGAGAAACCACTTATGGCCCATCTGGCAAGCGTAACCTTGTATCTGGTACTCAGACCACAGTAGGCGTAGATCCACAAGCATTTTTTGCAAACATACTACGTGGAACCGCAGAAGCTAAGCAATACGGAGTTATGAATACCTATATGGATGCTTTACAAAATGCAACGGACAAGTTCAAAGGATCGTATAATGGCTAAAAGACCAGTCGCTAAGTATGACCCTAATGCACCTTTAGATCCAAATGCTACACCGCTTGAAGCATTAAATTATTGGAACCAAAAAATTGATTATATAAAAAATACTAAGGCTGGCAGCAGCCAGATGAAAGAACGTGCCAAGCAGGATCAATTACAAAAAGCTGAAACACTAAGAGATGAAGCCGCAGCGCAATGGGCTTCTGATCCATCTAACCCTGCCAACCCAAATGCTACTAGCGGAACAACTGTAGAGCCAAATTGGGCAAAGCCACCAGTTGCTACAAAGCCAGCAACAACAAAGACAACTGGCACAACAGACTCAGGTTCGGCAGTTGATTTTTCAAATAAACAAATTAAATCAGTTGTTAACGTAGATGCTCCTGCCACTACCAAAGCAACCGATGTGCCACCTGGAACAACCCCACCTTCAACTGGGCAAACCCCACCAACAGCCAATGTATCTGATACTTCTGCTGGAGTTCTTACCCCAATAAGTCAAGCAGCACTTCAGGCTCAAGGCACACAAGGTCCTTTAACACCAGAAGAAGCACAAGATAAATTTGTAAAGCAATACGGCCCAATAGCATCAATGGCTGTAACCATTCCTTGGATGAATGATATTCTCCAACAAGCCATTAATGGCAACTGGACATCAACAAAATTTATAGATGCAATTCAAAGTTTTAATGGCGGTAAAAACTGGCAATCAATCGGGCAATCAGTCCGAGATTCTCAAGAAGCCTACTTTGGAAATAAGCAAGCCTGGGCACAACAATACAACGATAAGTTAGACATACTAAAAAAGTCTGCTATTGCTCAAGGTCTTGATCCATCAGCCTTTGGTAATGCTCTAAACCTTAACGATGTAAACTCTATTGACGCTGCTTTCAAGGATTCTGGCAGCGCCATGAATACCTTTTTCAACCAGTATTACAACAACATCCCAGATCAAGCAACACTTGATAAGTATGTTGCTAATCACTCAACTATTGCAAAGCAAGCCAATAACGCTTTAAGCGGTACCCTTGCTACAACTGCAGCATCTTTAAAGAACTATGCTTCTCAATACGGTGTGGCTTCACAATACCTTGGACCTAACTGGTCTAACGCTAATGGCACTGTAAGCGATAGCACGGATTACTTTACTAACGCTGCAAGCGCTATTGCTAAAGGCTTAACAAGTGCTGATAGCGAACAAGCCTTATACCGTCAACAAGCAATGAATATCTACAAGCCATTTGCTCAACAAATTGCTAACGGATATAGCGTTGCTCAATTGGCTCAACCTTACACCAGTACAGTGCAAAATCTGCTTGAAATTCCAGGACAACCAATTGACCTTGGATCATCAACTGGTTACGGCGCAATGGTTACTAAAGCCCTTCAAGGTGATGGAACTAACCCAATGAGCCTTGACCAATTTACAACACAGGTTAAGCAACGTCCTGAGTGGCTTCAAACTGGCAATGCTCGTAACAGTTTGATGGATACTGCAAATCAGTTATTACACAGCTTTGGATTGGTGGTTGACTAATGGCACGTACAGATGCACAGGTAGATGCAGCATTAGGCGTATCTAATTCTTCATCAACACCAGCCGCTGCCGCTGCTCCAGTAGCACCTCAAGCCCCAACGTTAACTCCTGAGCAATTACAATCTCAACTTGCTGCGGTAGGAACCACTATTAACAATGGTGTTGTCACCAAAGCCGCCCCTGTTTATACAAGCCAAGCAGATGCAGATGCTGCTGCTGCACAAACAAAACAAATTGCAGATTTACAAGCACAACTAGCGGCAGCCAATACTGCTTCAAATACTCAGACTGCTTTAGATGCAGCCAATAAAGCCATTACAAATCAAAACGCTTTGGCTATGTTGCAGTCTACTTTGTCTGGCTATGGCATTGATCCTACAGGTGAAATCAGCAACGCCATCCTTGGACTACAGCAAAAGAATTACGATGCAGCAACAATTCAATCTTTGATCCAAGATCCAACATCTGTTAAGTCTACTGATACAGATGTAGCTGCCCTTGCTAATGCTTGGAATACTCGCTTTTCAGCCAACGTAGCCCGTCAAGCTGCTGGACTTCCAGTTCTTTCAACTGCTACATATCTTGCAAATGAACAACAATACAAGCAAGTTATGCAACAAGCAGGGCTACCTGCCAGCGTAATTACTAATGATTATGTTGGTAAAATTATGGCAGCCGATGTATCCCCGCTTGAAATGCAGACTCGTATTAACGCTGCTACAACAGCAATCACAGCAGAAGATCCATACGTTATTCAACAACTTAACCAAATGGGTCTTGGTACTGGCGATCTTGCCCTACATCTTCTTGACCCAGCAACTGCTTCAAACGTAATTGCTCAAAAGGTTTCAGCCGCACAGATCGGTGCTGAAGCAGCCCGTCAAAATGTAAACACATCTCAAGCCTATAACATGCAATTGGCTTCACAAGGTGTAACTCAAGCCCAAGCAGCACAAGGCTTCCAAAACGTAGCAGTTCAATTGCCAGGCATGCAATCACTGGCTCAACGCTACGCAGGATATGGTCCAGCAGGAACAGTTGGGCAAAGCCTTGAGAACCAACAATTTGGAACTTCATCAACTGGTGAAACCGCTGCTGAAGCAGAGCAACGCTTAAAGCGTTTACAGACACAAGAAACATCAGCTTTCGGCGGTAGCGCTGGAGCAAGCACACAAGGCCAGAGCCTTGGTATTGGAACCGCACAAGGCGTTTCCTAAAAGAGAATCCGTCACCACCTACCAGCATGGATGACGCGTATTAAGACTGGCAGTGGGAGCTAACCATCCTTCCCCTGGGATGAATTACGGCCTGCGTATCAACTAACGAAAGGGAGTGCCACATGGCAAACCAATATGATGATGAAGACGACGATTTTGCTACTGAGGAAACTCAGCAAGATGGTCCAGCAAATCTCCGCAAAGCCTTAAAGCGAGCAGAGAAAGAAAAGAAAGAACTTGCTGAGCAATTAGCAAGTATCCAAGCGGACCTACGTAATCGTAGCGTCAAAGACGTATTGGCACAGAAAGGCGTACCTGATAAGGTCGCCAAGTTTATTCCTGGCGATGTTCAAACGCCAGAGCAGGTAGATGCTTGGCTTGCTGAAAATGCTGATGTATTTGGCTTTCAGAAGGCAGAAGCAGAATCTGCTCCAATCTCTGACGAAGAAGCAACCAATCGGGCAGCGTATCAACGCATCAATGCCGCAACACAAAATGCAAATACCCCAACTAGAGATGCCGACCTAATGGCAAAAATAACAGGGGCTAAGTCAATTGAAGACCTCAACGCATTAACAGGTAACGCTTCTCAACGTCGTAGATAAATCCATTAACCGCACAAACCTTAAAAGAAAGAAGGTGACACAGTGACAAACGCATATACAGATACATCAGGCGGTTCTCTAGGTACTTCCCTAGTACAAACAGCTTATGATCGTTACGTAGAGTTTGCACTCCGTGCTGTACCTCTAGTCCGCGATGTCGCAGACAAGCGTCCAGTACAACAAGCAATGCCAGGTTCTTCTGTAGTCTTCCAGATCTACACAGACCTATCAGCCGCTACCACACCACTTTCAGAAGACGTTGATCCAGATGCTGTAGCCCTAGGCAACACAACACCTGTCACCGTTACTCTGAACGAATACGGTAACGCTTCACTTGCAACTCGTAAGTTAGAGTTGTTCTCACTCTCAGACGTAGATCCAGCAATTGCTGACATCATCGCGTTCAACATGGCTGACTCACTTGACACAGTTGCGCTTAACACCCTTGTTGGTGGACCAAACGTAATTGCTGAACTTACAGGTGGAGCCACTTCTCCAGTATCTACCTACGCAGGTACATACACCAACGGAACAACACAAAAGTCAATTGACGGAACATCTGTTATCCGTTCACGTGACATCCGTCTTGCTGTAGCTAAGCTACGTGCAAACAAGGCTGTCCCACGTCAAGGCGAATACTACTGGGTTGGTATCCACCCAGAAGTTTCACACGATCTTCGCGCAGAAACTGGTTCTGGCGGATGGCGTGATGACCACAAGTATTCTGAGACAGGCTCATCAGAGTTCTGGCCAGGAACAATCGGAACCTACGAAGGTGCAATGTTCGTTGAATCACCTCGTATGTTCAACGCAGCAGACGGTACTGGCGGATCAACAGGTTCAGGAACCTTTGGTTCTGCATGGACCTATGGTACTGGCGGTGTACGCGTATTCCGTACTCTTGTTGCTGGTAAGCAAGCACTTGCTGAAGCAGTTGCCGAAGAACCACACGTTATCTTCGGACCAATTGTTGATAAGTTGATGCGTTTCCGTCCAATCGGATGGTACGGCGTTCTAGGATGGCAACGTTATCGTGATGCTTCCTTGGTTCGTATTGAATCATCTTCATCAATTCACAACTCTTAGTTCTAACTAAGTAGCCGTGTTAGCCCCATCTTCGGGTGGGGCTACCACATAACTCAAGGAGAATAATGGCATATCTGTTCAAACCACCAACGGTAGATGAAAGCCCAGCAGGCTTTAGCCGTTTGTTCTGGCGTTACAGAATTGCCCGTGGTGACACAATTCTTGTCTATGGCACAACCACTGTACGCACACGTACACCAGGCGTAGACGAAACTCAAGATGCAGACTACTGCTACCTAGGCGGACATGAGTACATACTGTCCCAAGGTGAATACGACATTCTAGTAGCCAATGGCTACAGTGCAAACATAACAACTATTTAGGAGATTAAGTGAATCCAGGTAGATATAACATCACCGTTGTTAACGGTACTACATTTCAACTTTCTCCAGTATGGAAGGTTGATAACCTTCCTGTAGACCTAACAGGCTACACCGCTGATATGCAGGTAAGGGACATCAGCAACA
>Ga0214166_1000999_pt1 | contig 12956 bp, 22 predicted proteins | sample TroBogepilimnion_27_FD_153005 | JGI IMG/M metagenome (GOLD analysis project Ga0214166, IMG submission 153005) | Freshwater microbial communities from Trout Bog Lake, WI - Practice 18AUG2009 epilimnion v3 | ecosystem: Environmental > Aquatic > Freshwater > Lake > Epilimnion/Euphotic zone ...
ACTGTGACTCAATGGGCTACGACTTCGACGAAGACGACTATGATGGCCAGCCTACAGAGCAGGAAGAGTGGCATGACTTTGACCCTGATTGCTAAAGGGCGATTGACAAGACTAGGGTTTGAGAGTATAATACTTACATCAACAGCAACAAAGGAGCGAAAACTATGTTTAAATTATTGTCCACAGCAAACCCTAAAATCCAAAAGGGCACTAAGATGGGCTACCTCAGCTTCATCCTGCACCTTGCACCAGCAGACTTGAGCGGGCGTGAAGTATGCCCAAAACGAACTAAAGGTTGTACAGATGCTTGCCTTAATCTAGCAGGACGCGGTGGCATGTTCAAGCGAGGCGAGACAACGAACATGATCCAAAAGGCTCGCATTCGTAAGACCAAATACTTCTTTGAGGCACGTGATTACTTCATGCAAGACCTCTACGAAGACATTCAAAAGGCCATCCGGTTCGCAGAGCGCAAGGGTTTGACTCCTGTGTTCCGCTTAAATGGCACATCAGACTTGAGCTGGGAGAAGTACACTATACACGACAAGACAATTTTTGAATTGTTCCCTAATGTACAGTTCTACGACTACACTAAGGTCCTGGGCCGTAAGGTCGCTAAGTTCCCCAACTACCACCTTACATTCAGCAAGGCAGACGGCAATGACGCAGACGTGGCTGAAGCATTAATGCAGGGCATGAGTGTAGTGGCTGTCTATGACAAGATCCCAGAGGGTGTGCCCAGTGCGGACGAAACTGACCTGCGCTTCTTAGACCCTAAGGGCATTATGCTGGGATTGAAGGCAAAAGGCCCTGCAAAGAAAGATTATTCAGGTTTTGTAATCCGTTTGAAGGAGGTAGCATAATGTGGGACGAAATTAAGAAGATCTACGGCTTGGGCTTGGTCATAGTCTGGGCATTTTGGATACTTGTATTCTTTCTAGGTATGGCCATTCTCAACATCATTACAGGAGTCTAATATGCTTAAACCCTTAACCCAACGTCAACAGGACTTGATCGTCAAGAATGTCGTCCGAGCCCTTGAAGATATCGAGGCCTTGAACAAGACAGGCTATAATTTCCTGTACCTAGCATCAGGCTTCATAGCCCACTACAGCATCAACGGGTTCAAAGCCTACTACACGACCCATAGCCTAGAGCAAGACATCCTAGACAATGCTCGCCAGAATAATATGTGGTCGAACTTTGAACCCGGGGATCGTGACTATGCCTACTACAAGAGCAAGGCTCAAGTCTATCAGCGTATCATTGCTGGCATTAATTATATGAGCCAAAAGGAGTACGCATGATTACCTACTACAAGATTGAAAAGCTGATGGGCCTTAGCAGTGAGGCTCTAATGTGGGCACTGGCTAAGAACGGGCACACGGACACAATCAAAGAAACAAAGTTCCTGGGGCCTATCCATGGAACATTGTAGCGGGCTTGGTAGGTAGTACTTTGTACTTGGCATGGTGCATCCGTGTGGCAAATAAGCCACAGACTATCGTCAATGCCGCGGGAATACTAGTATGCCTTATAGGGTTATTGAAGGCCAAGGGTCGTGCTAAGAAGGACTCGTCAGGGTTTGTAATTCGGTTGACAGAAACCGCTTAAGATGGTATAATATATACATCAACTAAGGAGAGCGATATGAAACGGATCCTAGCAGTTTTACTCGTAGCACTGGCAGTTCAAACCCAAGCAGAAGCACATGGCAATGGTTATGGTTATAATGCAGGCGCAGTGGTAGCAGGTGCAGTCGTTGGAGCAGCTTTGGTCAACGCATATCGCCCACAGTATTATCAACCACAGTGCTGGACTCAACCCGTGACAGTTTGGGTCTATAATCAGTACGGACAAGCCATGCCCGTTACTCAATATCAAACCGTTTGCCGTTAAGGAGCAGTCATGTTAGAAACTACCGGAATGATTCTTTATGGAACTTGGCCCGTATGGGTGTTCCTTATGATACTGTTGGTGTCCATCATAGCGGTTGACGGATGGAACTAAAGACAGTATAATTACTACTTCAACAACACACAAGGAGCGACACTATGGTAACAGCAGATCAGATCAAAGCAGGCTTTGTCTTAGCCCACTTGGCAGGCGTTGAGATGTACAATAAGATTGGCGAGTGTGATATGTGCGGTTTTGGTTGGGTTGATGTGTATGTGGATCGCACCAACTCAAAGCAGGCCAAGGAGCTGATTGCCGCAGGCTTCCGCAAGGACTACAAACCCAAGTGCTTGAGCTATTGGGATCCAGCAAAGATTCCAACTCAGTCAGTGAGTGTTAAGGAGGCAGGTGCTGAGGCTTTGGCTACTTATCTACAGAGCTTGGGCTTGAAGGCTTATGCAGGTAGCCGAATGGATTGACGTATAGGCCCGCAAGGGCTTATAATACGAACTTAAATACTTTTTACAGGAGCGCAAATGGCAAAGGTAGTCACTTCAAAGATGCTTATGGCACTACAGACAGAATCTAAATCATTGGAAGTTGAACAAGTCAGCAAAGACTTGAGCACAGAAACAGACGAATCAATCCTTACACGCTTGCGTGATCGTTTTGAGATCCTAGATGATATGACCCGTGCTGTCAAAGCAGGCAAAGTCAAAGCAATGATTGTCACAGGCCCTCCAGGCGTTGGTAAGTCATTCGGAGTTGAAAAGGTACTATCCAAACACGATGTCTTTGCCAATGTGGCCAACGATCAGAAGCTGAAGAAGTACGAAGTGGTCAAAGGCGCAATGAGTGCCATTGGACTATACTCCAAGCTCTATCACTTCAGTGATCGGAAGAACGTCCTAGTGTTCGATGACTGCGATAGTATCCTATTGGATGACTTGAGCTTGAACATTCTCAAAGCGGCATTAGACAGTAGTAAGAAGCGTATGATCCATTGGAACACAGACTCACGCTTGTTGCGTAGCGAAGGTGTGCCCAACAGCTTTGAATTCAAAGGTGGTGCTATCTTTATTACCAATATCAAGTTCGATCATGTGAAGAGCAAGAAGCTTAGGGATCACTTGGAAGCATTGGAGTCACGTTGCCATTACTTGGACTTGACTATTGATACAGAGCGTGAGAAGCTGTTGCGTATCCATCAAGTGATTACTGAACATGGTATGCTGGATGACTACGAGCTAGAGGACTATCAGAAGGCAGACATCATAGAGTTCCTTAAGGCTAATACACATCGTGTACGTGAGCTCAGCTTGCGTACAGTACTTAAGATAGCTGACTTGGCTGCCAGCTTCCCAGACAAGTGGCAAGCTGTAGCAGAGATGACCTGTATGCGTAACAGCCGTTAAGAGCTGTAGTTATGACAGCGCCAACGATTCGCTCCCGGTAACGCTGTCACTGAAAAGGTCTTGTTAGTCCGATTCGCTCCCGGCAAGACCTTTTGTGATCCCCGATGATCTTATGGTTGTCGGGGATTTTTTTTGAGAAAAGAAAGAGTGCGACCGGTGTGTATACGGAAAAGAATTTATTTTGGACCCGACCGGCATGCAATACGCAACTGTTGTATTTTAGCAACTAGCGCATGGGTACCGAAGTATTTTTGGGGTGGTTTTTCTGTAAGTAATGTTCTATAATTTTTTACGCGGGCAGAAATTTTTCAGCACAGGACCCATTCGGGTAAATAAATGTATATGAAAACCTGTACTAAATGTCATCTAACCAAACCTTTTGATGCTTTCTACGTCAAAATAAAAAACCCACGAACCGGGCATACACAGTATGTAAGTGTGTGCCGAGAATGTAAACTTACATCATATGTGTCAAAAGCCAAACCTAAGCCGCCTCCTGTCACTGAAAAAACTTGTAAAGTATGTGCCAAAACTAAACCCTTAGACGATTTCTACGTTAATAGTCTAACATGCCGTGCTTGCATCAGTGATAAAAACCGTGCCAAAAGAGTTCCGGCTACCACTAAGCCCAAACAATATTCTAATAATCGACAAGCTGTTAACAAACGTCGTTACCGTAAAGAAAACAAGTTGTTTTATCTACGTAGCCATATAGGCACTAGCATAGTCAATGCTCTTAGCCACAAGGGTCATGCCAAACGCAAGTCTACAGTAGAAATTATAGGATGTACTATAGATCAATTACGTGAACATTTAGAAAAACAGTTTTTACCTGGTATGTCATGGCTTAATCGTCACTTATGGCATATAGATCATATTGTACCACAGAAGCTAGCCGCTACAGAAGAACAAATATATCAGCTTAATCATTATACTAATTTACGTCCTTTATGGAGTACAGATAATCAACAGAAAGCCGCTCGCATTACTGAGGACGTAAAAAATCACCCCATATACACTAAACTTTATACTCCGTAATTTTACGCGGCTAGTTTTTCAATCCCCGTTCGACCTTTTCTCATATATACTAATATGGACACACACTTGATCATACCCCGCTTAATAGCCGCTTTACTCAGCTTGCTAGATTCAACCAATCTGCGCAATCGTGTATACACACTGGAAGAACGTGTAAGTATACTGGAACTAGCCATGGAAGACATTAGCCGTATTAACAGCAACAGTGCCAGCCCAAACCCACACATTGCGGGCATCGTATCAAATAGCCAAAAACGCTAAGTACTTCTCAAATTTTTTTTGCGCTAGAAATTTTTGATCCTGTAGGACCCATTTGGCATTCTTTGCACTATTCAACTGTAGTTAAGCAAGAATAAGGTACGGTGCTTATCGTATCGGAACGCTACGCTAATGTTATATGACTCTTTTGCCATATTCCAAGCCCAACGCTGATACTTGGGTCCTGTATACTTGAGTAACCAAGATTCTACGTCCGTAATGCCAATGATCCAATCCAACTGTTCATATGCACGTCCGGGCCATGCTATATCAGCAGTATACTCAAAGTCGTGAATGACTGGAACATAATCCCAGTTGATGTAAGTGGGCATGTAGTATTTATGGCCATGGGCAACGGAACGCTGGTTCGCGTTTTTCCGCTGTTTGCTTCGCAAAAATTTTAGCTGCAGCTTCGCTATTTTTTAGCTGCCCCTTGGGCTTATATACCTAAATGGGTTTTAATAGCGTTGATACCAGTTTGTAGTTGTGCTATGGCTTGACTGATCTGGTGTAAGTCATCAGTACCTGGCACAAAGCCCACACCTGTTATCATGTTAGTATTGGCATTGATATTGTTGGCTGTGTTTTGTAATGTAGCTAGGTTAGTAGCTTGGGCCAAGCCTTGTGTGTTGGTATTGATAGTGTTTAAACTACTTTGTGCTGTAGCTAGGTTAGCCGCTGTGGCCAATGTGCTCAACTGAGTGCTTAATGCGATTTGTACAGCAGTCAAACTAGTACCGCTGGCCATGCTGTTGATGCTGCTGTTTGCCATGGCTAGGTTGGTTACTACATCTGACACTCTTGCGCTAATCTGTTTCAAACTGTCAGTGCCGGTGACAAATCCACTACCCTGTGTTTGATAAATTAAATTGTTTATATAAGTAGCGTCATCATGCGTGGCTAGACCAATATCTAGTGTAACAGCATTACCACCAGGAGTTACTCCATCGCCCACTCTAAGTGTGGTAGTAGTGGGGTCGAAAAATATGCTGCCAGGCTCACCCACATAAGTGGCTGCATCGGCTGCTATGTTTTTATAGTGCAACTTGACTGTTGACATATCAAGTGTTAAGTGTTTTAATCCATGCAGCTATCTTACGTAAGCGTGTCATTGCTGTGTCACCAAAACTTAGTTCATTTGCCGCTTGTGGTGTTACTGTAGCTGGTTTAGCGCCAAACGCACGACGAACGCTTTCAGGAGCGGCTCCGCCTGGAACTGTACCACCGTTGCTGGGCCAAGTCATATCGCCTACTGTCCAAGTAGGTGCAACCCAAGCGTCTGTTGATTGGCCTGCGTCTGATAGTGCGCGATTAACCACGTCAACCAGCATCAGTGCGTTGTTGTTATACATACCTGTATCAGTGCCTTCAGTATAACCAAAGTACCAATTGGCAGGATCTCCATCATCAATAAAGCTGTTGGCCGCGTTCCAAAAATCATTGGCTGTGTCATAAGCTATGGTAATGCTAAATGCGTTTTCACCATAACAGAAGAAAAAGCTAGGATTAGGCATGCTTACTTCATACAGTTCTACGTTTTGCTGCAGTGCGCGAACCAATTGACTATACAAGCTATTTGATGCTAGATAGTCAGTTAGAATGTCATTGCTGGTGTATACAGTAAGACGTTGTAGTTGACGTGTGCCAAAACGTGTGTTTGGGCTAGTACGGTATTCGTTGTCAGCGAAAAGTCCGTTGGCAACATTTGAATTGTTGATTAAATTTCCTGCGTATTGTGGCATGGTTGATTCCTCTTTAGAGTATTTATAAAAAAATAGCCCTAAATGATTAGGGCCAATTGTCAACGGGCACGACCCGTATAGATGTTCAACAGTAATAAAACTAGCAGTCTAGTTTGGCGGATTCTCACTGTGCATGAGTTTCGCTTGAGGCTTGTGATCTAAATACTCTATCTCGTACATATCTACCTCCTACCACAGTATAAGTTCTGTGTAAAAGTATTTATAGATTACACTTCGATTACATAAGAAATAGGCTGTTTTTAGTAAATAATTTTATGCGTTACTGGTTTGTAATTTTATTGTTACCTTTGAGTGCATGGGCCAATTTAGATGACTGTGCACGACTACGTGGCTACGAACAAGATCTATGTTTTGCCGTGGCCAAACTAGATATAAAAAAGTGTGAAAGCATGCCTAATTTAACTCAGCGTGAAAACTGTACTAGGCTAGTAGTTGAGGAACAGCGTAGAGTATTGCATCGACCCAGAGAGGATCAAAAGCGTTAATTACATTTGATGAAATTTAGCGCCAGTGTTAGCCCAATTGCCGCCAGCATCTTGATCACCGATACCAAATGCTGTATTTTCTTGTGCTAGTTCTTCTCGAGTAAATTCCTTAACCCAAGTAAAACGTGTATCACCAGGAAGCCATTTAAACTCTTTACCCTTTTCATTTAGATCCATATCAACTAACAACCAATCAGGCTTATCACTAAATTGTACTCGGTCAACTCTTTTGACAATACGCACTATTTGTCCAGTACGTGCTATCTTACCTAATAAGTGTAGCTTATCGTCGCCCAGCTCCATAATACGCTGATCGTCGGGACGTTCAGTACCCATACCCATATGCTGATTTGATATGTAATTTTCGGTAATTTCTTTTATTCGCATGCTGTATTTATTAGTATAAATATTCAAACAAGGATAACCCTATGACTACTACATTTATTGAAGATATATCAACAATTGAAAATATTACTGCAGAAGATATTGTTAGATCGCAATCACTAATCAATTTGCTACCGCAAATGAAAACCAACGGGCATACTGGCAATTTAATCGAACAATTAACACAAGGATTGACTAGTGCAGGAACTGATGCTACAGTAGCACAAAGCATCACCCAAGTAGTACAAGACCAAAACTTATTTGCTTAAGGAGAGCTAAATGGGAATACTAGATAAATTACACACTATCATTGATCAGGACGTGGCCAAAGTATTTGCCGCCACCAAAAAAGCCAGCGTTATTGCTGGCAATGAAGTCGAAGCCGCACATGCTGCTTTAGTTGCTGCACACAAAAAAGCTGTTGAATTGGCACAACAAACTCAAGCACATGCCGAAGCTGCAGCCGCTGAAGCACGTAAGGCCGCTGATGAGTTAGCAATTGAAGCTAAAGCTGCCTTAGAAAAACTTAAATTTCATCAAGCACAATTGGACTACAATTGCGCCACAAATGCGCCACAAAAACTAGAACCTACTCTTTAGACTGATCTAAAAAATAGTATTCGTAGTTAACGGTGTTAGCATTTTCTTTGCGAATTCTAGCACCGTTCTTTAAATGAAAACGTCTAGCCATAGGCGTCTGTGGACTTAATGTTACAATACCTTTAAGATTTTCGTAATCTTTCTTTAGCCATTCTGCGGCACGTTGTAACAATGTTGCACCCGCTCCTGGTGCATACGACCAAATAGTATAAAACACAGCAACTTCTTTATCCTTGTCCATACTGATTAAATCTTCTTCAGTCTCTGGAACACCTTTGAGCCATTGCATGCATGTGGCCGCCAGTATTTCATCTCCTGCTTTGAGAATTAAAATTTCTGCGGCTTCGTTTATACGCTGTTCAAGAGGAATGTGTGGACGAACAGGATCGTCTTTGATTAATCTGACTAAGGGATCAGTAATATCTCGTATTCTGTGAAGTTCCATGCTCGCTACCTTGTGTATTATATGGGTATTTATCGATTAGTGTAAAAATGCCTAGATATCATCACCTGGCAAGTTGTTCAACAGTTCTCTCAACTTGCTGCTAGGAACTTCTGCACGTACCTTGGCCATACTTGCACCAGTGTCAGGAGTTTCTTGAACTGTCTGTCTGTTTTTAATATTGTTCAATAGTGCACTACCTGCACTTGGACTATTGTGGCTACCATAACTGTCTTCTTCGCTTAGGTCACTGATACGCAAGGTATCTACATTAAATTCCAAATCAATTTTCATGCCGACACCAGAACTACTACGTGTCTTCATTAGCTGAATTTGATAACGTCCACGTTCACGCATAGCACGTGACGTAAAGATACCAAACACATTATCAGCTGTTTGAATCTTACTCAATCCACCCGAGATATGACTGTGATCAAATTCAACTTCTTCGACAGCGCCACGATTCAATTGAGCGGCCGTTACAAACACACAATTTTTTTCTACAGCTAGATTACGCAATTCTTCCGATACATATTTGTCCTTAACAAACAAATTTTCTGCACTGATACGTTTGCTCAATGGTAGTAACAAGTCCATATAGTCTACCAATAGTACATCAATCTTACGTCCCATTTTGATTTCATACTCTTTCATATAAGCACGAATATCATTGGCTGTCTTACCAGAGGGCATGTATTTGACTTGGAATTGTCCGCTTTTCTTGCCAATCATTTTGACTTTCATTTCTACATCGTCAATTTGTTTAAAAATCTCTCTTGTAGGAATTCCAGTTACCATTGCATCCACACGCAGACTTACTAGTTCTTCACTCAACTCAAGCGTTAGATATAAAACATTATGTCCAGCAAGAGCGTAGTTAACGCCAAGATTAGCAAGAAATAAACTCTTACCAGCGCCGGAGCCACCTGCCCAAATGTTAAGCTCGCCTCTATTAAAACCGCCATAAAGTTTGTCGTCGATGGCTTTCCATCCTGTGGAGATTTGTCCATTTTTATCCTTAATACGCATCAATCTAGCACGTGGGTCAGCAAAGTAGTCAGTGCCCATATCACGTTGTAGGCCCACTTGCACAGCCTGTTTAATCTTTTCTTCTACAGGACCATACTCACCTTTCTCCAGTAAGTCGGCTGATTCTAAAATAGCTCGTTCAAGTCCTTTGTGTCGAGTAAATGTTTCAAAATCATTCAGTAACCATTCAAAGTGTTCTTCACGTAAATCTGTTGCTGCCTTTAAGTTTGATCCAGTGGCTGCATTGATAATGTCAGGAGTGGGCAACACATTATTCTCAGTCACATATTTGGTCAAAAACTCCGCTGGCTCTTGTAGTCTTCTATCAAATAGTTTACTGTCAAAAATACTTTGACAGCGTACAAATGTGCCAGCATCTGCCAGCATCATTTCTAAATAGACCCGTTGGATATCATATCCATAGTCTACATTTTGTCTTGCTTTTTCTTTTTTATCATTCATATGCTATTATAATTTCTTTATACATTTATTGCAATGTGTTTGACAGGATCCCATTTATAATCCTGTACTCGTTGTTTAGTATGATACAATACAGCTCCGATACTACTACTCGGGTCTCCAGGATTTGGTAAACTCCAACGATACTTGTACATGGGTTCAACAAATCTTTGATTGGCCAAAGAATTCATTGCACATCCGCCCATGTATACTAGGCAATCGGTATTAATTAATTTTTTAGCTGTAAACATAACCATACCAATTTGTCCTTCGAAAGCATCTTGTACAGCTGCAGCTATATCACATTGATCCTGTAAATTATTAATAGGATAAGGCCAATTTTGTACACCTCTGTGTAAATTGTATCTAAGATTTAACGTATTACTAATGTAACTATTAACTTCTTTAAAGTACCTTTGCGGATCACCTTGCTCGGCCATTTGTTGTAGTAGATATTCATCACGGATAGGTGTCAGTCCGCATAACTGCGTAAATGCACTATAAAACAATCCTAGGCTATGTGGATAACTACGACTCCATACTTTTTTTAATTCTCCGTGATTTGCTTCCCATATTGTGGCACATTCGAATTCGCCAATTGCATCAAGTACCACAATTGCCGAATGGCTAAATGGGCTAGTATAATACCCGGCGGCAGCATGACTAGCATGGTGAGGAGTATAAGTAACAGGAGCATATTTGAATTGTGTTAAATGTTTTTTAGGCAGCACTGACATATCCAGAGCTGTGCGATATTGTCCAGCATATACTTGTCTTAGTTTTTTAACCCACGGGCGCTCGTACCAAAAAATCCTATCAGGAGTGCCATAGTGCAATGCCTGTGTAGTATCTAAATCTTTAACGTGATCGGAACTATTTGTAGTCTGTTGAACAAGACGCCCGTCTTTAAACACAGACAGACTAGAGCCGTGATTAAGAGCGTTTATTCCCCAGTGTATCATTTGTAGATAAATGGATCACGTTTACGTAACTCTTCTAGTCTAGCTTTGTACGCTTTATTTTGTTTATACCTAAGGTATGGCGTAAGTAGCCAATTAATTAATCGTTTCATCATTTTATATCCTTGAACCATTTTTTTGCTCGCAATTGAATCTTTAAACCATTTGATTCTTTATTATTTACAATTAGCCATAGCGTAGCGAGTCGTCCTAGTTTAATCACTGCATCATTAACGTCTTTAATACCAGAAGGCCAGTCAGGCATACTTACACTCCATCCTAATTCTATAGCACGATCTACAGTTTTTGGACCTTCGTGGTCTCTGTCTGGTACTAGTACTAATTCTTTGCCCAACTGTTTTAACAGCCAATTTTGACTGTCTTTAATTTCTGCTCCTAGTAATCCACAGCCATCAATACTTAGCGCATCAAACGGACCTTCGCTGACAATTACGAACTCACGGCTGTCCTTTTGATTGTCCAAATTAAAAACATAACCAGGCTGTTGCTCGCTCAAATATTTAGGAGTAGCATCTGCAATAGATCTAGCAGTCCATCCTACAATTTCATTATTAAATAAAAATGGAACAATAAGCCTGTTGCTAAATCCAACTTTAGGAGTCCAATAGAAAGGAAAATCTTCAGGATAAATCTTTCTACTAATCATGTATTCTAATACAGGTATAAGTTTATCTGGAGGGTTAGCCAATAAATCTGTAATCAATTGACTGTCCATAGGCAATGCACGAACATCAAATTTTGGAATTATACTTCTAATTTCAGTATTATTGTTTTGATCTAGTCTTAGTGCTTCTAGTCTAAGTTGAGCAATAACGTCATCCGGAATATTTAAATCCCGCATGAACTTATTCATATTTTTACTGATGTGTCTACCAGGTTGCCAGCTACATTTGAATCCACAGTTGAAACAGTGATAACTTACAGCATCGCCGCCGTTGACAATGAATCCACCACGCTGGCGTTTGTCATCACAGCAGACAGCATTAAACCCGATCCAACCACTTGGAGTATGTTTACGCTTACTAGGTAAAAAAGAAAGTAATGTGTCTGCAATAAGGCCCATGCCTAATTATAACAGACTATTTGAATAATATCAATAGATTACGGTAACTGTATCAACCGAACCAAATGGTAATAATGGATTTTGTTGGCTACCGTATTGCCAAACATCTGGATAAGTCCAACTTACTCTTAGGTAGTTGTAGTTTCCAACCGGAACATCCGTAAATACAAAACTGGTAGTTGTTGGAGTAGTATACGAGTGCGATTGAATAGGAGTAGCGTTATTGAACGATTGGACACTAATTGTGCTATCTTCGGTACCTTCCACATAAATTTGTCCAATAAAATTAGTCATTGTAACTATAAATGATATCACAGTTGTAGGACTAGCTTCATAGTATTTGGTTGCAACAACACTGGTATGGTTTGTTACATTACCGAGATAGTTAATATCTCCACTAAATCTGTCATATACAATATTTTTTCTAGAAACTGGTACAGCACTCTGAACTAACTCTAGTTTTCCAACAGCACTAAATCTACTATCAGTGTACAATGGAATATTGTGGCCCAATGCATCAGTTGCCGTCACGCTGTACTGAAATGTTTGATAATCATAACTGTCTAAATCTGCGGCAGGAATAACCGCTTGAGACAATCCATTTAGTATCCCTTGTATTGCAATCCCAGTCTGTCCTGTGACTGTTTGACTTGGAAACGTAACTGTTAGAGTAGTTAAATTTGCATCGATATTTCTAGATACATTTGAAATTACTACAGGGCCAGTTAATCCTGTACCAGTAATTTGTTGTGTTAACACAAATGCGCCAGTAATGTCTGTTGTAGGAACAGTAATTGTTGTAGTACCCACAGGTAATATAGGATAGGGTGCAATTACACTGGCTGTAGCTGCCGTTGTAGCACCAGTATATACTGTAATGTTGTACGGAGTTGTTGGTAGAGCTTTACCGCTTTGATCAAATACATTCATCTGCAAGTTCGTGAAGGTAGTTAGGTCTAAACGTTTTTGATCGGCATTTTGAATGTCGAATTGTATGACGTTATCCACGCCTTGATAGATTTTTATTGTTCTTGCGTACACGACTGTGTTCTCCGTTAGTTGTCCAGCCAAATCGGCTATCAGTATGGTTCGATTAGGATATAAATAACTTTGAACTTTTTGCATTTGGCAGGACCTTTAATAC
>Ga0214166_1001000_pt1 | contig 12955 bp, 10 predicted proteins | sample TroBogepilimnion_27_FD_153005 | JGI IMG/M metagenome (GOLD analysis project Ga0214166, IMG submission 153005) | Freshwater microbial communities from Trout Bog Lake, WI - Practice 18AUG2009 epilimnion v3 | ecosystem: Environmental > Aquatic > Freshwater > Lake > Epilimnion/Euphotic zone ...
CTACTAAGGTAGCTCAAGATGTTACCCCAACAAGTACTATAATATTTGTTGATAATGGGAACGTGCTGCAAACACCAAATCCAAGTCTTGGCCAACCAGGCTTGGTCATGATCGACAGCGAATTGATTCAATACTGGGAAGTTGGTGGAAATTATATCACTAGACTAAAGAGAGGTGTTCTCGGAACAGCAGTAAATTCCCACAGCATTGGAGCATTTGTCGAGGACATGGGCGCTGGTAATCAGCTACCAGCCTCGGATATAATGCAGGTATCGAGTGCATTATCAGATGGAATACAAAACAGCTTTACTATACCAGCAGCATTAACTATCAACGATAAAAACAAAAATGCAATTGTAGTCTTCCAGGGAGGATATAGAGTTACATCTGGCTATTCTTTAACAACAGCCAACGGAATATATTCAACTGTTCAATTTACAACCCCTCCTCCAGTAGGAATAAAAGTTGTGGTGATGGTAAAACAAAGTGCAAATTGGTACAACCTGCAAACACCTAATTTGGGCTTGGGACTCACAAATACTGCCTGGGCTAAATTTATTAGAGAGTTCCCAGCACCAGTACTTTTTCCAGCAAGCTTGCCATTAATAATAAGTGGTAGTCCTCCCACACAGATTTTTTCGGGAAGCACTTATTCCTTTACGCCAACAACTTTAAACGGCATAGGTACTTTAATATACAGTATTGCCAATAAACCAAGTTGGGCAACATTTAATACGCAGACTGGTCTATTGACGGGTACACCTTCAGATTCAGATGTGGGCAACTATGATGGTATTATAATTACAGTAACGGATACAATAGAAACTGCATCCTTACCAGAATTTAACATCAAAGTTTTAGCTAATCCAACACTGGGTGGTGTACCTACAACGACTACCCCGCAAAATAGTGCGTACGGGTTTATTCCAACATCTACAAATCCTAATCAGGGCACGTTGACTTTTTCAGCGATAAATTTGCCAAGCTGGGCTAATTTTGACGCCAACACCGGCGCACTAACAGGAATCCCAAACGGTTCCAATGTTGGAGTATATCCAGATGTAACCATCAGTGTTGTGGATAACTACGGTGGCGCTGCAAATTTAACACCGTTCTCTATAACAGTTACCCCGGTGTATTTTTATCTAACTTCAACCGCATATCCGACCAATACTTATGAAAGCATGCATAGTAGTAGCGGGACGGTTTCTGGTCAGATATTTGGACAAACATTAGAAAAAATGCATAGCACTAGCTCAATGGGAGCAACTGGAACTTTAGCGGCGTTGCTGTATGTTTATAACAACTACGCCTCTGAAAATATACACGGTTCTTCTTCGTTGGGTTCAACTGGTACCTTAGAACAATTGCTAGTGGTATACAACAATTATGCAGCAGAAAATATTCACGGCACATCTTCTATGAACACTAGCGGAACATTGGTCACATTATTACTATTGTATTCCAATTATGCCGCTGAAAGCATAACTACAAGTAGTTCCTTGGGATCCACAGGGACACTTGTTTAATTTGAGGACATTAAAATGATCGTTATTCCAAAATACAAAGATACAGTAGTAGAACTGCAAGGACCCAAAGCGACCTTGGAAGGAAAATACAAACTTAAAATTATCAAACCAGATGGCAGAGTTAGACTTGAAACCGACTGGTTTAGCAATCTCATTTTGAACACGGGCTTGGACTTTAGAATGGGCGGCACTGGGTACTTTGGATCTACAATGTTTACCTGTTGTGTGGGAACTGGTAGTTCAACACCAGTTGCTACACAGACTACATTGGATGCTCAAGTAATGTCCGTTGCCGGAAGTGCTAACTATGGAGTGCAAGCCAGCGCACCATATTATGGATTTTGTACCTGTTCTTATCAATTTTCCGCAGCTGGTTCAGATTATAACTTGACCGAGATAGGAGTTGGTATCAGTGGATCCCAATTGACTTCTAGGGCTTTAATTGTTGACGGTGTTGGCAATCCAACTACTATCAGTATACTGACTGGTGAAATATTAGAAGCATCTTATCAGTTAAATATCTATCCTCCTCTAACCGATAATGTGCAAACAGTTACCATAAGCGGAATCCCCTATAGTGTAACAACTAGAGCAGTAGCAGTAACATCTGCTAATCCTGGTTGGGGAATAGCTGCAGGTGCTCCGCTCACTTGGGAATTAGGTGTAACTGCATTTACCAGCACCGCCACACTAGGAGCAATCACAGACAGTAGTCCAGCAACGTGTTCGGTCATCGGCGGGAATCCAACTCTGACCCCGGGATCTTATACAAACGGAACTTATACTAGAAGTTTAACGATGTATGCTGACATTAACACATTCAATCACAGTGGAGGCATCGGAGCATTCACATCTTACACAGGAGGAACTGGACAATTCCAACATGTGTTTAGTTCGCCTATTCCTAAAGATAATACTAATGCGCTGACTCTAACCTTCAATTACACTGTTGGAGCCGGAACAGGATGATAATTAACAGTCTTTCTTCAAATCCAGTACATACATCTTTTCTATATGTAGACGCAACTCCAGTGTCTCTAACGACAGCTTATGAACAAGGTGGGTTGGCTTTAAATAATCCGTCTCAAGGCCTAACCACACAGCTATGGAGAATGGACATAGTAGGAAATGATTTGGTACTAAGCCAAAACGGGGCTAATCCTCAGGTGATTCTAACAGCACCAGGGATAACAGAAGTCTCTTTTACTTTTGACCAAAACATGAATATTTTTGTGGCCTATGTAAAAAACGGACAGGCTTATTATTACTGGTATGATGGAAGAATCCCAGGATATACTACAGTAGCACTGCCCGCAGGATCTATTAGTCCTAGAGTAACATTGGACGACAAAAGACCGTTGAGTCTGAGGTTGGGTCAGACTGATATCAATCTAGCATATGTGAGAAACAATAACTTGTATTGCAGAGCGCAACGAGAAGATTATGCAACTGAACACCTGCTGCAAAGCGGGGTAAATGGTAAATTAATAAAAATGAACATGAATGTGGGCGGCAGAGTTCAGTTTATGCTACAGCAGAATTAATGAGAATAAATAGAATTATGGATCAACCCGAAAAACAAGAAATTCAAAGGACAAAAAGCGAAGGCTATAAAGAGCCCGCTGGGTTACTTTTTTCGGGAAAAATCAAAATCTTTGATGTAGAAACAGGAAAAGTTCTAGTAGAACAGAGGTCGGAATAATGAAGGATAAAATGAATTCAATGGTTTTGGGACATGTTAAGATTTGGGAGCCAGAATCTGGTAAAATTTTAGTAGATAAAATGAATGCTGTGCATTTTGAGAACATTTCAATCGCTATGGCAAACGCTCTTTCCAACAGGGAAGCTAACAGTTTGCCATATGGTTTTATTGAAACTATGGCTTTTGGCAACGGAGCTACTACCATTGATAGCACTGGTGTTATAACATATCAAGTACCAAACACGTTGAGCCAAAATGCAGGTCTGTATAACCAGACCTACAGCAAAATCGTGAACGATAACAATGCACTGAACCCCGATCCCAGCAGAAATTTCATGCAGGTCAGTCACGTTATTGGACAGAAATATACTGACATCATTGTTACTTGCACGCTGGACTACGGCGAGCCAGTGGGCCAGGACGCTTTTGACAACGCAAATTCAAATTCTCAATATGTATTTGACGAACTGGGACTCTTTAGCTACGACGTTCCAGATGGATCCGTAAAAAGAATGTTGACACATGTGGTTTTTCACCCTGTGCAAAAGAGTCTAAATCGTATTATTCAAGTGGATTATACCCTTAGAATACAGAGTTTGACTACATTTACAGAAACAGCCTAATAGCCATTTGGGTTCTGCAGAAACTTCTTTACCAAAGCTAAATAGTTGGTAAAGGACTAAACGCATGCCCTATGTAATTCTAAAAACTGACGGTACAACACTGGTCACTATTCCCGACGGAAAAGTGGACAATACTACCAGCCTAACTTTGGTAGGTAAAAACGTAGCTAGCTACGGACTGGATCAAAACGAGAATTTTGTTAAGTTGCTAGAAAACTTTGCTAGCACTACCCAACCATCAACTCCCTTAATTGGGCAGCTTTGGTATGATAAGACACCTACAGTTTCAAAACTCAAAGTCTATAACGGCAGCGTGTTTAAAGAAGTTGGCAGCGCCATAGTTTCTGCTACGCAGCCCACGCAATGGAATCAAGGGGAATTTTGGTTAAATTCAGGAACCGGGCAGTTATACGTTAACAGTCAAGGCACATCGGGAGCTTCAAGCGCACAACTAATCGGACCCTTTTCAGATCCAGGTTTCGGCAAAAATGGTCCAGTCTTTGCACTAGTAAGTGACGGTACGACCACACACCAAACTATTCAAGAATATTCGGGAAATTCTTTGTTAGGAATTTGGAGCCAAGATACATTTACGCCATCCCCGTTGATTACTGACAGTGTTGGCACTGCTTTGTTTAGATCATTGAGCACTGGTCTCAATATCAGCACTGAAGCGCAGTTAAATGTTTTTAGCAATACCGGACTATTTGTAGGAAACTTTTCACAGGCCAATATCAGTGTTTCAAATGGAGCACCCAACGTTGTAGAATTTACAAACACCTATGCCAATGGTCAAATACAGCTAAGAACTAATAACGCCACACAGCTTACTGTAGACGGTGCATCAGGAAATGTGGGCATTAAAACAAACATTCCGTCAGCTCCCCTTGATGTAGCAGGGATTATTCAAACCAATTCTGGAGTCCAGTTAACAGCTGGAAATTTATTAGTGGGAGGCACAGCACAACCGCAGTCTGCAAGCAGTTCGATAGTAATCTATAACGGAACACCACCGACTAGTCCAGTAAGCTTTGGTGCAATATTATACACCGAGAACGTATACTATACTCCTCCAGGGTCTTCACCCCCTGCACCAATCTCATACACAGCACTACAAGTTATGGACAGCAATGGCAATGTTACCACGCTGTCTCCTCACAATTTTAGCTTGATACCAGAGGGCCCTAGTGAGCCCATGGCATGGAGCTACTACTCAGAGAATAATGGAAACAAGATCAACGTTGACATGCTTAAAATGGCAAGACTTCTAGAAAAAATAACAGGCGAAAAACTTGTGCATATTGAGGTAGCACAATGACCACTAACTATATAATTACAACCACAGACGGTTCATACTTTGCAACTGTGCCAGAAGGAACATTGTTGCAACAGTCTGGATTGGATTTAATTGGCAAAAACTATGTGGGTTTTGGTCAGGCATTGAATGATAATTTAGTTGCACTAGCAGAAAATTTTGCCTCATCAGTTTCACCCAACGGACCGTTAACTGGTCAACTTTGGTATAACAAAGCCAGCAATACTCTAAACGTTTATTCTGGTAGTGCTTTTAATAATGTTGTAACTGGATTTTTTCAAAACACAACACCAAAAACTGCAAATCAAAATCAACTTTGGTTTGATACGCTGAATCAAAAACTCTATGTTTATAATGCAGGAAGTTTTCAGCTGGTCGGACCAAATACCAGTAGTTCAAATACTTCAGTTATCGCAGATCAAATATTAGATACTTCGGGAAACTATCACCAAGTATTAAGAATAAAAATTGAAGGAAAGAGTTTTGCAATTATTACAGAAGATAGTTTTGTTCCAGCAAGCCCACAGTCGGGCTTTAGTTCATCTTCAGCACTAAATCCAGGAATTAATCTTGGAGATTCTACTACTCCTTCATATAATAATTCAGCAGTCTTGCCCTACAAAGTTTATGGGGTAGCCACACTGGCTGATGGACTTAACGAAACTCCGATATATGGATCGGGACAAACAAAAGGTCTCACAGCAGACAAACTTGTTAGAAATGATGTTAGTGGCACTATCAACGGCAGCTTAACAATAAACAATGGTATTAGTGTTGGACAAGCACCATACGGAACTTTGATACTTGATGGGTCAACCAATACTCTATATCTAAAAAATAACTTTACAGCAGCAGATCTTGAAATTGAAGTTGTAAACACTTCGGGAACAAATGTACACGCTATAACAGCAAAGGGCGCCACGGGATATGTGGGAATTAATGAAACAAATCCTGCAACTCAACTCCATGTCAATGGCGATACCACGCTAGGCGGAAATGTCACAATTTCAGGAACTGCAACTGGTGTAACAGATTTATCAGATCAAGGATCTTCAAATCTAGCCACAACCCAGTATGTAAAGAATCAATTTATTAATGCGACTCTAACAGGAATATCTACTTCTACGACTCCGCCTGCCAGCGAAAACAGTAATAGAATAGCAACCACTAGGTGGATCAAACAGCAAGGTTTTGCAACTTCTTCTGGAATCAGCGGTATTACGGTAGAACAATTGGGCGTTTCTATTAACACTGCACCAGTGACCACCCTTAATTTTATCGGGGCTATAACCGCAGCTCCTAGCGCTAGTGGTTCTGCTAATGCAGTTGACATCACAGTTCAAGCTCCCAGTATATCTGCTGGAGTGCCAAGCGGAATGGTTGCAATGTGGTATGGTGTGCTAGCAAACGTGCCATATGGTTGGGCTGTTTGTGATGGCAGAAATGGTACACCAGATTTGAGAGATAGATTTGTTGTGGGCGCCGGCACAACTTATAACTTAAATGACACTGGCGGCGCAACAAGTTCGACAACTGCAACGGCTGGAAGCCACAGTCACACTGGAAGTACTGGGTCAACAGCGCTGACCACTTCCCAGTTGCCAGCTCACTCACACGATACAATCACAGTGGGCCTTCGTCATGTTTCCAATGGCGGATCTGCTGATAATATTTTAACAACAGTTCCTGATTCAGGCAGAGCAATTACTAATTTTGTGTCTAGCACTGGAGGCGGACAAGGTCACAGTCATACAATTTCTACTGATGGTGTCCACTCTCACGTTGTAGCAACATTGCCTCCATACTATGCATTGTACTACATTATGAAACTCTAATAAGGCAAGAACAAGATGTCATACATATTAAAATTAACAAATGGAACTGTACTAACAACACTACAAGATGGTACGTTAGATACAACCACTTCTTCTTTAACGCTGATAGGAAAAAATTATCCCAGCTATGGATTAGTTTTAAATGATGATCTTGTGAGGCTGATGGAGAATTTTTCAAATAGTACACCTCCTAACAAACCTTTAACCGGACAGATTTGGTACAACACTTCTACTGGCAATTTGTCCTATTACAACGGCAATATTTTTAAAAACGCAACAGCTCTTTCGGTTAGTCCATCAGCATCACCCCCAACACAGAACAGCACAGGCGATCTTTGGTACGCCTCGGATCAAAATATTCTTTATGTGTATAACGGTTTAAATTTTGTAGCCCCGGTCGCAGCGAGCGCAGCTTTTACTACCTTTAAAACAATCAATGTAACTCAATCAGCAACTGTAGGAACTGATCTAACTGTTGGTGGTAATATATTTGACAATTCAGGGTATATTGTTGCAGGTGGTTACAAGTTTTCAGGATCTACTCCTTCCGGGTTTCCTACAATTGCCACTGACTCAGTACTGTTTACAAATTCTTCTGGGGAGATGGCAACTAATTCTGATTTGACATTTGTACCAGGAAGTCCGGGAACACTAACAGTTCCCAATTTAAATGTCACCGGTTCTTTATCTTTAAGCACTGCAACTATTTCTCACCTCACTGTGGGACTTGGCAGTATATCAGCACCTAGTATATCAAATTCAGCAGATGCTGGAACAGGGATTTGGTTCCCGGGATCGGGAGACAGCATTGCAGCCAGCATTGCTGGTGTTGAAGTTTTTGTTATCGCCGGTTCTGGAAATACAGGCATTGGTTCATCTAGCCCAGGAGAGAAACTTGATGTGGCTGGAAACTTGCTGCTGTCAGCAGCAAGCCCGACCATTAAATTTAATGCAAGCGGATCATCCATATATTCAGCAGCGGGCGAACTTTCTTTTGGTATTGGCAGCAACCTATCAATGAAGCTTGATTTGCTGGGTCAAGTGTCAATTGGTAATCTCGCACCATTTAGTGCAGTACTAACCCCGGATAATTTGACCGTATACCCAAGTCTAACGGGCACAACATCGCAGCTTGGTTTAAGAACCGGCACGCATAATTTTTATCTAATAAATGATAATGCTGGTTATTTGAAATTCAATAATGCCGATACTGCTAGTACAATAATGCAAATGGGAGGACCTACTAATAGTGTAGGAATTGGCGCAGCTCCTTCTACGAGTTATGCTTTAAATGTAGGAACTATAAATGCAACAGGATATTATCTAAACGGAGCACCGTTTACTGGAGGTGGCGGTGGCAGTGGTACCGTGACCGGGGTTACAGCGACTTCCCCTGTGGTTTCTTCCGGAGGAACTGCACCGGTCATTAGTTTGGCAAGTTCAGCCCTTGCTGGTGGACTACATGGTGGGGCCACATCTGTCATTACAAGCTTCACAACTGATTCTCATGGTCTAGTTACGGGCGTTACGACTGCTGGGTTGCCAACAGCTTATACGCCAGCTCCGCCAGTACTATACAATGTCACTGCCGGTTATACTGGAGGTGGAAGGGTCAGTGTTTCTAATACTGCACCAACTGGAGCAATTGCAGGAGATATTTGGTTTGATCCTAGCGGCGCAACAGGATATACACAATTACTGTCTACTAGTGCAACATATACTCCGGACAGCACGTCGGGAACCGGATTTGGTGGAACTGGCACGGCTGGCTGGACCAAACTTCCCAATGGCCTGATAATGATGTGGGGAGTAACACCGTCAACTACTGCTGAAGGTGGAACTACGGTCACATTACCTAATACGGGAACCGGCAATGGGTTCACAACAGCAATACTTTCAGTTTCGGCTACTATATATTTTGGAGGCACGCTGCCTTCAAACGCCAGCACTAATGGGAACTTCTACGCCCAGACATATGGCTGGACTTCTGGTCTACCAGCTTCGACCATTGGATTTTTTAACAACTACGGCGGTGGTGGCAGTGGAGATACGGTCTATATTAGCTGGACTGCATTTGGACACTAAAACATGGCAGTAATGCACATTTATAATGGGACTAGTTGGGTAACACCATACTTTCTCTATCCTAAGATTTATGACGGAACTAACTGGGTAGCAGCAGTTCCTAAATTGTATGGATCAAATGGATCTTGGTACTTGGATACACAGACTGTAACAGTAGGGTCTGCCACCTCAGGAGGAAAAAATCCTAGAACATATACGGGATATGTATCAGCCTCCGCTCCAGTAGGCGTCCCGGGTGTTAGCTTTGGAAGTATAAACACTGGTATTTCATCAATATTTCCTACTCTTCCGGTAGCACAATTATACTATGAAGATGGCACTGCTTCGTTCAATCTTACAATTACCGGAGCTACAAATACCGGATGGTCGTCTCTGTATTTTGGGAGTACTAGTGGTACTTCCTTCAACAGGACAGATGCAGCATTTGGAGTGGGCGGATATTGGTCTTGGTCCGGTATAGCCAACCCATTTGGCTTACTGACCAGCGTTTCTATAATATTTGAGTAAGGGAATAAATATTGTTATGGCTTATACATTAAATTTAACCAGCAGTCCGGCAATTATTACAGTGCCCGATCAAACAGTAGATAACACATATGCCCTTAGTTTTGTTGGCAGAAACAGCAGCGAATGGGGTCAAGTAGTCAACGAGAATTTTTTAAAATTAATGGAAAACTTTGCCAGCAGCAGCCCTCCTACTAATAGTTTGGAAGGACAATTGCACTACGATACTGTAACAAGATCGTTAACAGTTTTTAATGGTACAGCTTATGTTCCTGTTACCAATGACATAGACGGGGGAACATTTTAATGACATTACCATCAAGCGGAAATATCAGTTTTAGCCAGATCATATCTGAGTATGATGCACAGGTGAATCTATTCACTACACCTGGCAGCAGTACTATTAATATACCATCTACTGCTCGTGCAGTGATAATTGAAACTTGGGGTGGCGGCGGCAGCGGTGGAACTTCATATTCGCAGTATGTCCCCGGTGATGGCACGACTGTTACTTACGATGGCAGCGGTGGAGGATCTGGGCAGTATGGCTATGTTTATATTCCTCTAAGCGGCGACAGTGGTAAAACTGTCAGCTATACTGTAGGAGTCGGTGGAGACGGTACTGTTCAATCCTCGGATATACAAGCTAACACTACTACGAATTACTTTAAATCTGGTGGCAGTTCGTCTGCGTCTGTAACAGTAACTGCTGGCTCATATTCCTTGATTGCGGTGGGCGGGGTAGGAGCATATACCGCTAACGGAACCAGCGGGGGTCATGCAACTGGTTCTACGGGATTAGGACCAGGAGGAGGAATTGGCACAGACTATGCTGGTAGAAATGCGACCGGAGCCGGTACAGCTACAGGCACTGGTTCTTTTTTAGTTAACGGAAAAAACGGCGTCGGGGGTAGATTAAAAGAAGCAGGTACTGAACCAGGCGGTGCTGCGATACAAGGATCGAACAGCTATGCAAGAGTGTCCTACGGGGCAGGCGGGGTAGGTAATGGATTAGGTTCTGGTGGTATTGGCAGAGCTGGCAGCAACGGCGCTGTTCAGATAACTTTTATTGGTGTACCAACACATAATAATTTAACTTCTTATGTTAAAGGTTTGGGTCTAGTGCCCGCACATGCCAGCAATGCAAATATTATTGCTACTACTCCTTCTACTGGAACACCATTGAAAGTATCACAATTTTATAGCTCGTCGTCAGATTTTCAAGCCGCAATAACAAGCGGGACTATAACTGGCGCCACACGCTATTGGGGATATAGAAGTACGGGGACTACTATAGGAAGCATTTCTAAAAGTGCTATTGGTTTTACAAGAGCGAACCAAACTGCAACTTTGGCAAATTTATATGAGATGCAAACATCGTCATTGGGAACTCCGACTGGCAACTTCTTATATCTACAGGTAGTATCAACTACAGCAAATTTAACCAGTGCATTTACTACCGTTGCACAAACCAACAGTGACGTATGGGTAACTTATACTGGGTTAACTTTTAGTTCCGCAGGAGCTCCAACGGTAGGACATTATTTTACTGTAAGCGGTTGCACCCCAACCACATTTAACGGGACTTATATTTGTGTTGCTAGCACATCTACTAGTATTACTTTGAATTATGTTGATAATGATGTGTCAGCATCGGCACTCACCACGCCTGGAAGCATAGTAGATATTACTTACTCGTATGCACTGTTTGAGAGCGTCACTGTAAACGGAACCACTTATCATATTAAAACAGCCAGTCAGCCAGGCGGGGCAAATGCAACTGGATTACTATCGTGGTATTGGACTTTGACTACACAGACATTAGGTACTTCTGCCACTGGCCTAAACACTAATCAAAATATTACAATTAAGATACTATAAACTTTTTTCGACTAGTTTTAGCAATATAGCCCTAGTCTCTTCTTCTTTAATGCTGTTAAAGACTCCGGGATGCATGGGTCTGGGAAAATTTTCTAATGGCACCCAACAGTAACCACAGTGCTCTTCGTTTAATTCAGGAATAAACTCATTTTCCAAAGCACAAAAATAAGTGTTATAGACGAATCTACCATTTTCGCTAGTGAAACAATCCACTGGCACATAGGAGTGAAATATTCTATAGCCAGTTTCTTCGTCTATTTCTCTGATCAAACAATCTCTTGGACTCTCGCCTTCTTCCTGACGACCTCCGGGAATGCTCCAAGTATATGCATGACGGTCAGGACTGTTTCTTAGAAGAAACAAAAATCTTTTGGTAGTTTTACAGTATAGAAATGCACCGTTGCCAATCACTCCAACCTCCAGTATCCATCTGTATATAGTCCTTCCCAGCTACGCAACCAATCTGTTCCGGTCCATTTAAACTGTTGCCCATTGGCAAGGTTGGTGACATATTGAAGGGCAGTTGTTCCTTTTGCTCTAAAAGAAACCACCCACTGCGTTCCGTTATATTGTATGATGTCGTATTGAGAAGCAACTAGGTCGACGTCGTTAACGCCTCGCCATACTTCAGCTCCTCTGGCATTCATGTTATTGCCTATGTCATGAAGTATCAGATATCTTTGTCCATTGGCTGCTGAGGGCAGTCCGTGCCCGGGTGCTGATTCAAGCGGATTAATAATTCTATTAACGGCTGGCAAGGTATTGCTTGGAGTAGACATGTCCTCCACTGCAAACATTAGTTGTGAGCTGTTTCCAGGTATAGTGGATACTATTCCTGCAACTTCAACACCGGTTCCTTGATCTAGGAATAACCTGGTAGCACCATCTTGAAAATTCACAGCACTAAGTGATATTGCAGCGTCCCAAGGCACAACTTCAGCAGCTGGCACGGTGGTAGTACCATTAACACCTTGATCTAGGAATCCTTGTAACTGTACAGGTGCTGTGGCACTGCCCAGCACCTGTGAAATATTAATTTGATAAGTTCCATCAGAATTATATCCGGTTACTATGGTATTTGGAGTTACTCCTGGACCATTAATCGCCGAACCCAGCGGTAACTCTCCTGACAGCATGGTTAGATTGTTGTTGAGTATGTAACCCATAAAATCAATCTGACTTGGCAGCGTGGTCAAAGACTTGTTTTGTACCAACGTAGCAACGCTATCTAACACAATAACATCATAGCCAATACCAACACGAATTTGTGCAGCGGGATTCGCAAATTCGTTCATTGTACTGCCACCATTGGCAAGTTCGTTGTTGAAAAGGAAATCGCTGGCTTGGAAACCTTGTTCAGATAGGTCTGAACGCAACTGTCCATTCCCATCGTAGAGTGTGGTAATGATATTTGTGATGACTCCCAACTTCTTAACCTTAGCCGGGCTGCTCAGCCAAATTGGCATGGAAAAAGTCATTGT
>Ga0214166_1001002_pt1 | contig 12934 bp, 9 predicted proteins | sample TroBogepilimnion_27_FD_153005 | JGI IMG/M metagenome (GOLD analysis project Ga0214166, IMG submission 153005) | Freshwater microbial communities from Trout Bog Lake, WI - Practice 18AUG2009 epilimnion v3 | ecosystem: Environmental > Aquatic > Freshwater > Lake > Epilimnion/Euphotic zone ...
ACCCAATGGCCCACCCGCCGCCGCACCACCCGATGCGCCCAAAGTTGTAAACAAACGTTGAATAGCCATTTCGCTAAACTTATTCTTCAACAAATGCGTTTGAACACCAGCCCCTGGATATTTCGTTGGAATATGCAAAACATTTCCGGCATCAATGCCATCCATAACTTTAGCTAATCCCTTTGGATCATCCGCAAACGCAACACGCAACTTTTCGCTTAATCGCGCAGCTTCTTTAGCCGCCGCAATTGAATTCCAAGGTTGATTTGGTGCACTTTGGCCGGCATTCCTAATTTCATTAACCAATGATGTTTTGATTTGGTTAATGCTATTGGTTTTATTATCGGCTTTCAATGTTTCAAATAAATGGCCAAATTGGGATTGATCCAATGATAAAACCTTTGTCATAACCTTTTCATCGGAAATCTTTTGGTTAACACCGTTATCGGCTAACAAATCACCAACGGCTTTGGGATTTTCATAAGTATCTTTGCCAACACCCCAATGCTTGCGTGCGCTTTGATAGGTTTCACCGCCAACTTGTTCAAACACATCTTTATCAATCAAGCCTTTAAGTTGCCCACCCAAGGCACTTGTTTCATAGTGATATTTGCTATTGATGTATTGGCGCAAACCTTCCGCTTGCTTAACAGTTAACGGCTTAATATTGCCATTTTCATCAAGCAAATTGGAACGATCCAAATAATTTTTGATGCCTGTTTGTAAATTCTTTTCGTTTTCGTAAACAAAATTTTCTTTTTTGCCTAAGAAATCATTGAATTGATTAACATTAACCGGCTTATCGCCTTGCAATTTATCGGCTTCTTGATATAGGCGTTTGCCTTCGGCAATGTGGGCATCATAGCCGGATTGCAAATCATTTTTAAGGGTTTTCCCTATTTGGATTTTATCGCCTTCTTGGAACGATGTGCCATGCCTAACAACATGGCCACCGGATTCTTCTTCAACGCTTTGCAAATGCTTGTTAAGTGCATCTTTTTCCGCATTGATTTGATCCGTCATTCCCGCGCCATAAGGTTCTTGGCTAGCTTGGGATGTGATGAATTGTGAACTAGCTTCTTTATGGTTTCCTTCCAACGCCGATGTTCTAACGTTGTTTAAACCAATTCGTGCAAGCAATTCTTTTTTAGCCGCAACTTCATTACTATCAACGGGCTTTTGAACGGGGTTTTCATCAATGATTTGAATTTGCCGTTGTTCGGGCGGTTTGTTGATGTGAACTTGTAATGGCGTTTCTTTTGGCGCAATCGTTGGTGTTGCTGATGTTGGCGTTGTTGTTGCCGGTGCAACGGTTGTTGGTGTGCTTGTTGCTTGTGTTGGGGCAACTGTTGGTTCATTACCTTTAACTTGCTTTTGGATTTGTAATTCTTCCATCCAAGGCTTAACAACACCTTTAACTTTAGCAACGCCAACGGGTGCGGCAATCATCAAAGTATTGATGCCGTTTTGCACATCTTGAACGGGAATATTGAACCGTTTGGCAATAGATTCGGCACCTTCGCCAATGTTTTTGCCAATGTAATTCATTACATCGGTTGGCAAGTTTTGTTTATAACCTTGCGTTTCGCTTAATCCGGTTGCGCGGCCAACGGGTGCTTCTAATTTGCTTGCAACTTTTTGTGATGCTTTTGTAGCTTCTTCCGGTGATAGGCCAAACAAACGGCCGGTATTGTAACCAACCGTTCCGGCAATAGCACTTGGGGCACCCGCAACAATATCCGCCGCCGATGCCAAAAATTCGGGAACTTGTTTTTTAAGTTGGAATGCCTTCAACAACGTATTGGCAACCGCTTCGCTACCTTGTTCGCCTTTAGCGGGTTGTGCGGCTTGCGCGGCTTTTGGTGCTTCTATGGTTCCGGCTTGCTTTGGTTTTTCGGTTAAGTATTGGCCACCAATCAAACTTCCCAAATCATCGCTAGTTTGTTGAACCGGTTGCTTTGATCCGGTTGTAACATTAGAAACATATTGGCTTGGCTCTTTGGTTATAAAACCGCCATATTGTGCCAACGCTTTATTAACATCACCGCCATTTTTTGCGGTTAGTTGTTCAAGATATGTTTTAGCCGCTTGGCGTGATTCATTTTCATCAAATGGATTGAACTTGATGCCTTGCTTATGCAACATCGCAACCGTATCGGGCATGAATTGATATGGCCCCATTGCTTTGGTTTCTTTGTTAACCGCATAGGTGTCTTTGCCGCTTTCAACACGGCGCAAACTATCAAGCAATTTATCGCTAATTGGGGATGCTTTTTTGGTTTCACCGCCAATCAATTCGGCTAATTCATCCATCAAAGTTCTCCGGTTTCTTCTAATTTACGGATGTTAAGATATTTTTGTTGGAATTCTTTTCTTTTCTTTGGATCGGTTCCCAACAATTTATCCAAATCTTTTTTGCGTTGTTCGGGATCATTGGTTTCATTGTAAATATTCATTGCTTCAAAAACCTTTGAATCCGCATTATCACCCCATAATTTCTTAAAGGTGTTCATGTTGTTATCGCCGTATTTTTGAAAGAATCTTTGCGATGCAACCGCTTGTTTGTCAATGTTTGTCATATCGCTTTTTGCACGTTTGGCAATGCTAATCAAAACATCGGGCGGAACGGTTATATCACCGTTAGCCGCTTGATTCAAATTGATGCCGGCCACCGTGTCACCGGTTCCCAAAACTTTCATATTAGCCAATGCAACGTTAGCCAAATCTTTGTTCAATTGCTTGTATTCATCGCTAGCAACGGCATTTCTAATTCGTTGTTCCATAGTTCCGGCAACACCGCCTTTAGGGAAATACAATTCTTGTTCTAGCTTTTTGGCCGCGCCAAGAACTTCATCGGCATTTCTAACGGATGTTGTTAGATTAACACGATGATTGGATAATGTATTTCGATATGTTTGGCCATTTGCCCTATCGGTTTCTTCACCGGCGTATTGGGGGCGAATATCCCCTGGTTGCCTAACTGGATAAGGCAAATTCATTTGCGTTTGTGTAACACCTTGTGGCGCACCTTGATTTTGCATTTGAATGTTCGCGGGCGTGATTGTTCCGGAACCTGGGGTATACAACGCGGGTTGGCCACCGGATGTTGTAAGTTGTGGCGTTTGCAATGTTTGTTGTTGTTGTGCGGTTAATCCACTTCCAATGATGTTATCAATAACATTTGGCAACAACTTAGCATTTTCACCAACGTGATCTTTAATGATTTTTAAATGTGCGTTAACCGAATCTTTTGGCAATCCGCTTTGAATCATCAAATCTTTGGCAACATCCAATGTTTTGAACGCGGCGGTTGGATCATCACCGGCTTTTTGAACTTGGGGCAAATTGCGAATACCACCAAGAATTTGTTTTGCAATAGCGGATTGATCTGTTGTGAAATCAAACTTAGCTTTTTCAGCTTTTGTTTGTTCTTGTGAACTTAATGCTTTTGCACTTTCAATTCTAGGATTTGCGGTTTCTTCACTAACTTTAGTTTCGGCGGCCAACTTACGCAATTCCAATGGATTTGTGGATTGCAATTGTTGAACTTCTAAACGCGCTTTTTCCAATTGCAACGGGTTTAATTGTTGCGCTTGCCTATATTGTTGCATTGTTTGCAACGGCCCTAAAATGTCATTTAGGCTTGTTGGTTTTGTTGTTGGATAATCCGTAAAAACAGGCATGATCTATCCTTTAAGCAATGGAATTAGATGAAGATGAGGATAAACCGTATATTGTTGCAAGTTGCGCCAATGTTGATAACGTATTATTGTTATTTACAGCTTGTGCGGTTTGGGCCGCCGCATTTGATCCAGCAACACCGGTTACGGCGTTTCCATAAGTGTTTGCCAATGTTCCCGCAAGTTGTTGTAAACCTTGGTTTGATGAAACAATATTTGAACCCGTTGTTCCGGCCAACGCATTTAAACTATTATTAGCGGCAACATTATTAGATGCCGTTGTTCCGGCTAAATTATTCAAACTACTATTTGCGGCAACAATATTTCCACCGGCGGTTCCAGCTAAGTTATTCAAACTATTTGTTGCGTTAATAATATTTCCGCTAGTTGTTCCACCCAATTGATTCAAACTATTTGCGGCGGAAACATTAGCACTTTGTGTATTTCCGGCTAATGTAGCTAATTGTTGATTAGCGGTTTGACCAATCCCTGCGGCATTAGATAAGTTTGTGTAAATGCTATTGCGTTGTGCTTGATAATTTGTGAACGCATTTTGATATGCGTTGCTTGCATAGTTTTGTGTAAAAGTATTCAAGCCTTGTAATGTATTACCACTTAGTGTTCCACCAGTAACATTTGCAAGATTTCTATTTGCGCCTTGTCCTTGTTGCAACATGAAATCATAGTTAGGCGATAAGCCATTGTATAAATCTTGTATATTAAATTGGTGCGTAAAATACGGAAGTTCATTTGTGATTTCATTAGCGGCGGCCGCACCGGTTGCTTGATATGGCGCTTGAAAACCAACGTTTTGTTGATATAAATTATTATTAGCGGCTTGGGCGGCGGCAGTGTTTTGTTGGCCCATACCATACAAACTCATTGCTTGGTTTGTAGCTTGCTTAGTTGTATCAATAGCATTTGAATACAACTTATTAGCTTGATCTAATGCTTGTTGTGTTGCACCTTGTGCATTTGAATAAAGTTGATTGTTTGCGGCAAGCGTATTTGCTGTTGATGTTGTTGCACCACTTAATAAATTATTTAATTGCTTTTGTTGATCTGCAGTAAGAGTTTGTGCATTGTTGTAAACACCGGTTAAAGTATTTAAAACGTTAGCACCGGCATTTGCTTGTGTATTTGAAGCATTTTGAATTGCGGCATTTGTGTTTTGATTGTTAGCCAAACTAGCTAATGCGCTTCCACCTAATGCGGCCGTTGCCAAATTAGATAAACCACCACCGGCAACTGCACCACCAACGCCGGCCGCCAAATTATTTGCCGTTGATCCGGCTAAACCGGCATTTGTAACACCTAAATCGGTTCCTAAAGTTCCGCCCAATCCACCGGCGGTTGAAGAAACACCGGCACCGGTTAATGTTCCACCACCGGCGGCACCAATCGTTAAACCGGTTCCGGCAACACCGGCGGCAGTTGCACCGGCATTGGCGGCGGCTGCCGTGCTTGCACCATCGGCAACGGCACCAATTGCGGTTGATGCGGCGGTTGCGGCGGCATCGGTTGCGGCACCACCACTAATTGCGGCGGCCGTTGCACTAACGGCGGCATCGGTTGCGGCACTTGCGGCGGTTGCATCTATCACACCATCAGCAACAGCACTAGCAACGGCATCACCGCCAATTGCACTTGCTACTGCGTCAACTACTGCTGAAATGCCCATGTTCTTACTCCAATACTATCGAATACGTTTTTTCAAAATAGTGACCACCCAATCGTTCAACCAAATGCCCATAATCAAGATGTGGCTTCATGTGGAACAATATTCTTTGAGGGCCTCTTTTTTTTACTTCTTCCGTTGTCCATTTCACAAATTTGTATCCAAACATACCTTTTCGATAATTTGGATGGATATAAAGTATGTCCGATGATGCCGTTACACTTTTCTTGTAGTGCAAATGATTCATCACCATCCATAACGCATATCCCACTAAATTGCCATCATTCCTTGCCGTGTGAACTTCCAAAATGTTTAGTTCTAGCAATTTTTGATATTTTTCAATATCGGGATCAAGTTCAATTACATCCGTTCGTTCCGCCAATTCTTCATAATGTTGTTTCAAAAGTGACACCGCTTCATCAATAAAAAATTGAAACTTTTCTAGCGGTTCTTTTTGAAATGTAATCATTTAGATATTGTAATACGGCACCTTAAAATGTTGACCATTTACCGTGATATTTATGAATCCAACAGGATTTGCGGGCAAAGTTGCCGATCCTGATGTAGCAGTCGTAGAACTTGTGAAATTCAACAAATTCAAAAAGAATTGTTGCCACGCCCGTGTTGGGCGATTTGTATTGCTATCCAAAAAAGGCGATTGTGGATAAGGTTGTAATTGCGATGTATTTGTTGTGATGCTCAATTTTCACCCCCACTAGCCTTTAAATTGGCCGAAACTATAACGGCATTAACGGGATCAGTTATTGACACTTCAAAAACCCTATCCCTAGCTTGCCCCAAACGCCGCCAAATTGCACGGTTTTGATATTTTCCGGTTTGGCCAATCGTAACCCAATGTTCTTTTGACCAAGTGCTTCCGCCATCATCGGACCATCTAAGCATGGCTTGGGGGAATGATGTTGGTGTTCCGCTATTGATCGCATTTTGTGTTCCCAATAATATATTTTGATTAAAGGGAATGGTTAATGTTGCCGTTGGCGCAATGAAATATGGTGCTTGAATAAAAATGTTGGGATTTTGGGATAAACCCGTATATCCCACCCCTGGTTGGAATTGAATTTGAAATTCTTCAAAATATTGCCTTTGGAAATCGGTGACAATGTGCGGCGCACGCCTTACTCGCCTAATCGTATTTCCATCATCCGTGTAGTTGGTATTATCCAACTCATATATCTTTCCGTTGGCGTAATCACCCACAAGCACCATGCCTTGAAAGACACATGAACAATTTCCACGGTGCCTTTGGAATTGGTTTTGGGAATTAACGTATAGCCATTTGTGCCATAGGTTAGTGGCAACGTCAAATGCCCAAGTGATGTTAATTGTAGGAAACGAAACAACATAAACTTCGTGCCCTTCTAATTGGTATGTCCACGCAATCGCGTCATCTATGTATTGATTGGCCAAAGTGTTTTCAACGGCATGGGTTGATATGCGTTTAGGCACATAACCATCCATTTGCATAATTTGGCCTTGGCCACGCAAATTGCGTGAAACATAAGCAAAACTATTGCCCAAACGGGATAAGCTATTGGCGGCCGCAACACCATGTTGTGTTGAAGTTCCTGGAATTCTTTGAAACGGAAAGGGAAACAATCCGGCATCCACCCAAACTTCACTAGATGATTCACCCATCAAATAAATTTCACGATGATCTACAATCAAAGCCACCAAATTATCCGGTGCACCATCTTTTGAACCAAATGAAAGGGCTTGGCTAATTGGGCTTAACGCATCGGAAGCACCAAATTGTTGGCTAGATGGGCGTGAATAAACAAAATAGTTATCCACAATATCAACGCTTGTTCCACCGCTAAATGCGCCATCATTGCTAGGCATAACGGAAAAATCCAAGGCATAAAGGGTTTCCGAACCAACCGATGTGTTACTAGATAATGTGTAGCGATTATTGCCGCCGCTTGGCGTTAATATGACCGTTACAATCGTATCCGTTGGAACACCCGTGCCTTGAATGGTTTGGCCCAAATAAGCCGTTCCCGTGGTTGTTAACGTTGCGTTGGTTGATCCGCTTGTAATGGTTCCGGTGAAACTTGTTGTGTTCAACGAATTCATCAATGTTGCGGATGTTGTTTGCGATAAATTAACCGCCCAAGACAATCCCGAACCACCGGTGATAACGGTTTCTTGATTAACGCCAAGGCCAAATAATACTTGGCCAATTGCTATGGTTCCACTTTGAATATTTGTAACCGTTAAAGTTGTTCCACTAATAGAACCGGTAAAAATAGCCGTTGTAGGGGTTGTAATGCGCCAAGAATAGCGATAAGTTCCATCCACTATATAGGCATATAAACCGTTATCAACAATGCCTACACGCCCGCTAGCGGTGTTTAAAATGCCAACAATGGTTGGTGTTAGATTGCTAGATAAAAGATAAACATAGGCACCACAAACCGCAATGGCTTGTGATCCCCCGCTTAATGTTCTAAGTCCACGAACTTCAGAACCGGCCGGTAAAACCAATTGCGTTGTAAGCCCTGGTGTTGGATAAAGTGCCGTAACACCGCGATCCGTTATTTGTTTTGTTGGATCAATTTCGGGATAAAAGTTAATACATTCCTGCGCATCTTGATAGATGCTAGGTGCGGTATAACTTGCTCCAACAAAGCCAAAATCCGGCATTTTGCATCCTTATCTAAAGAATCCACCCGAAAGAATCCATCCGGCATCACGTTGGCGTGAAGTCAAAATAGCATCTTGATATGCGGAATTTTGAACCGGCTTCATGTTTGTTCGCTTAATTGTTGATTTGCCTTGTGCCGCAAATGCGTTAATCATAGCAATTTGGGTTTGGCTAGCCTTTCCATAGCTAGGCATCAATCTTTCTGCTAAACACCATTCCAACGCCGCTTCATAGCCTTGTGGCAATATGATTGGATCATTGATGGTTACATAATTGCTAAACAAAGTATCGCAAAACAAGTGCATTTCACCTTGCGATGGGTTAGGCCAAACAAAAATGTTCCCCAATGGATCGCTAGGTTGGTAATAAACCGCCTTTGGCCAAGGGCCACTTAGCGTTTTCAAACCAATCATGTTGTAGTTTTCTAGGTTCAACACGGCAACGGGATAATCTAAACCACCGTTAATAATCGGTGTTCCATTGCTATTGGTGTTAATCCTAACAAATGATGAATTGATGCTTAATGGGCGTTGATAAAACGCATTGATTGATGTTGATGCGGTTGTTTGGCTAAGATTTAATAAATATGTGCCAAGTTCATTAACATTTCCGCCCGCACCGGTTGCAAAACCAACAATCTTTGTGCCGGTTGTGATGCCGGTTCCGGATAATGTCATTCCCAATGCAATAGCACCGCTTGTGATGGCCGTAACCGTTAACACATTGTTAACAATAGAACCCGTGAAACTAGCCCCAATTTCGCCACCTGGCCCAATTGTGTATTGTGTTTGGCCTGGCGTTATTGGGAAAATAACTTCAGTTTTGTAATAAACCATCATTTGTTCGTTTGACCATTGGTCAATCATGCGGTTCATCATCACAAACGCATCTTGCGCCGCTTCTGGTGTGGGTGTTTCACCGGCCGCCAATGCGCCAATATCTTTTAAAGCGGAACTAATAATGTCAATTGGCGCAGTCATGGCTTTTCCTTATGCGGGAATTACCACATGGCCATCATCTTGCGCGGGTTGTTGCGCGGGTGCGGCTTGTGGTGCGGGTGATTGTTCTTGCCCTTGGCGTTGAATTTCTTCCATTGTTTGGGCGATCAATTCTTGATTGCGTTGAAGTGCAACAAAAATGGTGTTGATTTGGGGGATTGATAGTTCAAGTTTCATAGTTTTGGTGTGAATGTTTGTGGAAGCCAAGGGGGAACTACCTTTATAGGTTGCGATGTTTGTTCTTCTAATCGTGATTCTATGATGTTTTTACCGTCTTTCATAGTTTCCGATTTGATCCAACCGATCACCATTTCTTCCGTTACTTGGTCAAATGGATGCGATCCACTTTCAGTAAAATACCAATTACCTTCGGTATCCACTTTACCATTAGACACATAATATTTAGCCGATGTTATTACACCGTCTTTAGCTTCAATGTCTAATATCTTCCAATCCATCATGCACTCCAAGGCAAAGGTTGTGTTGTGGGTGATACTGGTGGGTTTTCTATACTGTTAATTTGGCCTTGTACGTTGGCTTCAAAATTGGCAATACCTTGTGCGCCCAATGATTCTTGAACCCAACCAATTACTTGTGATTGAGTCAATTGTGCGTAGGGTGTGAAGCCAGGTGTTGCTTCTGTTACTGGGTATTGTGTATTGCCTTGGATACTAGCGGTTTGAGTGCCGTCAGTACCCGTCAAAGTCCAATTCACGTTAACAACATAACCAGCGTTTGTGCCGCTAGGCCATTGTTGCATTGATGTAATTGTCCATGTCCATTGATTGACTTGTGCCATTTTATGCTCCTATTAAAGTGATGATAATACAAATGCTAAAAGTTCTTCGTAGCGAATACCTAATTGCGTAACTTCTACTGCACCTTCGTCATCTTTTTTACAAAATTCACCATTAGGTAATGTTGCGCTTCCATTGACTTCATACCAAGTATCAGAACAGAACATAGCATATTTATTTGGGTCTAAATTTTGTTCAATAAACGCAGATTGGACGTCTTGTGCAATTACTCCAATATGAATTCTTGCGCCATCGCCTTTTTTTGCCACAGAATCATTAAATTTAAAAGATTTAATTAAACCTTTAATTTTTGTGGCAACAGATTTTTCAGCATCACTTAAATTGCAAATTTGTTGCTTTAGATTTGCATCTGAAGTATTAATTAATGCTGTTGTGGCATACACAACTGTATATCTTTTTGAAGCAGTACCAAGAGCAATTGCATTATCAACACCTGGATACCATTCCAACCCATCAAATGCCATGAAGTATCCATTAGCAGTTGAACCTGTAGCATCACAAGCAATTCTAGGATTACCATTTCCATCAGACAAAACAACTCTATTACTAGCTGTACGGATGTCTAAGCCACCTTGGTTGCCAGTATATTCACCAAGAATTGTGTTGTATGCGCCAGATGTCACATAATAACCAGCAGCTTGACCAATAAATGTATTGTTTGCGCCAGTTGTACTATATCCTGCTTGATAACCAACAGCAGTGTTGTAGGATGATGTGATGTTTGATACAAGAGCTTGATGTCCAACCGCAGTATTAGCTGAACCACTAGTATTTGATGCTAAAGAACCATTACCTAAAGCATTATTTTTAGAACCTGAAGTATTATTACCTAAAGCACTACCAATGTTTGAATCTGAACTTCCAATAGCATTATTATAAGTACCAGAACTTGAATTTGAATAAGCATAAGCAGTTCTACCAATAGCAGTATTAAAATTACCAGTTGATAAATACCCAGCTTGATATCCAATAAATGTATTGTCAGAACTAGTTGTATTGCTATACCCCGCCTGATACCCTACTGCTGTGTTGTTAGATGCTGTGGTGTTTGATGCTAAAGCACCATTACCTAAACCTGTGTTATAAGAACCTGTGGTGGTACTATAACCAGTTGACAAAGCAGAGCCATATAAACCACTACCAAAAAACGCATTAGCACTACCAGTAGTAATTTTATTTCCTGCAAAATAACCAACAACAGTATTATCTGTTCCTGTTGTTGCTGTATATAAAGCTCCACTACCAATTGCAGTTGAACGACCTGTACCAGTTGTAACAGAAAATCCTGATTGATACCCAACAAATACATTGTCTGATGATGTGCTTATACTGTAACCAGATGTATAGCCAAGAGCCGTATTGTTTGATGCAGTAGTACTAGAAGTTAATGTTTGATATCCAACAGCTACAGCATAATTACCACTTGAGTTAATTGCCAAAGCATTTGTACCGAAAGCAGTATTGGTAGATACAGAACCACCACCCAATCCAACAGTCAATCCATGAATGGTGATGTCATTGGTAATTGCAGATGTAGAACCACCTAAAGAAATAGATGTTCCACCAATGGTTATGGTGCTATTCACAAGACCACTATTGGGCAATCCTGTGCAATTTGTTAGCGTGCCGGATGTTGGTGTTCCTAATATTGGTGTCACCAATGTGGGTGATGTGCTTAAAACATTAGAACCCGATCCGGTTGATGTGGTTACACCCGTTCCACCAACGGCAACGCTTAAAGGGCCACTAATCATCGTTGATGTAACGGTTGCCGTGTCACCGGTAGTTACAAATGTTCCGTTAACCGTTGGAACGGCTATGGTGTAGCTAGATGCCGTATTTGGGCCACTAACGGCAACTTGCCCACCCAATGCCGCTTGAAATACTAAATTTCCCATGATTTCCCCTTATGGCGCTATGTATATAGCACTAACATATAACGCACCGGTTGATGGGTTATATTTTAGCTTTGTTGATGATGTTGTGGCGGCATTATTTCCGCTTGAATTGCTTACAAACACCGGATAATAGTTTGCATTTGTACTTGTATTATCGGTGATCGCTATATTTGTTGCGTTGGTTGCCGTTGTTGCGGTTGTGGCCGAACTAGCATTTCCCGTTAACGCACCTACAAATGTTGTTGATGTAACCGATGTCAATCCCGCAATTGTTGTGGCAGTTCCGCCTAAACTAATTGCCGTTGAACCAACCGTTATTGATGAATTGTTTAGCGCCGAATTGGGAATGGATGTTAAACCGGCACCCGATCCGCTAAATTGCGTGGCCGTAAACACACCCGTGCTAGGATTAAATTGTAGCTTGGTGCTTGATGTGTATTCGGTGCTTAAATTGCCGGTTGTTTGATTGGCAAATAGTGGATAGCGTGTGCCGTTAGTGGTTGTATCATCGGTTACGCTTGCATAAGCGGTTGGTGTAACCCAAGTTGGCGCACTTGATCCATTAGATTGCAATACTTGGCCACTTGTTCCGGACGCACTAATCGCTAATGCGCTTGCACCCGAATAAACCACACCACCGGCAACGGCGGTTAAATTAGCGTTTGTTCCACCATAAGCCAAACCAACAACGTTTCCTTGCCATGAAACCGATCCGCTAATTGAACTAGATGAATTGAAGTTTAGGGTTGCATTTCCCCATGAAGCACCGGACGGAACATAAGAATGAACATCCCAAGTTCCATTTGTTGTGCTATTCGTTAACAAAATAACGTGCGCGGCACCACCGGCTTGCAACGCTAAAATTGATGTTGTGCCATCGTGTGCGTTGATTTGAACCGATGAATAGGTGATGTTATTGTTGAAATAAAACGTATCACCAACCGTTAGTGTTGTTGCATCGGGCAAATTAAATTGTTGGGATGTTGTTGTCCCCGTTACAACTTGATATTGTGCCGATGCAACCGTTAGATTAACCGGTGTTGCCGATGATGCCGTAAACGTAGTGTTTGGAATAAAGTTATTAGCAAACACATTTTGGTTTGCATCACGCAAAACAACCGAATTAGCACCACTTGATGCGGTTACACCGGTTCCACCATTGGCAACATTCAATGTTCCGGCAAGCGTAACCGCCCC
>Ga0214166_1001004_pt1 | contig 12921 bp, 8 predicted proteins | sample TroBogepilimnion_27_FD_153005 | JGI IMG/M metagenome (GOLD analysis project Ga0214166, IMG submission 153005) | Freshwater microbial communities from Trout Bog Lake, WI - Practice 18AUG2009 epilimnion v3 | ecosystem: Environmental > Aquatic > Freshwater > Lake > Epilimnion/Euphotic zone ...
AATCAACCTCCAGCTCCACCCGCTCCCCCTGCGGCTGAACCACCTGCACCGCCCCTAACGGCTTTACAAGAATACCAAGCCCGTAAGTTTGCCAACGCTCCCGCTGGTACGCAAGGTGTATTGTTCCCCGAAGAAGAACAGAAGTTACGCGTAGCACAGCTCAACCAAAGACCCGCCCCATCTTTGCCGATTGCGGAAGAAACGCATCCCGAAGTCCCTGCCGGTCAAGGAGAGCTAGACCTGCAAGGTGGTTATCATTTTCCAGTCGACCAAGAAGCTGAAGCCGCTAAACAAAAGGCTGATGAAGAACGGTTACTAAATAACCAAATCTATCAAGAGCAGTTGCAGGCACAACAAGAACGTGCCAAGCAAGCTAAACTGCGGTTTGATTCTGCCGTTGCCGAAACCGATGGACGTGTGGAGTCTGGTGAGATCAAGCGTCGTGAAGCTGCTCGTCTTGATGTGCTGCACCCAATCCTAGAGAATCACGCTATAACAAATACTGCTGAGGCATTCCAAGCGGCTCTGGCCAGGAACGGCTATGCAAACACAGAATTAACAGACACAGAAAAAAATCTTATCCAACACGCTGACGATATGAAAGCTGCGTTGGCTGAGTCTGATCGGATTGAAAACGAGCCATTGGCCCCTGCTCCCGCAGCGCCAAATGAACTCACGCCAGAAATCACTGGCATCAAAGAAAAAGGCCCAAAAGGTGAGGCTGGTACACCCGCACCTAAAGAACCTAAGCAAGAACTAATTCCCGGACTTGGATATCCAACCAAGGAAGAAAGAAGGACGTACGTCCCACCAGAACCCGTGCTTGAAGAAGGTGAAGAACCTAAGCCTGAGCCTCCCGGCCCCCCTGAGAGCACTGTGCTTGACCCTGCTATGCTAGACGCTACAGGTTTGAGCAAGCAGTCTGGTTTCTATAAACAACTTGTAAATAAAGATTTATCAAACCCCGAGCACCAAAAGCAGGTTGCTGATGTACTGGTGCGTGTAAGATCAAATCCAACCCTTGCGCCTTCAACCAAAGCCGCTATTGAAGCAGTGGCGATGAAAGCGTATAGAAACTTGGCTACGCAACAACCCTTATTCGGCCCCCGTGGTGGAGTAGCAAAAGGAGCAGAACGTGCAAATACAGAGCCCAGCAAACCAAATGTCAGTGGAAACGTTGGAGTTGGCACTACAACACCTAGCGTATCCGGAAGTGGAGCCGCCCGAGGAGCTAAAGAAACTGGGGCTGTTGGAGTGGTACCTACTGAAGGGGCTCCTAGCGAGTCTGGAGCAGGAGAAAAGACAAAGTCAGGTGCATTGAATGAACCCAAATCAACAAAGAAGGTTAATAAGCCTGCTCCTAAAGCTGCCCCTGCCACAGAGGGTAAAAAACCATCTACTAATAAAGCTGCTAAAGATTTAGAAGAAACCGGCCCAGCAAAGGCACATCCAAGTTTTTCTGAGACGATTAAACGTGGGTACACAAACTTCTTTAAGAAAGACATAGAGAACACGGACGATCACATTGCCGTGTCTGAAGCTATCCTTAGTAAGATGGCTAAGTCTCCTATTGCCCGTGCCGCCGCTACTTATTTTAAGAAGATGCCACGTATTGTTGACGGCTTGCTCAACATGGCGTTCGACCACGTCTATCAAACTCCACAGTTTAGGACTGAAGGCGAGTCAAGGGAAGAGGCACGATTTTTCCAAGGTCTTAATGGCGAGACTGCTAACCTTGCGGTTAACTGGGTTAGGGAGAATCTAAGTCCTGAAACCAATGCGATCCTTGACAATGAAATCAATAAGTTCTCCCGTGCCAAAACAATATTAGACGATAAGTCGTTTATTGAATCGTTGAGCAAAGTCATGACCGGCAAAGAGCCTGAGATTGACGAAACGCTTGACGAGTACATCAAGGCCTATGCGGAAGAACAAAGAACCAAGAAGCCTATTACTCCCGATGCCGTTACTAGCTTGGGCTATGACTTGCACCCCATGGTAATGACTGCACTGCAAGACGGTGATCTAAAAGGCGCGTTGAATTTGCTATCCGCTACAAGTGGTGGCTTTGTTTCTAAACTTGGACAAGCGTATTCCAAAATTCTTGGCAATACCAAAGTTCAAGTTGTTGACAACTTATTGGATGATGCAGGAAACCCTGTGCCCGGGTTATACGATCCTAAGACAGATACGATCTATCTCGATTCTAAAACCGGCATGAACCCACACGTGCTGTTGCATGAGTCTACGCACGCATTAACATCTCACACTTTAGATAATCCATCACACCCATTAACACGTCAACTACAACAATTGTTTGATAAAGTTAAGGGTAGCCTTGACACCGCCTATGGCGCTACAGATTTGCATGAGTTTGTATCTGAGGCTAAATCAAACCTACAGTTCCGTGGCTTGTTGCAGTCTATTAACCCTGATGGACAAAAACATTCTGCATGGGATAGATTCACAAGAGCTATTGCAAACTTCTTGCGCCGTCTGGTCGGCATGGAACCCAAACCTCTTGAGTCTGCGCTTGATCAAATGGATCGTTTGGTAGACGCTATTCTTTCACCCTCTCCCGAATCAAGGGATGCGGGTGCGCTATACGCGGCAAAGTCTCCTGCCAAAACCAAAGAGCTTTTCACTGGCGTGGATAAAGTTATACGCGCCACACCCTATCTAACAGATAGCCAAAAGGCTGCATTGAGCGGCGCCATTGATACCGGCACGGGAGCAGTTAAGTCTGCCATTTTCTCAGTATTGCCCCTGCATGCTATGGCTGAGATGGCCGATAAAATATTCCCCGAGCTTGGTACCAAGTTCAATACGCTAATCAATGAGCGTGCCGGATACAAAGGTGACATCAATAAAAAGATAGATGCGGTGGTGTCTGAAGCCAAGCACGCTATCAAAACTGCTCCCAAGCAGCAAGAAGAATTTAACAAGATCGTGCATGAAAGTACGATTGCCGGAGTTGATCCGACCAACCCTGCGTCCAAATACAAAGACGCGGAGCTTACCAAATGGAAAGAGCTAGACGCTAGATACAAAAAGCTCAACCCCGTATGGAAAAATCTATACGTCACCATGCGTAATGCGTACAAAGAAATGTATGAGGAGATCAAGCGGTCTTTGGGTGAGCGCATTGACGGCACGGATTTATCTGATGAAACCAAAGAAAAGATCAAGACAGAAATCATGACCCGCCTTGCCAACAAAGGCATGATCGAGCCCTACTTTGCTTTGGGTCGTGAGGGTGACAAGTGGTTAGGCTTTAACTATGTGGATAAAGATGGGCAAGCACAACGCGCCCAAGAAGCATTCAAGACCGACTATGAGCGCAAACTCCGCATGGAAGAAATCGCCAAGTGGGGCGCTACTGAAATTGAACCTTACGCACAACTATCAGATGTTAACTTTAGACGTGCTCCATCTGGCTCATTTGTAAATAGCGTATTAGGGATATTGGAACACAATAGACCAACAAATCCAAGCCCAGAAGTAGCTAAAAGATTTGATGATGCTATTGATGAAATGATGCGCTTGTTTATCAGCACATTGCCTGAGACAGCGTTTGCTCAATCGTTCCAAAAACGTAACAACACCCCCGGATATAAAGAAGATTCTATTGGTGTGTTTGAACGTAAGATGCGCAACACGTCTAACCAAATTGCCAACATGAAGTACAACCCCAAGCTCAATGCAGTGGTTGATACCATGCGGGATCAGACAACAGCAAAAGGTAAAACCGGTGCCGGTAATGACGTAGAAAAAGAATACGTTAGCGAGTTTGAAAAACGTTTAAAAGATGCAACCAACCCTAGCCGTAGCAACTTTGGGCGTATCGCTTCTTCTGCTGTGTATACCTACACCCTAGGATTCAACGCGTCTTCCGCATTGGTCAACTTGGCCCAAGTTCCAATGATTGTTGCGCCTTATCTTAAAGGACAATACGGCGAAGCTGGTGTAGCAAAAGCTCTAGGCGATGCGTCTAAGTTGTTCCTCGGTGCCGGTACAAAAGCACGGGTAAACGTGTTGGGTAGTGATAGAACCACTGAATTAAAGGTGATGCCATCTATTGCCAACTACTCACCCGACACCGCTATCGGTAAACAATATGCTACTTTGATTGAGCGCATGAACGCAACGGGGCAACTCAACCGCTCACAACTGCATGAGATGATCAGCGGTGATACTCGCACGGGCCTTCTACAAAAGGTCAATGCCATGTCCGGTTGGATGTTCTCCCAAACTGAGCGCATGAACCGTGAAGTGACGACGATTGCGGCATACAACCTTGAGTTGGCTAAATTAAAGAAAGCCGGTGTCCCTGATGTTGCTGCTGAACGCCAGGCTGCTGACCATGCGATATACACAACGCAACTTCTTAATGGAAGTACAGCCGCAGCCGCTGCGCCCAGAATCGCCCAAGGTGGTATTGGTAAGTTGATGTACATGTACAAGAACTATGGCGTGTCTCAATACTATATGTTGATGAAGACCGCTAAGTTGGCACTCCAAGGTGAAAGCCCTGAAGTAAAGAAAGCCGCATGGAAACAACTTGGTGGCATCATCGGCATGACTGCATTGATGGCAGGTATCCAAGGTATACCTATGTATGGTCTAGCATCTATGGTTTACGCCATGTTTGCCGACCCTGATGATGACGACTTAGATACTGTGACACGTAAATACTTGGGTGAGTTTGCATTCAAAGGCCCAATCGAGTACATGACCAACTTGTCAATCGCAAGTCGTATCGGCCTCACAGACTTGATTGTGCGTGATAACAAAGCCGGAACTGCGGCGGGCACGTTTACAGATCAGGTTACTCAGATGCTCGGTGGCCCAGCATTCAGCATCGGGGATCGTGTCGTGCGTGGCTTTAGCAAGATCAACGACGGCAATCTTGAGCGTGGCTTAGAAGATATCCTACCCGCATTTGCCGCTAACCCATTGAAGGGCTTACGTTATTATTTTGAGGGCGCTAATACTCTGCGTGGTGACCCCATCACAGGAGAGGTCAGTGCTTGGAATTCGATGGCACAAGCATTTGGATTTGCTCCTGCCGATTACTCACGTCAGTTGGAAATCAATTCACGTGAAAAAGGTATTGATAAATTTATTAACACCAAAGTAACTCAGCTCAAACGCAAATACTATACAGCCTCACGCGTAGGCGATAGCGAGGAAAAAGCAGATGCTAGAGAAGCGTTATTGCAGATCGGTGCAAAACATCCCGAGCTTGGTATCAATGGTGGCACCATCAATCAGATATTGACCGCATCTCAAGCGGCTCAGGAAAAGTCAACCAAGAAAATGATTCACGGTGTCATGATCAGTGACAAGAGACGTAAAGAAGTATTGGAAGACGAGGCAGAAATGAACGACTGAAAAAAACCCCCGATGGTTAGTCGGGGGTAAAGTTTACGAGAAAGACAACTGCAACAGGAGGTTGCGACGCAATCTTATCACAGAAGTCTCCAAAAGCGCATGCCTAATTTTCCGGCCTCGATGCGTTCAAACCCCTCAATCCTTAACTTATTATTTTTTGCAACTGTTTGCATTTGTTTGTCTAAAGTTGATAAGTTGATTGCGGGTATAAACAGTGATGTGCCTACAACAAAGTTATCCCAGTTTATGTTGAACGGCACTCCATCAGGACATATCTCCCTTTCCAAGATCATCATCTAAAAACTCCTGTGTATCTAGTTGAATAACATCCGTTGCCGGTAAGGTCATGTTCGTGCCTTTGGACATACGCTTCTTAACGATCCTAGCTTTAGCCCTACCGTTCTTCAAAGAGTCAAGCAAGCCTTGGTAGTTGATCTGCTGTCTAGCGCACCACTCCTTTAGTGGTTTAGTATATAGATACATCATCTTGACGTCATACTCATATCGAGCAACAAACGTCATTCTCGGCGTAGCGTCAGGAATAACCAAATGATCCACGCCACTTGAAGACCCACGTGAGTCGTCCGTGCTCTTGATGCGCAACACGTTGTTGTAGTTCTCAGCCAAGTAATTGGATAATGTTGTTTCGGAGTTAACAGTCATTGATGCTGCTTGCTCCCTTGCGGTTCCCATAGCACCTAGCAACCACTTAACGATTGGTGCAATCGCCCAGTCAAGTAACCCTGCTTCTTTAGCCATCATCAAGCCCACAATACCGTTAGCGGCAGTTACAGAATGAAATCTATCTGCGGGGCCAAGGCCGAGAGCTCTGTCTAACTTTTGTTGAGTCTGCTTATATATCTCCTTGGTGCGGGGCATATCGGTCATGATGTGCTGAAGGTATGGGAGGGCCGCATGTCCGTAGTTATTAAGTAACTGCTCACTCAATACGTCAGTATCAATTTTATTTAAACCCGACATGGGATAAGCACGGACTTCAAATACACGCAGAGCCTCAGCTTTTGGCACGGCTTTATAAGACCCCATGCGCTCGATCACGCTTGTGTTTCCTGTGCTGACACCCACCTGTGCCCAAGGTGTACCACGTACACGCTCTTTGTTAGCGTCTTGCGACAGCCTGTTTCTTTGTGTACCACCGGTAAACTGATAGAAGAAGTCACTCAAGTCTTTGCCACTTGCGTTGGTCAACTCATCAAACCATGACGGCACGTTCTTGTACTTCTCAGCGCGGTTCATCTTAGATGCTATCGTGTCAACTTCTTTCATGATAAGCGCCTCGGGGTCGCCCCAAATACCTGCACCGGCATACATGGCAGTCGTTTTACCAACACCTGAGTCGGGACTATGTATGTGCATGAACGCGCCCTTGATAGATGTAAAGTCAGTCATCGGAGAGCCGAAACTAAGTCCAATCGCAAACTGAAACATCTCCATTCCGGGACGGTTATAGAACGCCATAGCTTCTTTCCACGCCTCCATTGTCCCTGCGGTTTTGAATGCCGAGAACAACTGTGCCGTAGAACTTGAAGGGGGGTTGTGATCCACGCGGTCTGCACGAATCTCTTTGTCCCCAAGAATAAACGCATCATGTTCTTTATCCGTCCACCCGAACTGTCTGTGCGCGGTTTCAGCACGTGAGTTGTACTGCATGTGATTCACCCATTGTGTAACGTATGACATAATTTCATCCATTTTCAATATGGCAACGCCGTGACTTGCCATGTGTTTTCTAATCTCCTCTTTAGATGTCACGGCTGACAGAGGAATCGTGAACTCGCGTACCCCGTCCTTTGGCAAATGTAGTCTTATAACTACTGCTTCGCCAACGTCAGAGTCGAGCAATCTTCGAGTCGCATAGATATCATTGTGATATACCATGACTTCGAATTCTTCTTCCTGCTTAATAACTCGTTTGTAGATGCCCCCGTTCTTACCCCGGAAATATGGTTCGGGATACTTCGGGATAATATATGTCTGTGTGTGACCTTGATCAACATCTGCTGGTACATCTTCAACAATATTATCGGCATCGGTAGCTTCTTGTATCTCACGGCCGAGCACGATGGGGGATTTGATTGACCCTTTGTTAGGGCAACCATCGCAACCTTGTGGGTTATATTCTTCAAACTTTGCGCAAGTGTAGGGGCCACCCTTGATACCCCTGACTTTACGATCAGCCATCTCAGGACTGTACTCGGGGTGACCACTGGAAATCTTTTCAATAGCTCTATCGGCATCTATGCAAAACTTAGCAATAGATAGCCCCGCCCTCCACATGGGCTCTGACATTGTGGACTGGTTCTTAATGATGAAGGCAAGTTGCTGACAACCCATGCCCTCGATTGTTTTCTTCAGGATTGTTTTAAATCTATTTGTGTAGTTACCCAAGAGTGCCTTGGTAACGTCGTCCATCTCGCCACGCGGAATGTAGCTCTTAGGAGCAATTACTTCTCCTATAATTTGTTTAGCTGTGTCTAGTTCAATGGGTGCTGCCAAATTACCGATTAACGCAACCGGTCTAGCAACATCCTGTTTAAAGTTAAGCGTGTCCGGCACGCGTAAGATACGGACTGAATCCGCCGTCACAACTGGATCGGCATAAAGATCATGCTCATCACAAAGAAACTTTAGTTTCTCAGCCAAGGGCATCCATGTTTCACGTGAAACAGGTTCTGTCAAAGACCAATATGCGTGTATACCCCCACCCGAATTAACGACTGTGGGCTTGGGCAGTCTTACTGTTTTGCAGAATTCTCTTAGCGCAACAAGGGCTTCTTGTTGTGTCGTGTATGGTTTGCCAGCACCGCAATCAAGATCAATGAACAACGACCTAAGTTGTTTAACATTGTTTGTCCGTCTCGACTTACCATTCTCGAATGTGGCTAGTGCGTAGTACGCATCGTAGCCATCATCTTTTAAATTCCCCGCTACTGCAACTGCGTCATCTAACTTTTGGAAAAACTTTTGTACTGGTCTGTCTGAGTCTTTCTTCAGCCCAACAATACAATAGTATCCTTCATGTCCAAGGACTTGTTGTAGAAACTCTTTCATGTGCACCTTAGAGGTGGGGGTAGCGTGGTCTTGAAACCGAAGGAAACGCAATCATAGATATGTTAGTCAAAGGATAACGAGGACTATGACCCCCCGACCCATGCTTTGCGACCGCTTCTGCTACCCCCGAACTTACTTAGACGTCATCCCACTCGCCAACCAAATCAGCTAAATCAGGTTGTTCAGCAACTGCCGCTTTTTTAGGCGCGGCTTTCTTGGGTTCGTCTACAGGTTCAGCCTCTAATACGTTAACCGCTTTTGCAGGTTTAGGTGCGGGTGCGGGGGCAGGTGTAGCCACAGGTTTTTCCTTCACGCCGTCAGTTTGTGCAACTGTCATTGTGATCGCATCAATAGCTTCTTTAGAGTCTTTCATCTCCATGACAACATGGAACTCTTCCTCAGTCACAGGGCGCACAGGCTTGAATGTCAGCTTGGGCGTAGGACTTGCAGTATCAAAGCGCATCTCAGTCACCACGCCAATGATAGGTGTGTCATTGCTTTTCAAATGACGTGCATAGGCTTGCAGTGGGAGCTTATTTTTCTCACCGTCCCCGAATACTGATGTGGGGGGCAATACCAACTGGTAAACTTCACGCTTGTCGATCTCGCCCTCAAGCAATACAGCAACACGTTGCTCATAACGGCATGCGCGGCTCTCGCCTTGACCTGATCCCTTGATGTTCTTGGGGCATGTGATACAAGTAGCGGCTTGCTTGTCCTTGACTTTGTCGTCAGGACGTGTGCCATCTTGTGACCAACATGTTGGCCCTTTAACTTCACCCTCAACGTATGTACCCTCATAATACTTACGTGATGTCTTTGGTGCGGCTTTGATGATCACCACATTCATGGCACGATCTTCAGACACGCGGTACTCTTTACCGCCAATAAATTCACGGAACACACCGCCTTTGATGGAAATACGACGTGCACCTAATTCTCCTCCTGCTAACGCATCGGTTGCGTCATCTTGTGCGGCTCTCAAGTAAGCGGGCAAACCACCTTTAAATAATGTCATTTCACTCATTGTTTTCTCCTAGGTTAAATATCTTCGTCAGGGCCAAAATTTAAAGCTAACTGGTGGGGATCAACCTTGACAGTTATGCTTCCATCTTTTTCTTCTTTGGGCAAGTCGCCGCCGTTCAAGTCACGCAAGGCCTTCTCTACTTCGGCAATCTTAAAGCGATATACGCCACCGATTTTCAAAGCGGGGATTAAGTCTTGACGTATCCATGCACGTACAGTCGACACAGACACGGCAAAATACGTTGCTATGTCTTCAATCGGCACGAATGGTTCGTCCATTATTTACTCCTCTTTATAGTTACTGAATACTCACTGTTCGCATTGAGTCCTGGGGGTATAAGATCAGGGTGCTCTTCTAGAAAAGCCTTGGTGTTGGTTTGATGCAGACGCTTCTCCAACAAGTCCGGCACGCCATGTTCAAGGATAAACTTGTTCATGGATTCCCAATCCGATGTCGTATACAAGGTGCGAACAGTCCTATATACCAAACCGGATTCGGTTCTCAAGCTCTCCGCGCCGATCTCCTTCATGTGATCAAGCAAGGCAGTTTTTACTTTGCGCATGCCCTCATCAATCCGGTCGAGCTCGGCCTCGAATTGCTTTGAAACTTCGGCTTTCTTATCCCGCATTTTGAGATATACGCGGGTCAGTTTATCTATGGAAATATCTTCCGTCATAAAATTCTCCTGTTTTAAGTTGTCTAGGTCTACTATTATATGGCTAATTTTACATTAGTCAAGTAGATTCTTGTAAAGTTCAACTAATTTTGTGTGATCGTTCATTCTTGTGTCTAACAGTGAGTACAGATGTTTCTCCGCTTTTGATCCCTGTAGACGCACCACGGTGACGGGATGCCGTTGCCCTTGTCTATGTGCCCTTGCATTCGCTTGTGCGTAAGTCTCTAGGCTTGGGGTCGGCCCCCACCAAATAACCGTGTCAGCCGCCGTTAAAGTCACGCCGTGAGCCGCCGCTTGTGGTTGAATGATCAGTATCCTTGGGTCGGGTTCGTTCTGAAACGCTCTGAATATATCGGCACGCTTCGAGGCGGTAACCTCTCCATTGATGATGTCTGTGCTGAAACCCTCCGCTTGTAGCATGTCTGAAAGGATTTTGATTGTATTCTTGAAAGGCACAAAGATCAGGATTTTTTGCTTGGTTTCGTCTATGACTTCCCTTAGAACTTTGTACCTATTTTTGATATCGAACGTCAGGGTTTCACCGCTATCGGAATACACCGCACCACAAGATATTTGTAGGAGCTTGCTCAGTCCAACCGCAGCGTTGACCGCCGTAATCTGCTCCCCTGATGCTTGCACCACAAGACGTTTCTTGAGTAGGTCGTAGTACTTGCGTTGTTGGGGGGTCAACTCGACTTCTCGCGTCACATAGGTCATCTCGGGTAGGTCTAAGCACTCCTCCTTGGTAAACCGGATCGCTGGTTGTAACACCCTAAATACAGTCTGTTCAGCGTCAGGCCGTTGCACCCACCGGAACTTAGACACTTTGTACATCACCATGTCTTTGAATGATCCAAAGAACGGAGGCACGCCCTTGGGGTTGACCAGTTTAGCCAAGCCGTACGCATCAACCGGTGACTGTGCGGCGGGTGTCCCAGTCAGCATCCAAAGCCAAGTCTCTGGTTTCAAAAGTTTCTTGAGGGTTTTCCACCGAGTTGTTTGGGCGTTCTTGTATGCGTTGGCCTCGTCAATGACGATCAGGTCAAACCCACCATTGGCAATATCTTCGGCCACAATCTCCACGCCGTCGTAGTTGATGATGACGAATTCAGATATGCCGTTGATGATCTGCTTGCGTTTTTCTTTGTTGCCGTAGGCGATGTCTACTGTGCGGTGCATGGCAATCTTGAACAAGTCTGTTCGCCACGCAGAATCCATGATGGATAACGGGCAGATGATGAGCGCACGTCTTACCTTCTTAATCTTCATGAGATAGTCAGCCGCCCATATCACGCTACCGGTCTTGCCTGTGCCTTGCTCGTTCAAGCAAAAGGCTCTAGGATTCATGGTCAAAAAAGCGGCAGTTGTTTTCTGATGGTCGAACGGCTTGTACATGCCTGTCCATTGGTACTGCCCCATGATTGGAGACGGCACGTTCTTCACCAAACCTTTTAAGGTGTGTGCTTCATCAAGACCCCATTTGACGGCTACCTCAGAGTGCGTCTCGTGAGTACGCACCACTTTGCTTTTAGGTATGACTGTCGTTATTTTGTTGGGGTTTTTGAGATTTAATAGTAATAGTTTGTTGTCTACAACTTGCAAAAATTTCTCCTGTTGCTGATTGTTTTTATTTTTTCAGCTTAACGACTTTACTTAACTTCTTCTCGCCTTTTTCTTTCTTTGTTGTCTCGCGCACTAGGTTACTCTTTGAGTCACGCTTGAACGCTCTGTTGCCACTTGCAGATTCTATAAAGACGCCTTGCTTGTTAGAACCACCTTTATCCAAGGCCTTGACGTGTGCAACATCTTTACCTTCTCTGATATCGGCCTCGCCGTTTTTATTTCGATCAGGGTACATCTTATCAATAGCTCGCCTTGCTCGTTGGCGTTCCATACGGCGCTTTTCTTCTCCCCTAGCTTTTTGTTCTTCGTATTCTTTTTTGTAGGGTCTTGGTTTGTTGACATAGGGCATTTCAATTCCTTCCGTTATGTGCACAATCTAACACAAGACAGTGCTTTTTGCAAAGGCCTGATGGCTTTGGATTCCATACATCATGTGTGTATGCGCTTTTCATTCGATTGTATTCTCTTAACCACTTTAGCCAAAGTCTATCTTGGTCGTCAGCCCCATAGTAATCCTTAATGAACGCATTCGCCACCACAAAGAGCAGTCCGGCTTTGACCTTTTTAACGTGTGGAAAGTGCTTGAACACAGCCAATGCCATCAACTCAAGTTGACCTGTATCGGCATACTTGGCAGAACGTCCTGTCTTGTAATCTAGCACCCGCGCCTCACCTGTTTCATGGTTGATAACGATCAAGTCGGCGATACCCCGCCACCACGTTTCCGGCACACGGAATCCGCATGGCTCTAGGTTTTCGGTTAGCCCCATCTCGTACTCACAAATCTTCTCGCCCTTCATTTGCTTTAAGCTATCAAGTGCTGACTTGGCATAGTTAAATTGCGGGGGTAATGGTCTGTCTTCTTTGATGTAGAACTCAGCCGCTTCATGGAACTGCGTACCATAATTCATGGCTTCAGTCTCAGGCTCTTTAACATCTTTGATCACCCGCAAGTGATAGTACTTCTTAGGGCACTGTTCAAACAACTTAATGCTTGAGTATGACCACGATAGTGGCTTAGTATCCATTTTTCTCCTTCAGCTTGGCTTCAATGCGTCTTGCATAAACATCAATAGTCTGCGTTGGCAAACCTTGCAAGCACTCTTGTATTTCCTCATCAGTCAGTCCT
>Ga0214166_1001011_pt1 | contig 12852 bp, 15 predicted proteins | sample TroBogepilimnion_27_FD_153005 | JGI IMG/M metagenome (GOLD analysis project Ga0214166, IMG submission 153005) | Freshwater microbial communities from Trout Bog Lake, WI - Practice 18AUG2009 epilimnion v3 | ecosystem: Environmental > Aquatic > Freshwater > Lake > Epilimnion/Euphotic zone ...
ATAGTCTTTTCCAAACGACGACGCATCAAGAGCTTGAAGCCTTCGGGAGCATCGGTTTGAACCCACCATGCGGTGGAGGAAGTCAAACGAGACAGAACAGCGGCACCTTCGTCCAGCAAGCCGATAGACTTGATGGGGTTGATGTCGTTGTTTGCGTTACCTGTACGCAAAACAGATTTCAACAACACTTCAGCTTGGAAGATATTGCCAGGAGCCACGATCAATTGACGTGGAACCAAACGAATACGCTTGCCGTTGTTGTCTACTGCTTGGCGAATTTGGATCAACATTTGTTCCAAAGACGTTTGCGACAGCACAGCTGCTGTAGACAATTGGTTGCTGAAAGTACCGTTAACGATGGGGTGTGCAGTGTTAATCAAAGACACGCCGTCACCGCCTGGGTAAGAGCTATTGAAGGCTGTGTTCAGCACGTTGGCAGACAACAGTTCCTTGGTTTCCACCAAAGATTGTGCCAAGTGACGTGCATAAACTTGACCCAAACGGATGTGGTCACCGTCTTCAACCAGAACCTTGGTCAAAGCGAAGGCCAAGCCATACACTTTGTAGAGGTAACGTTGCAAGAACAGGACACCACCTTGTTGGTAGGTCACTGGAGTACCGTCGGGCAACTGAGGAGCTGCGCCGAAACCGTACAGAACGGGTTCTTCGTGATAGTTACGGGGAATACCGTCTTCTTCACGGAACACACGGCTCCATTCATCGGCACGTTGGTCATAAACACCGTCGAAACATTCATTCAGAATAGGTTCAACAATCGAACGAAAGTCCGTACTACGCATTGGTGCGGCCATGATTTAGCTCCTTAATTAGCTAATAGCGTTCACAGTACCGAAGAACTGAGAAGCAGAGTTAACAACACGAACAACGGTGTAGGAATCGCCCCACGCATTGTCCACTCCTTGGCCGAGATCAACGACTCGCATTTGACCAGGGTTACCGTTATTGACAGCAGTTGAAGCACCCAAGGTAGCTTGCGACAGGCCAGTAGTGGTAGAGCCAGAAGTCACATTGGTAAACAAGTATTCGTTACCAATAGTAGTCTGAGCCATAGAACCGTCAGCTTGAATTTCATAAACGATGTTTTGATCGTTGTAGAAGTAAGCCACGCAGGAACCAGTTGTGTAAGAGGTATTGGCAGGCCAATAATTGCTCACACGACGGCGACCAGTTGTATCAGTCCACTCAACACCAGCAAAAGCGCCAGACCATGTGGCCTGAGTGCTGTTAGCGATGATGGGAACAATGACACCTGCCGAAGCAGAATAAGCAACAGGCTGACCCTTGAGGATGTTGTTGGTGTAGCCTGAAGTAATACCGTTAGCCAACGCCTGAGCGCGATCCAAACCAAAAGGGTGGAACGCAGGGCGCAGACCAAACGGAGCAGAGGTAGAACTCATAATAAACTCCTTGAAAGATTAACCCGAAAAGACGGGTACACGGTTTGGTTGCTTGTCAATAGAGCCAATTCCATCGCCTTCAATCTCCATCAAGCGACGACCATTACTGTCCCGTTGTCCTTGGAGGTTTTCCATTTGAACCATAACCTTTTCTGCTTCTTCACGAGGTTTATCGTGGTGCATATGGGTCATGACTTCTTGGTAAATCTCCATAGGGATTTTGAACAGCAACATCTCGTTGCATGAAATATACCCAACATGTTCTCCCGACTTAACGTGAAAATCTTTATAGTCTGGTAACTCATCCGCTTTCACGGGAACGTATCCAAGCCTAATCCGTTTATCAATTGAGTCGTAGCTATTGGTAGTTGAAAGCCAGCATGGGTGCCACCCATCCATATTGGGCAACTTTGGCAATGCTGATTGCGTCCACTCCTCGCTCCACATTTTTTTACGTTCCTGCGTAGAAATGAACTTATCTTCTGGCGCCGAATGACTCGCTTCCCCGTTCGAGCGGTCTTGACGGCCATTAGCACCTAAAGATTTTTTGAGACGTGATTCCATAATATTTTCCCCTTAGATTAGTTGCGGTTGGCACGGTCATATGCCATAAATTGTTTAACCATTTTGGCTTTACGTTCAGGATTATCCCAAGCGCCAGCTTCCTTCATAGCTCTCACCCTTTCAGGTGAAAGTACGAACTGGGAGCGATTAGATCCCCCATAGGCTGCTGATGCTTCTCTTCCTGCGCTTCCCACAACATTCCTTGGTCGTCTGACATTACGGGTTTCAGTGTCATTACGATCATTGTAACGGTGAGGCAATTCTTTTTGCAAACGGCTGTCAAGTTCGTCCCAATAATCAGGATCCTTGGGGTTCCAACCTTGTGCCATCATAAGTTCATCCACTTTCTTAGCTACCTTGCTGTCAGGGTCGCGCAAGTCTGAGTCATACCAGCTATTACGACGTACCCACTCATTCGCACGACGTGCAATAGCAGGGTCAGCAGCTTGATTTTGCTGTGGACGTTGTAACTCACGATCAGCTTCAGTTCGCATTTGCTTCAATTGTCGAACTTCATCCGACGCATTTTGCAAAAGTAACTGAGCCTCAACCATTGCATTGCCATCCTGGTTTTGGGTGGCCTCCGCAATCTTCATCTTGGCGTATTCAAAGCGGGTTTGTGCATCCTCAAGGTTTTTATCAATGCGAACGACATGTTCTGCCTTGGTATTACGCTCTAATTGGCTCAAGCGACGCTTAAATTCCTCGTTTTCACGAGCCAATTGCTGTAGTCGGACGTCTTTTTCCTGATTTGTCTTGCGAACCAGGTCTTTTTTAGCCCGACGACGGTTACGTTTGGCTGCACGCAGCTCATCATCGTCATCTGGATGATCAGCATCAGCATCAGCCGCCTCTTTAGCCCTGTCAAACCCGTTTTGTTCTTCAACAACATCAGGTTCTAGGTCTTTTTCAGGCACTTCTACAGTTGCAGAGCCGTCATTTTGCTCTTCAACTTCAATGTTCTCTTTGGGATCAGACATATTTCTTCCTTAAACGTAAGCTTTGAATGACAGCGGGTCATCTGTAACCGCTGCAATCAGTTCGTGGTCGTTGATAGTCATGAAAAGCACTGGCTCTTCACCGTCTTCGCCAGGAACTAAACGCTCCCAACGGTCACCGCCCCAGCGTGGGACGCGAACAAAGTCACCAACTTCAGCCCATGAGCCTTCAGCCCAGGGTTGCATAGTGTCTCGGTTCTTAAACGCAAGTGGGCCAATAGCCACGACCTTACCGATCATGTTGTTCCACTTCTCGTTTTCTTTGGTTTCATCAACAATGATGATCATCCCAGCCTTCTTCTTGATGCGTCGAAGTTGAATGATCACTCTACCGCCGAACGGGCGCTGCCCTGGCTTTACTTCAGGAAAAGCCCAAGCCATTTCTTCAGCATTGGGCGTCCCTTCCACTCCCTCAATCGTAGGGATAGGATTCATTTCAGTCATATTTTTTCCTTCACACCATATCTCAGGTGCATAAACGCGCTTTTCAGCGCATGGGTTAGTCGTACTCTTTCTCTTCCTCAAGCATGTTGTCAATGGTATCCAGGACGTATTGCACACCCGCATACTCACCAACCATGCGTTGATACGCTTCAAAACTTTGCGGTATCCCGTGTGACAGGGAAACCTGGAGCTCTGCTTGACGTATCTTGATCCTATGGATCAATGCCTCAATCATTTCTTCTTACTAGCGTGTGATAGACCGCCAGACTTTTTGCCTTCAGAGGAAGTTTTGCTTCCACCCTTGGGCTCCATTGCTGTGCCATCAAGCTTCTCGCCTTGAGCGATGCGCTTGTGTTGAGGCACGTCAACAGTCCGTTGTTCGTAATCAGATGTTGCCATTTTGTGCTCCTGGTTGCGTTTCGGGTGCGGCTTGCGCCGCAGGTGTCACAGGCTGGGCCTGCGATTGAGCTTGAACAGTTTGTCGGACTGTTTCATGCGTCAATTTGGCATTCTCGATAGCCACTTTGGTTTGGTTCTCGAGTTGTACTTTGTGTGCGTCAGCCGCCAACTTGGCCTGTGCAATTTGTGCATCAGCCTGGTCTTTGGCCGTCTTACGTTGTGTCTCGGCCATGCTCGTGTCTTTGACGACTTGTGCATCTGGTGGCAACTGAGGCGGTGCGCTGCTACGTTGCTGCGAGATCTTAATCAGCTGCTGGAACGCAGGCATGAACTGGCTAAACACCTGCTGAGTATCCAGCATCACATGGGCGCCAATCGTCGTGTAAATCTTATCGATTGTCGGTGTGTAATTCGGATCTTCGTAGTCGTCCACAGGCTTGCCAGTAGCGTCCTCAACGTATCCATTGGAGCGGTTGATGTACCACAGCGTCATGTGCTGCTTGATGTGCTCAATTAAATTGTTCAGGTAGCTCGGATCAGCAAATGGCGACTGACCAAAGAATGGGTTCATGCCAAACTGCAAGTGATCTTGAATGTGGGCAATGTGGTCTTGCTGCACATACGCATAAGCCGTCTGACCCAACAACAACGCAGCGTTTTCATCCGCAGACGTCCGTTGCTCGGGGGCAGGGACATCCACCATGATCTGCTCAATGTTGGGGATCTTCATTTGTTTGAGCAAACGAGCAATCACGGCACTCAACTTGAATTGGTCTGGGTGCTTTTCAGCCAGCGCCAGCACAGCCTGGCTTTGGGCCATACGCTGTGTCTCAGAAAAGATGTTGGGATCTGATACAGGTTGAACGTCTGTGTTCCGTGCAAAGTCCTCGCGGGTGATCTCTAGATCAGAGACGTCTTCACCCTTTTGCATATCGTCAAAGTGCCAACGGTTTAATCGGCAAAGGATCTTCAGAACCTTAGACTGCGACGAATGCAGACGTGCGTGGATAGACGAATAAACGTGTGAACCTTGCTCAATCAGCGCCTGGGTTGTACCCACAGGCATCTGCGATGTGGCGTCCTCAATCTTCTCTTCTGCCGTGGTCACCACGGAGCTCGTAGCTTTATCCAAGAAGCCCAACAACTCCATCAGCACAGGGCTGGGTGGGTTGAACGGCATCGGCATGGCGATCTGACGGATGTCTTGAACACCAGGTGCGCCTTCAATCTCAACTACTTGCGTGACATCAATCTGCTGAGACTGACCACTAATCTTTGCGCCCTTGAGCTTAAGCATAGTGGCAGCATTGTTGATATGAGCAGAATCCAACAACGCACGAAGAGAACCAGTAAGAGCAGCACTAAGACCGCCGATAAGGTGTGGTAATCCAATTGCATATGCACCTCGCCAAGGGATGAACTTGAACTCAACAACCCAGTCCAGCTTGGTCATTGTCTCGTCCGACTCTTCCCAGTTGCGGTAAATGCCAAGCACCTCATTGTCCAACTCATCAATCATCAAGATGTACGGAGCATTTCTGCCGTGCGTCTTGTTGTCGTCTTCCAGCTCCAGCCAGGTATAGATGTGATACACCTTACGCAGGCCATCCTTGTTGTCTTCAAAGACCTTGCCTTCAACCTTGTTGTTGGCTTTGGCGACCTTGCCTTCTTCAATTGTCTCAGTAGCCTGGACGTAATTGATGTCACGGTACATGCCAGAGGCAATGCGGCGATCCATCTCATACTGAGTGATTTCATGCACCTCGGCTGCACGTTGGGCCGTGTAGAAGTTGGTGGCCGCAAAGGGCAGGATCACACGGTCAATCGGTAAGAACTCCACGCAGGGACGCTTGCGCTCTTCGTCGTACCACAGCTTCATGTACTGTGAACCACCCAAAGGCAATTGGGTCAGCAGCTGCTCAAGCTCGTCACGGAACTCACCCATTTGCTCGGTAATCTGCCAATTTAGGAAGTTAACCTTGCGGTCAGCGATGGCCGCTTTCAGGTCGTCTTGCTTGCCTATGATCTTTGACTTAACAGGGCCATCAGGTGGGAATAGTTCTTTAATGGCTCGTGCCGCAAAGTCCACGCACCCTTCAGCCATAGCGGGATGCACAACCTTAGATGCTCCCATAAAGGTTGCACCTCCAGGGGCATCATTACCCATACCAGTTCGCTTAATACCCTCTTCATACTGCTTATCCCGTAACTCACGCGCTTCCTTATCTGATTCAAGTAAATCACGATATCGAAACACCAAGTCACTCAGTACGCTCGGGCTGATCGAGTCAGCTAGGTTGTCATAGAAGTCTGGGTTGAACTCTGGGCCATCATCAATTTGGATAACAGCCGAGCCGTCTGGCAGCTCGTCCGTGTCAATCTCTGGCATGTCCACGACAGCCGAGCCGTCTTCTTGTTCGTCAATGTTGATATCGTCAGCCATATTTATTCCTTAGTTGCTCGGCGTTTAGCTAGGTGATGCTGTGCCATTCCGTTTTGCTCTGGGAATGCATTGAAGTCATCATCGTAATCCAACGCAAAACCATCTACAGATCCACCGCCAGCCTTACGAACAATCTTGATAGGCTGTTCCTGTGCAAACTCTTTGCCCCTTGCAAACTCTTGAGACAGTGGTGAGTCGATCTCATACTCGCCATTGTTTTTCTTTGCGTATTCTAAGTGCGTTGGGTTCACGTCATGCGTAAATGATGTGTGGTGCAGCAAATTAGATGTGGACTCAGTTGGCGTTGTCATCAAGATCAAGCCAGCACGTTTACCATTCTTGGTCTTGAACTGCTTGTTGCGGGGGATTGTCTTGTCCAGCTCTTTGTTGTCTAGGAAGCGCGAGTCAGTAGGGATCAAGTGTTCTTTTTCCTCAACTTCACCAGTCTTTCTGTTTTTCTTACGCACGGGCACGTTGACTAGGCGTGGGTGAAGGATGTGTTGTTTTTGGTAGTCGTAGCGATTGCCGTTTACCACTAGGTGGCCGAAGTGTGACTTGTCTGGCGTTGTGGGATTGCCTTTGCCATCGAAGTGGCCTTCATCGCCCTCATCACGTTCCATCGCAGTCAGGTCATCCACAGACCGTGGTGCTGACCAATACTTGGCGTGGGTAATGGTGCCCTGCATGGCCTTGTCCATCGGTGATCCACGCTTGACGTTCGTAACCATGTACGAGTTCTTAGGCGGGGTTTTGTTGCCCTGCTCGTTTTTGAAGTCGCCCTGGTTGTCAACGGCCAGCACAGTATTCCGTACACGCGCCTTGTCGCGGCCGATGTTCTCGGAGATCTCTTTGCCGTGTTTGGTCTTAGGGCCGACGTTCGAGTGGGTCACATGGTAGCCATTCTCAGGGTCATGCAGCTCATTGGTCTTGCCGTAGCTATTTGCAATGATCGGTGGCTTGTCTTCTGCCTTACGTTGGGCATTGAGGCCATTGAGCACATGCCGTGACGATGTGTCAGTCTCATCCACCACGTTGGGACGGAACAACAAGCGTTGGTTGTTCTTGTCTGAGTTTTTGGCAGCAGAGCGGAGTGAGCCAGTGTGAGCCAGGATCCAGTCACGGGTCATCGCAGGGTCGTGCTTGGCCTGTGCATGGGACGCACGACGCACAGCTGCACTCACATATTGCGATTCAGCGTTGGGGGCAAAGCATGTGCCCTTGCTGGTGTCCACAATGCCGTTCTCATCCACACCACCACCGCAGCCTTCTGTCTGGCCTGGGCAAGTATTAAGGACGTGGAACTTCTGGTTGTCACCGTGGCCCGATGTGTACAGTGCGTGGCCTGCGACGCCTTTGGCTGCGTAACCCACATGGGTGCGGCCTTGGTCGTCAGTCTCGTGGCGCACGGTGTCAAGCTTCTCGCTCTCATCCAGAGTGTTAGCGTTCTTGCCAATGTGCTTGGCTGCGCGAAGTCGATTCAGTGCTTCGTTCTCAGCGGCCAACTGCTCCTTGAGTGGCTTTTGGAAATGATCGGCCAGCGTCTGTTTGTGGATGCGGCCAATCTGACCAATGGTCAACGGATCACGGTTCTCGGGGCCATATACCTCAGCACGAGCCTCATTGATCTCTCTCATGCCTGGGTTTTTGAATGACTTGCCTTTGTTCTTACCCTTGGAGTAAACGCCTTCGTTGCCTTCCCACATGTGTTTAGGAACCACGATGCCTTTGACGCCGTTGGGGCCACGGGCTTGAATGGTGACACGCTTTGATGCCACGGGTTCTTCGCCCTCTTCACCGCCAGGCAAGTCTTCGCTTCCACCACCAGCAAAGTGGTGAGCCTTACTCAGTTCCATCTTCATCTGGGCTGTACTCAGTCTGCCGCCCTTTGCCATGTGTGGAGCACCTGGGGGCTGCATGGCGCCCAATGCACGGCCCTGCTCAGTCATCGACAGCATGTTGCCCATCGGTTGACTTGGGCCTGTTGGTGCTTGGCTTGGCAGAGCTGATTGACCACCAGGCTGACCAAGCATACCTTGCTGGGGCTGCTGGGGCTGTTGACCTGGCTGCTGGGGCATGAACTGCTGACCAGGCTGCTGGGGATTTGTGTCCACACCGCCAACGGGTAATGCACCGCTCGGGGTCTTGACGCCACCCACATCGGGGAAGCCTTTGGACTGCGGGTTGGGGTTGACAAAGATCTTGGGGTCTAAGTCCATCGCTTGATCGACGCCGATGTTGTCCATCACGGCTGGGTTGCTGTGACGGTTGACTTCAAGACGCATCTGCGCCAGTGAGGGTGTGTTCATTGAACCTCCGATTGCTTTATTGGGTATTTGCCTGTTGGCTCTCCACTGGTCAATAGTGGGTTGCCTGGTCGGATGGATATTCTCCATCTCTGCTTTGTACTCAGCCTCTTCTTGCGCTCGTTTCTCAAAGTGCTGGCGCTGTTGCTTCATCATCTGCAAAGCCCGTTGCTTGGGGCTCAATGGGTCTTCCATGCTGCCTCCTTCGGCCTTGTGTAGATATCCATGCTTACTTGCATGTTCAATTGACTCTTTGTCCATCGACATAGGTATGCTTTCTAAACCTTGGTCACGCAAGTAAGCATACCGATGGCGACCATCACCAAATACCACCGAGCCGTTTTTGTTCACTGCGACGTTACTTGCTCTCATCGACGGAGCTTCTTTGACGAAGTCACCGAAACGCTTGTATCGGCCTTCAATGCCGCCTTTGCCCTCTTTGCCAACGTATTGCCAGTCAGTCTTCTGGAACGCTTTGTCGAAGGCTTCAGGCTTGATGTTGACCAGCTGGTTGCCTTGACGTTGCTCAATCGGATGCATTGTCACTGGGAGCTCTTTGCTTCCCAGGTGGATCTTCATCTCGGCAATCGTCGGCTTTTTCATCATTGGATTATCCTATGCAGGGGCAATCATCGCAACGTGCGTCACCTTGACACAAGCCCAGACTCTCGCAGCTCCTCTTGTGCTTTACGCCATCGGATCCACTCTCGCAGCCTCTGCACTGCCTGCTGCTCTCCGATTTCGTTTCCAACTGTTGCTGACAGCTCAAACCTTTGGTCGGACAAAGTGATTCGAGTTCCGTCAATGTGGAGCACCTTCCTATAGGTATCGTTCGGTATATCTCTGCCATCCATTTGTATCCTCTAAGGGTTTCTACTTACTAGTGCCACTAGTATTCCCTACTGAGCGTAGGGATTTCCTCGGGCCTTCCTGCTATAGATCTCTGCGTCATCAATGTCCTCTTGCTCGAGCTCTGGCCGTGGTGGTGCGTCGATGCTGATCCACCCTGCGTCACGCAGATACCGCAAGCCCTGGCTGATGCAGTCCACGAACTCATCGTGGGCCGTCTCGGGAAATGCACAGATCTGGCTGACCATGCCCTCGGCCCAGTCACGCACGAAGCCTTGGCGCTTACCGCTTTCAGGGATCCACACACGGCCAGCCTTGATGATGTTCGACACAATCGACAGCCGCTGCATCTTATCGGCCTTGCCAGGGTTGTACGCATGGACGGGCAGGTGAGCCCTCTGCATGTCCTGGATCAAGCTGATGCCTGCACTCTTGTCTTCCACTAGTATCAGATCCACCAGCTTCTTGTCTCGGCCTTCACCGTAGACCACCTCAAACTCCTCGATCACCTTAGGGCGCAGGTCGGGGTACTGGAGGTGCTCTTGCCAACAGTCCAGGATCAACACGCTCATGCCGCCGTCCAGTGGCTTGAACACGGCCATCGTGATGCTGCCTGTCGGGTCGTTGAACGTCTTGTCGCTGGTAGCGCAGTCATAGGACTGAATGATGAACTCCAGCTTGGGGAACGCCTTGCCGTTGGGCCAGAGTCGGAACCAGTCGCGCTTGACGATGCCCGACTCTTCCATGTCGATCAGCTCGGCGTGGATCTCCTGCCTGCCCAGGCGTGTGCCCTCATACTGCAAGATCTGCTTCTGGAACGATGGCGCCAGGTTGTTGATGTTGGAGTACGTCGATGCTCTGGTCACCACCACGTCGTCACCCTCGCGGCCAACCAGGTCAAGGATCAAGTCCTTGGGCTTCGGTGTGGTGGAGCAGATCAGCTTGGTGTGCTTACCCAAGCGAATACCGAACTGGATCATGTCCCAGCTGTCCTGGAGGTATTCCCATGCGGCCAACTCGTCCAGCCAGCCACCGTGGAATTGTGGGCCACGGAACCGCTCGGGCTCCGATGCTGGGATGCCCTTGATGAATGAGCCATTGATCAGCTTCAACTCATGCAGGGCTTTGTTGTAGTCGGCAATCAGCTCCTTGGGGATGATGGACAGCAGCCCTGAGTCACCCTCGAAGCAGGTGCCCTTCACGTCGCCACTAGTAGGGGCCGACACGAGCCACCGTGTGCCTGGCTGGGCCCATGCCCATTGTGCGAGCGTCTCAGCAGCTGCACGGGTCTTACCCGCTCCACGGCCTGCCAGCATCAGCCAGATGGCCCACCAATCGCCTGCTGGCTCGATCTGGTGCTTGTGGGCCTGCTTGATCCACTTCATCTGCCAATTGACCGCAATCTGGTCAATCGGGGACAGCTTCATGAACTCCTCGTATAGGGAGCTCTCATCTTCTAGGATGGCGTCAACGACGCTCATTCAGCCTGCCTTTGCATCTTGAGCGCCTTCAGCAGCTCACCGAACACGTTCACGTTGTTCTCTACCACCACTGGGTTGTCATCGTCACCAGCATGGACAACACGGTCGCCGTACTTGCGTGGCCGCTGCTTGGCTGCGTTCCACTTACGGGCGTCAATACGCTGGCGCTGCCACTGGATGAATGCCGAGTCCAACTTCAAATCCACCACGTTGCCTTCCTTGTCCTTGATCTCGAGCAGCTCGGGCTTCTCGTCAGCAATCGACACGATTTCGTCAGCGTGAGTCTCAGCTTGCTCCTCCCGCGCACGCGTGTAGAGCTCAAGGAACTCTGGGTGCTCCCGTAACCATGTGTAAATCGTAGCGTGACTGGGCATATCATCGCCCCTGCAAATTTGAGCCAGGCTCTCCCCTAGTGCAAGCCTCTCACACAGTGCTTGTGCTTTCTCTAGTGAGTATCCTGAAGGTCGTCCATTTGGCTTGAAGTCTGCTGGATCTTTTCGCTTTGTCATCTGTGATTCCTTTGTCGCGCAATACTTTCAGCGCATAGGCTAAAGTGTAACTCTAACTTGTTTTTTCTGTAAGACAAAAAAAAGGGAGCTGATTAGGCTCCCTGAACGCTCTTTGCAACTGCGAGACGTCATCTTATCACTCTTCTTGGTCGCTGCGTAGTATGCGGTGCTCTGCCCACCGTTTGTAGGCTTTGAGCTCTTTGTTCTCGGCCTTCAGGCGCTCGATCTCGCCCTTGTGGTGGTTGATGGTGGCGTGAGCTCTCTCGATCCAGTCTTTGACCTCTGGAGCCATTGAGTAGGTGGGCTCCATGTCCACCTGGGTGGCTTTCTTTGTCGGGACTTTCTTCGCGGTTGCCATTCGTTTCTCCTTAGTAATACATGTCAATACGGGATTGTTCAACCTGATCGGCCAAGGTGCTATAGAGCTCGTCTTCGATCCTAGCGAAGTCTTTGTCGTCCAGGATCTCGTTGATGTTCACGCCCTTGTATGTGACGTTGAGGATCTCTACGCCGTCTTCACTTGAGTCGTATTCAACTTCCACTTGGCCGTCTTTGTATGCGATTGTAGTTTCGTACATGATGTGCTCCTTGTTTCAAAATGGAAATTGACCGTATTTGCGCTCTGCATGAGCACGAACAGCACGGTAAAACACATCTACTGGAGTGTTGTTGTCAAAGTTTTTTCCAGATGCCCAATCGGAACCAAGAATGTCACTCATGTATCTGTTTGAACAAGCAATTACATTGTCGTCATCATCGCGTGTGAATCGACCTTGAATTGCTTCTGCGGCTTGATATGCATTCATTTTTAACTCCTGTTTAAACCTGCGTCGTTGCAGTGATTAGAATTCTAACAAGAAATTAGAGTCTGTCAAGAGGTCAAACAAAAATATTTTTCTAGGTGCTTTCCCTAATTCAACGGCCTGCATGTAAAAAGTTCATCTGGCAGTCCAGACGCACCGCTTTCCTCGAGCCTCTCATGCATCTCAAAAGTGGCTTGGGCTGTCTCAAAACGGTTCTTAATGTCGCTGATTAACATGTTTATCAGGGAATCGAAATCGAACTTGGCGTCGTCATCCATTTTGTTGATTCTGACTGTAAGGATTGCTAGGGTCATAAGCTCAATCGCCATGTTGCTAACAACGATCATGAAAACCTCTGGGCCATCTTTTTCCATGATCTTCGCCATGATGTTCTGAATGTTCGGGTTGAGCTGTGTCCAGATTTTATTTGCTCGTTTTTCCTCTGGGGTCATGTGTTCCACCTTATACCATCCAAAAGAATTTAACGATCTTCACCAGAATGAACAGGCAAAAGAAAAAACTAAGTATGTCAAAGAATTCCCTCATGTGTTCTTCTCCTTTTCAACTGGCCCATTAAACAGCGCCATGCCCAGCGTTCCAAGCATGACCGCCTTCAACTCTTCGCGCTCCTCTTCTGGATA
>Ga0214166_1001015_pt1 | contig 12827 bp, 18 predicted proteins | sample TroBogepilimnion_27_FD_153005 | JGI IMG/M metagenome (GOLD analysis project Ga0214166, IMG submission 153005) | Freshwater microbial communities from Trout Bog Lake, WI - Practice 18AUG2009 epilimnion v3 | ecosystem: Environmental > Aquatic > Freshwater > Lake > Epilimnion/Euphotic zone ...
AAAAGCACAACAGACAAAAGCAACACCTGCACCAGTGGCACAACCGCCAGTAGTACCAGGTAAAAGCATCTATGCCGATCCCACAGACAAAGGTATCACCCACACCCAAAAAGCGGCAGAACCCACTAAATCCACAGAAGTCCCCAAATCAATAGCAGTCAATAACCCCAAGAGTGCGTTAAACGAACCGGGATTCATGGACAAGTTAAAAGACGTTGCAAGCAAACTTGGACTTCAAGTAAATGCGTTGATTGGAATTATAGGACACGAAACCATACGTACATTCAGTCCGTCAATTCAAGCACCTGACAAAATTACAAAAGACGGAAAACGTATACCCGGAGCAGTGGGACTTATACAATTCACACACCAGACCGCAAGAGACCTGGGCACAAGCACAGAAGAACTCAAACGCATGAGTGGCACTCAACAACTGGACTATGTGTATAGATTTCTTAAAAGATCTTCTAAACCTGGTATGGACGCCGGAGATCTTTATATGAGTATATTCATTCCAGCCTATGTGGGACGAGATCCAAAAACAGTGATAGCCAAGGAAGGTGGCGGAAGATTACCCGGTACTGGTTTAAATATGGATCAAATCTGGAGAGATAATCCCACATTTGGTATAAACAGACACAAGAGGTATTTTACAATTCAAGATGTCAAAGATTCTTTGAGGGAATTTATGGGATGATAAAAAATAAACTAAAATCATTGACATTTGTTGACATATTTGTTACAATCAGTGTAATAGTATTAGTCTCAATCGTAGTGGTCCAGGTAGGAGAAGAAATACTGGACACAATTCAATCCATAATCAAATAATGCGTTTTTTAACCTCTATAGCACTGTCACTGGTGTTATTTTCTGCACAAGCCAAAGACATAACCGCCGCCAGCTGGTTAGTGGCCAATGAGCAGGGCACAGTATTGCGCAGTGAAAATACCGACGAAGTGCGCTCAATTGGCAGCATAACCAAATTGGTCACAGTTATGATTGTGTTGGATGCAGCTCAAAAGCTGGACGAGCAAATAGGCAAGTTTACACGAGAGCAACTGATACAATTGGCCTTGGTCAAGAGTGACAACAGTGCCGCAGACACACTGTGTAACCATTACATTGGTGGCCGAGACCAGTGCATAAAAGCCATGAACTCCAAAGTTCAAGAGCTTTATATGAAAAACACGCGGTTCATAGAACCCACAGGACTCAGTCCATTTGACGTAAGCACTGCGACCGAATTAATTAACTTGGTATTGGCAGCACAAAAGTATCCGCTTATTGTCGCCGCCGCACACACCAGCAGTGCAAAAATCAAGGTAAAGAAAAAGTGGTTTGTGTTTCGTAACACAAATCCACTAATAGGTTACAATCAAAATATTGTGGTCAGCAAGACCGGCTACATACGACAAGCCGGGGGTTGTTTGGTTATGATGGTTGATACTGAAGTTGGGCGGCGTATTCTTGTGTTGCTAGGCAGTAAAAATACGCATACACGGATTCCTGAAGCCGAGATAATCCTTAAAGACGTTGATTAAGCGTAGGTGTCAGCGGGCAATGCTGGCCCAAACACATGAGTAATCTGATCATTCTCATCAAAAATTTTGACATGACTGGCTTTTTGTCCATCAGCGTACTCCAAAGCCTGCTCTAGTCTCTCAAATACTTCGTCAAAAGTTTGTAAAATTCCATTATCCCATATATGGCGTCTAACTCGATGCGACATGTTGTGCTCCTTAAGCGTATGTTTCAGTTACCACTGGCTTTGCTGTATGCACCAGCTCGCCGGCCTCGGTATATACTTTTGAATGTCCTGTAGTTTGTTGGCCAGCAAAATCCAAGGCTGACTCTAATTCTTTAAAAAAATGATCAAATGTTCTTAACGCACCGTCGACCCATTCGTGTCTTCTTACTCTATGTGGCATACTATTAGTCCTTATTGAAGTATTTATTCCAAATTCCCGCAGTCTCGTTAGTATAATGCGTCAAACTCCATTGATTGGTTTTGACGTTGAGCCAGGGCCAGTTGTAAGCCAAGGCCAATTTGGCAGCTATGTCTTCACTGTTGGTGGGATCAGCACACCAAGCACTCACTGCCCAAGGAATTTCCACACTGCCCACTAGAGGTATTCCTTGACTTATCAAATCTGCGCCCACAATATTAAATGTTTCACTAAAACTAACTTGTAGCCCAATATCCATTTCGCTGCACAACTCCAGGAACCCGTCTCTTGGGCGCCATTGATGATTGATCATTTCATGTCCGCTGTCGCTTAATTGTTCAAACAAGCCTTTGAGATTGTTTAGTACCGGACCGCCTTGCATTTCTATACGTCCGGCATTGACGTGAAAGCGTAATCGTTTACCAATGCTTTCGGCAAACTCCAATGCTCCAAACGCCTGCAACAAATGATTTTTTAACGGGCGCACAGCACCAAAACATCCAATGTCAATTGTGTCTTTGTTGCGATTGAAGGGTTTGGTTTTGTATTGTTGTGGATAGTAGTTGGGAAGATATATAGTTTTCTCGTCTATGTGTTTGCCAGGATAACGCAGTTGCAAATAATGCTTACACTCACGCAACATACGCGGAGCATTTACACCAAGATAAACATTTTTAAAACTCAAATAGTCTGCAATCCAGTCCATAGCCATTCCCTCGCCAGCCATAAACGGCATATCACTATGCAGGCGAATAATCCATTTGACTGTGGGATGTAGTCGTTGCAGTACAGCAAACTTTTGAGGCACTACCCATAATGCTTCAATGATGACGTGTGTGGGGCGATATGCAGTGACCTCGCGGTCTATAGCGTTGTTGTCGGGAACAACAACCATTTTGCTTTCTACACCATGTTCGTTTAACATGTTGTTAATAAAGCTGGCACTATTGAATAGGCCGGTGCTTAGACCCATGTGCGTGTGCACAGTTGCATTGTAGTCTTCGCGACGTTTGAGAATAAAAAGAATTTTTGACATAGTTACATTGTGTTATTACTAGTATTTATACTGCCAAATATTACAATTAGATTATCTAGTGAATTTAACAAGTCCCAACAGTTGAAATACTTTAATCCACATATAACCTATGTCAAATTCCCACCACTGTTTACTTAACTTTACATTAGCCGGATCAAGATGGTGATTGTTGTGTAATTCTTCGCCACCAACTATGATACCCCATGGTACCAAGTTACGACTTGCATCCCTAGTAGCGCCATTACGGTATCCTATGTAGTGCGCCACTCCGTTAATAACACCTGCGGCCCAGAACGGAATCCATAACATTTGCACACCCCAAACTACAAATCCCACGGGACCAAATAGTGCTAGGTCTATTAATAGCATTAACACAATGCCGTGAAAGTTGCGAGGAGTATAAATGTTACGCTCAAGCCAGTCATCGGGTGTGCCTACACCAAACTTTGCCACCATGTCTCGGTCTCGTGCAGCTTGACTGTAAAGTAGTGCTCCACCAAACAACACACGCCAAACACCGTACACGTGTGGGCTATGTGGATCTTCCGCCTGTTCGGTAAAGGCATGATGTTTGCGATGTATTGCCACCCATTCTTTTGTGGTCATGCCTGTGGTGAGCCATAACCAAAAACGCATGAAGTGACTTAATATGGGATGAAAGGTCAGGCCCCGATGTGCTTGACCCCTATGTAGGAAAACTGTAACACAGACTATGGTGATGTGAGTTGCTATCAGTGTGAATAAGATTACATCCAAAGCCATACACCTTGGCTAGTTAATAGCAGGCCTATGCCGGCAACAAAAAAGCTGCCCCAGAACATGCTCATGCTAACTGCCAGAATACTTGCAGATAAAACCACAATGCTCAATTGATACAAGGTACTAGCAAATCCAATCCAGGGACTTTGCTTTTTGGCTTGATCACGTTCGGCTTCCAGCTTCTTAGCCTTGGCCATCAGCTCTTTTTTGCCCTCGCCAGTTGCAGGTTCGCTTTCGTAACGTGCAATCTTGGCCTGTAGCTGCTCGATCTTTTTAGTGTCTTTGCGATATATAGCATCATCTAGACTTTGTTCGGCCAGCGTTTGCTTGATACTTTTGGCTTCATAAAAGCTCCAAACATCATTTGCGGCAATAGTGTTATTAAGAGTAATGCTACTTAACTTACCGCCGTACCAAGAATTTACAGCTAAAATTAGTGCAAATACACTAATAACCATACCTGCTTTGTCTTTGAGTTTGGCTTCACGCTCGCTTCTTGACCCAACAGGTGGTTTAACTGCATTGGGATCTCGGGGTTGTTTTGTAATTAGATTTAATACTGAATCGACTAGTGCCATTTTCTTCTCCTTGATACTGTATTTATTTGAGTAAGCGTTGTTTAACTTCATTTAAATAATTTTTATCCAATTCAAATCTTTGGTGATGTCTACTGTGATTATTGGGCATCCGACCGTTGTTAATCTGAGCCAGTATTCCCTCAAAGTTATCCACCAGCTCGTTTGTGATAATGGTTCTAAACTCTCCATAGAAGTGACGGTAATTGTACAACAGTATTTCCTGCATTTCCTCGTGCATGTGTTTCAACTGCGACGTTGGCATTGCACAAAGTCTGGCGATTTCTTGAGTGATCTTTTCTATTCTTATATAATTGTCGGTCTCAAGATCGTAACTCTCATCTATCCAATGATCAAATGTCTTGAATCCATAACTGCGTAAATAGGCCAAATTGCCCGGAGCAGCCACTAGGATAAAGGGTCTTTGTGCTATAATGGGTTTGAAGACTTTTTCTGTCAAATGTAGTTTGGGTTGAAAATACACAGTTTCTGTTACCACGTGCCACAGTGCATCGCTCAATTCAGATAAATCTACCTTGGCACTGAATGCACCATTGGGCACAGTGTCAATTATCAGCGGATCAGAACGATTTTTCAGTGCTTGATAAATCTTGACTCGGGCGCGATTGTCCAAGGGAGTCAATGGATCTGTGACAGTGTCTTGCCAAGTTCCAAGACTGTCATTGAGAAACAAGCTCACCTTTCCAAAACGCACTAGATCTTGATTTATCAAGTTGCTGACCAAATGCAATCGATAGCTGCGATATTTTGATATAAGATGATTGTAACATATAAATACTTTTGTGAATTGATCAAACGAATTTTGTTTTACATATTGAAAATCTCTATACCAATCTAGCGCAGCAAATCCATGAAAAAAATAGTACCAATCATACAGGCCTTTGTGTTTCACAATCTGTTGTTTGATTTGAGACTTCTCGCTGTTTGCTAGAATACTGATGCGTCTGGGCCCAGTGGTCCAATCGCACAACATAGAATTATCTATAACCGTAGAATCATAAATTGGTTCTTGATCAAAAAAGTAACAATGAAACCATGCTCGTTTGCAACTCCAAACATCTGCGTCGTGATGTTGTCTCAAAGTACCATATGGTAGATCATAGTAGCAACGATTATCGTAAGTGCCGAACGGGCTAAAGTACACCGAGGTGTTGTTAACAAATTGCGAAATCAAATTGTTATGAAGAATGTAATAAAAATTATCTAAGGAAAACATAAATGAATGTAGGATTTATCGGGATAGGAAAATTGGGATTGGCATGTGCTGAGGTCATGGCCTCCAAGCATACTGTTACGGGATATGATATTTATCGTAAAAACAGTGACCGGATTAAAATTGTCGACGATCTCTGTGATGCAGTATTGGGACAAGACATCATATTCATTGCTGTACAAACTCCACATGAAGCTGCTTATGATGGTAGTGCACCTATTGCACATTTACCCAATCGAGATTTTGACTACACTGTTGTGACCAATGTGTTGAAGCAGGTCAATTGCTGGGCAAGACACAACCAATTGGTGGTGCTGATATCTACAGTGTTGCCTGGTACTGTGCGTGGTGAACTTGTACAACATATCACAAATGCACGTTTTATTTACAATCCCTATCTGATTGCCATGGGTTCGGTAGAGTGGGACATGGTGAACCCTGAAATGGTTATTATTGGTACAGAAGATGGCGCACTCACCGGAGATGCACAGGAATTGATCGAATTCTATAAAACCATAATGGAAAACGATCCCAGATATGAAGTTGGAACGTGGGACGAAGCCGAGTGTATCAAGGTATTCTATAACACCTTCATCAGTGCCAAGATTGGACTTGCAAACATGATACAGGATGTTGCTATTCGACAGGGCAACATCAATGTAGACGTTGTCACCAACGCACTTGCAAAATCAAGTATGCGTATTATGGGGCCCAAGTACATGACCGCAGGCCTAGGCGATGCGGGCCCGTGCCACCCACGCGACAACATAGCATTAAGATATCTTGCTGATCGATTAGATCTAGGTTATGATTTGTTTGATGCTATTATGCATGCCAGAGAAATACAAGCAGAAAACATGGCCAAATTTGTGCACAGTGCGGCTGCAACTGAAACTGGTGTGTTACCCATTTACATACATGGTAAAGCATACAAACCCGATGTTACTTACTTAGAGGGAAGTTACAGTCTATTAGTAGGACACTTCTTGGAGCAGATGGGAGCAGAAGTGCACTACATTGATCCACTAACTGAACCTGATGTTCCACGTAGTGTATGTGGTGTAGTACTGCTGGCACATAACAAACAAATCACATATGGCTATGCAGGTGTTGAAGATGAGCAACAACTCTATTGCACAATAGAGGATGGAAGTGTTATAATAGATCCATGGCGCAAGTATAATACCACCAATCCCAATATAAAGGTAATACACTATGGCAACACTCGCATTTCACAAGTATAAAATCTCCCAATTCTGGGACGATGAATATAAACGTTTAAACTACGTGCAAGAGCCCTTCAATGATGTAAAAAGTGTAGCACGATGGAGGACTCAAGGGTACCCGCCACGATTCACTGGCTTCATGTGCGACATGCGAAGTGAACAACCCGCGTGGAATCAGCAGTTCGTAAACATCTACACCGAGCTGGGGTGGCGTGATATTGGTACCAGCTACTATAGAATGGACACTGGTACAATATTGCCCAGCCACAGTGACTTGTATTTAAAATACATTGACCTGTTTAATCTCAAAGGTAAGGAAAAAACAATACGACGTGCTATTGTATTTTTAGAAGACTGGCAGAGCGGACACTATGCCGAATGTGCCAACGAACCCGTTGTAAATTGGGATGCAGGCAATGTCATTGAGTGGGAATATGACACCACGCACATGGCTGCCAATTTGGGATTAACACCAAGATATACACTACAGATAACAGGACACGTATGATAAGTTCGCATAATGAATGGGACCAACTCAAACGAGTCGTGGTAGGCGATGCTACATGGGCCAATTGGCCACAACATGATCCTGTATTTGCACAAGAAGCAGAAAAAACTACATGGCACGAAACTCCGGTACCCAAAGGCGCAGTGCCACAATACATCATTGATGAAAGCAACGAGGATTTGCAAACACTGGCCGATACACTAACAGGATTGGGTGTTGAAGTAGTTCGTCCTGCACCATTAAATTTTCAAGCACATAATGGCATGTACAACTATTGTCCCCGAGACAGATTTTTAATCTTTGGCGATACCGTAATTGATCCCGCAATGATGTATCCTTGCAGAGATATGGAAAGCCAATGCTATCATGAATTTTTCCGTGATGCTAATGTAGTTCGAATGCCACGTGGTCAAGGTCTCGTATTGGATGCAGCAAATATATTAAGATTGGGCCCAAAGCGGATGTTATATCTTGAAAGTGCCAGTGGCAATCGATTGGCATATTACTGGTTGTTGGCAAATTTGCCCACAGACACCAGCATTGAACTGTGTAATTTCTACAGTGGTGTACACATTGACAGTACTATTGTGCCCTTACGTGAGGGACTTGTATTACTAAATGGCAGTAGAGTCGCTAAAGAAACTGTGCCCAATGCTTTTCGAGATTGGGAATGTATTTTTATAGATGATGTAGTGCCACAACAGTTTTATCAATATCCCTATGCCAGCAAGTGGATTGCCTTGAATATGTTAGTAGTTAATCCCACCACTGTGATAGTGGATGCGGCACAACACAACCTAATAGAACTATTAGCCAAAAAGAATTTTACAGTCATCCCCAGGACACTGAGACACAGTCGTACCCTGGGCGGCGGGTTCCATTGCGTTACATTAGATTTGGTACGTTCCGCTAAATAGTTATATGACTTTTGCCGACTATACCGATGCAGTGCTTTCTGCACTCAAACACAATGCCAAGCCCAAAGATATTATTGCTCGCAAGCACGAGATATTGGAGGGTGTATACCGCACTGAAAACTTATCACCCACCACGGTGTTGTTTGTTGGGTTCAATCCAGCCATACTGGCCTGCGAAGCTGCTAACATTTTTGTAACTGAAATCAGTCTCACTGCTCAAGCCTACTTGAGCGATAAGGGCATTAAGTACACATATATTGATCCACACGAGCTACACAAATATCGTAAACAATTTGAATGTGTTGTTGCTCTAGAAGAGTACTTTACTTTTGCTACTAGCGATCTTGAACAACAAAACATGATAACTGCGATTTGTAGCCTTGCTACTGCATTTGTGATAAGTACCATACGCGATTATAAAAATCAAGATTTCAAAGAACGCGAGTTTAGTCAGCCCGCATTGGTACGCAACAGTCTAGATCAAACAATCTATTTAGAGTCGCATGATTGGGACCTTGCAGATCGAAATCGTTGGAATACCATGATTTTTGAAATCAAACGCAAAAGTGGAAACACCATTGCGTATGGAGCATTTGAAAGACGCACCATGTTTTTCAAACAATTGGCCAAGTTCAGTATTGACGCAGGAGCAGTGAATTTCCTCGTACACAAGAACTTGATGTATAAAAGTTTAATACGTAAAAACTACGAGCATGTAGTTAGCATACAATTCGAGTAACAATGGACATAAACGCACACGTAGATAGCATAGTACAAGGTATAGTAGCAGAAATTACAACAAAAGTTGAAGCACAAGTTGCAGAAGCAATTGCTCAACGAGTAAACCAAGTTGTTTCTGAAATGGACCATACCGAAATATTGAGAGAAAAACTTGGGCAACAACTTGAACTCAAATTGTCCCAACTCAATATTGATCGAACCAGCATTGAATCACTGCTGAGTCAAAAAGTAACTGACATTGCACATGGACTTGCAACCACAACACAACAGGTGGCCACAAACAAAATCAACGAGACTGTGGCCACTGCCATTGCACAATTTGATTTTCAAAGCATATACCAAAGCAGTATAGTCTCAGCCATGCAGAACCGAGCAGTGGTTTTTCCCGACGCCAGCATCAATGCCACTGCACTCAATCTTGAAAATTTTGTCATCACTGGTGACCACATACAAGGTGGAATAATTACCGGATTTGGCAGCACCGGAATCGATGACAAAGCCACAAACTGTCAGCTCACCATCATGGACGAGGTCACCGTGGTTGAAAACAATTTGTTAACTAAAGATTTAACAGTCAAGGGCACAGTCACCATCGAGGGCGATCTAAATGTTGCAGGAACCATTCCCGAGTACAGTCCGTTGTTCAGCAACATAGTAAATGCTGCTTCTCAATATGTGCTCAATGACAAAAAAACTTTTCAAAGCTACTCGCAATTGGTGGCAGATCAAATATTGGAAAACGGCTTGGATCTGGCCAAGATAACGCTCAATGGTCAAGAAGTCATCAGCAATGGCGGCTTGGCCAACAACATTCTAACCAGTAACCTACAACGAGTGGGACAGTTACAAGAACTGCAAGTCAGCGGCGAATCCCTGTTGAGTGGATCACTGTACACCACAAATCGACGTGTGGGCGTAAACACAATTGAACCCAATGCAGCATTGAGTGTGTGGGATCAAGAAATTGAAATCAATTTTGGCAAACAAACCAATGGTGTTGGTGTAATTGAAAGCACACGCAATTATGCACTGGTGTTGAGCAGTAACAGTAAAAACAATTTACGATTGGAAACTGATGGATCTGTTTCGCTTGGCAAATTAAATCTTGGACTCATCAACATATCGGCCAGTGTTCAACCGCCGGCAGACACTCAACCCAAAGGCAGTATAGTGTTTAATGCCAACCCCAGCATGGGAGGCCCCATGGGCTGGGTCAGTCTTGGCGACGCCAAGTGGGCCAACTTTGGCATTATCGATTAAGCAATAGATTGATAAACGGTGTAGAAAATAATTGATACCAATTTTTTCCATACATCAAATTGAAATTGTGTTCAGTGATATCGCGACACTGTGCTAAGATTTTGGTTTGGTCTTGCCCACATAACCACTGCAACTGTTCAAGTGCTGCTTGATGACGATCATGTACAGTTTCTATCTCGTCATAGCTCTCATCAATGATGCCGTTAAAGGTTTTGAATCCCAACTCCTGTAATTCTCGCAGTGCATACCTGTTGCCTAGCAGTATGAACAATCTACGAGCCAGTATGGGCTTGACTGTTTTTTCAGTAAAAAACACATAGTCATTATCAAAGTTGGTTTCACATACCAAACTGTAGGCAGTTTGATTGTATATGTTGATGGGAATGATTTGGCTCAGGCTCATTCTGTAACCGTAGTACTTGACACGGTCCACGGTCCATTGTACTCCCTCGTGTTCTTCTAGTCCACGATCTTCCCATATCCATTTGTCGTGATCACCGGTGCGAAAGTTCAAAGCATAGTCATCCACATAGGTGGTTATGCTTTGTTGTTGTAGTTGGTGACTGTGTATAAATTCATATGCCTGATCTCGATGTATTTTCCTGCGCCCCAACAGTGCATCAAACATCAAGGGCTTGACGGTGTAGGGATCAAGTTCATACAAGGTGCTGGGTCTGACATTTTTGTAAAAGTATACACTGGTGGTGAACCAATCCAGGAAGCGATAGGTTCGTCCCAAATTCAATTCGGGGTTGAGTCGACCACACAAGAACCAACGCATCTTGGGTCGATCAAAACGTCTCACAAAGTCCACGGTGCGAGCATGCAGTTCACTGCCCAATACAATCACAAGATCCGCACTTGAGTAGACACTGTCAATCTCGTGCTCGACCAAGTCGGTGTAGGGATAGGGTATTTGGAAACAGGCGATGCGCCTTGGATGCGGACTTTGACAAAAGGCCTCGGTATTGGAGTAGTAACTGATTGTTTCCAATGCCGGGCCAATCACTTGATTTAGGTGATACCTAAAGATAGCACTATTGGCATCGTTGAAATAGATGCCAATATCTTGTAAAACCATAATTACTCAGCTGCGGACTTTTTCTTTGCGGTTTTTTTGGCAGGAGCTTTTTTAGTTGCTGGTTTTTTAGTAGCAGTTTTTCTAGCTGGCTTTGTAGTGGCTACTGCACTGGCTTCTGAGGCTGCTACAACTGCGGTTTGATCCACTTCTACTACAGGTGCTACAGGTGTTTCCACTTTGTAAGGTGCTGCAGTTTCAATGTGTCCAATTACATTTTTTTCAGATCGGCTTTTGATTAGTGATTTGGCTATAAAATACAGAATAGCAATTCCTAATAGCAATTCAGCTGTTGCTGCGATATCGATATTTTCCATTTGAGGTTCTCCTATTTGAATGGTATGCTTTTATTTAGTTAGTGACAGTTCACTAAAAAATATTGCATTTTTGCTTGATTTCTACTATAAGTACTTGTACAATAAGAATATGGGGTGCCGAATGGTTCGGGCCCTGTGAGTAAACTTGCTTATATAAGGAGAAATTATGTTTACATTAGACGCAATGGTAGATGCCATTCAAACCGGAAAGAAGACATTCGTTAACACATTTGTCACAAACGAAAAAGCCAAAGACGCAATGGTAGAATTCATTGACACACAAAGCGAATACACCAAGAAAGCCCTAAAGTCCGCCACAGACGCAGTTACTACAATAACCAGCGAAACTGTCAAGGCCATGCAAGAAGCCGCAAAATTTGACTACTCTAAATTTGGTGAGGGCATCATGAAGGCTTATAGCGCAACCGCTAAAAAGTAATACTCGAGTACTACACCTTTACAACGAGTACATGTTCTAGAAATGTGTACTCGTTTTGTCATTTTACGTACATGTTCTAGATTTGCTCCAAAATGATTGATGTGCTATAATTGAGTTAATGTAACTTTTGGAGTTGAAACTATGCTTTATTTTGCCTACGGCATGAACACTAATCAAGAAGAAATGCGCCATCGATGCCCCCAAGCACGGGCAATTGGAGCAGCACGATTATTGGACCACACTTTTAGATTCGCCCAACATGCTGATGTGGTTGTAGAGCCAGGTTGTTATGTGGATGGAGTGCTCTGGGACATCACGGATCAGTGCTTACAGGCCCTGGATCAATTAGAGGGTTACCCTTATTATTACAACCGCGCCGAACTAGAAGTGGATTTTGAAGGGCATGTTTTTCACGCCACAACCTATTTCATGCATGACGGGCATGAAGATGCTTTGCCCAGTCAAGGTTACTTTGACATGGTGTTAGAGGGCTATGTTGATAACGGAGTGCCCGTGGATCAATTGCATAATGCTTTGACATCACCTGAGGATGTTGCACATCTACAACATCAATTTGTTCAATAATGGCTATTTTGCTATAATAATGACTTAACAACAAAGGAGCATATACATGGAATGTACATATTGCCGTAAATGGCACTTCGCTGGTTTAGTATCCTGCCCAGACGCCCCAAAAACTCCCGCCCCACAGAAAGAAACTGTTGTGAAATAACAACAAGCAATTTGCCCAGAAATGGGCATTTTGCTATAATAGAAGTATAGTAAATAAC